>Ga0256843_1000689_pt1 | contig 28240 bp, 25 predicted proteins | sample AlvinellametaG_FD_191572 | JGI IMG/M metagenome (GOLD analysis project Ga0256843, IMG submission 191572) | Pompeii worm associated microbial communities from hydrothermal vent at the East Pacific Rise, Pacific Ocean - Alvinella | ecosystem: Host-associated > Annelida > Integument > Unclassified ... | reverse complement strand
ATGCCATCTTTGGATATCAACTCTTTTTAGATATCTCATAAGTCTTCTTCTTTGACCTACTAGTTTAAGTAGTCCAACTCTTGAAGAGTGATCTTTTTTATTTACTTTCAAATGCTCTGTTAAGTATTTGATTCTTTCTGTAAGTAGTGCTACTTGTACTTCTGTAGAACCTGTATCGTTCTCACCTCTTGCATATTTAGCGATAATTTCTGCTTTTTTCGCCTGATCTAAAGCCATAATGACCTCCTGATTGGTATAAAATTCTCAAATCAATTTTTGAGTTCGCAATCATACCATAAAAAACTTATCTCATACTTATATATCATAACTAAGCGATTTTTTAATATCTTAGAGTAAAATACTCTTAATTAAACAAAAAGGTTATCATATGTTATTGACCAGAGCTAGTGAGTATGCCCTACTTTCACTTGATAAGATAAGAAAATCAGACAAACCTGTAGGAGCTGAAATATTGGCAAATGAGCTAAATATACCAAAAAGTTTTTTAGCTAAGATACTTCAAAACTTGGCAAAACAGGGTATCTTAGAGTCCAAAAAAGGCGCTCATGGTGGGTTTGTACTGCTACAAGATGTAGAGGATATTAGTATCCGTGAAGTCATCATAGCAGCAGAAGGTAAAGCACCAGCTGTATTTGACTGTGTTAGCTATGCTGATAGTTGTCCATTTGGTGCGATAGGAACTTGTGCCATATCTCCATTTTTAGCCAAATTTCAAACAAAAGTAGATGACTTCTTACACGACTTAACTCTAGGAGATATACTATAATGCAAATATACCATCTATCACACATAGACTTAGACGGCTATGGGTGTCAATACCTAACAACAAAAAATTTCGATAATATCAAATGCTACAATGCTAACTATGGTCCAGAAGTGATGGCTAGAGTTGATGAGATGATAAAAGATATCAAAAAGACTCAACCACAAAAGAGTATGATACTTATCACTGATTTGAACCTAACTACAAAAGAGTGTAACTACCTTATAAAAGAGAGTGCTTCTTTAAACTGCACTTTACAACTCCTTGACCATCATGCTACAGGGTTAAATGCTTCAAAAAACTTTAACTGGTATCACCTAGATACAACCAAATGTGCTACACTTATCACATATAATTGGCTTCAAGAAAATTATGGTTTTGATAAAGATAAAGAGTATGAAACTATAGTTAAAGCTATCAATGCTATAGATATATGGCTTAGTGATGATGAACTGTTTGAGTATGGTAAAGTAATGCTTGGTATGATATCAGGTGCCAAAGAGATAAACCGTATCCTTTTCCCTGATGAAGATAGAAGATATAAACTCTCACTGATAGAAAAAGCCAAAGAACTCATAAACCAACAAGATGCACCTATAGCTTTAGATGATGCTATGCATAGTAACAGAAAAGAGTTTTTTCTAAAAGATAAAAACAATACAAAAGATAACCTAGTCTCAGCATATATCACCAAACTACTATCAACAAACAAAGAGAGATTTACTATCACATATAGAAATCACAAAGGCTTACTTGGATACAATATAGGCAGTTCATCTATCATAGGTAACAACGCTATGGTTCAAAATCCAGACTATGACTTCTATATGGATATAAATTCTCGTGGAAACTTCTCACTTAGAAGTAATAATAAAATGGATGTATCAAAAATGGCTGAAGAGATAGGCAATGGTGGAGGACATCCAAATGCTAGTGGAGGCAAGATAGAAAATTTCAAAGATTCATTTGTATATGAGGATATCAAAGAGTTTATACAAGAGTATATAGACAATATTACACAATAAATTTGTGATTTTTAGATTATTTTGTTACAATAAAACAAAAAGGATACTCCCCTAATGATAGCAAAACTCATAAGTGCTACTATACTTACTGGTATCATTAGTGGGTTTTTTATCATCTTTTATGAAAAGCTTATAGATTTATTTACATATATAGTTTTTTGGGATCACCCCATAGAAGAGATATCATCTCTTCCATCATGGTATCTCTACCTTGCACCAACTATCTCTATACTTATCGTTAATTATATGATATCGTATGATAAGAATATCCGTGAGTATGGAGTCAATGAGATAGCAGAGTCTATCTTGGAAAACAAAATCGTATTTCGTATAAAAACACTATTTTTAAAAGTTATAGCTTCAGCACTATCATTGGCTAGTGGATTCTTAGTCGGTACAGAAGGACCTAGTGCAGGGATTGGTGCTATGATAGCTTACCAGATGCACAAACTTTTTTCACTACCACAAATGCTTATCAAAACCATCATCAGTATAGGAGCTAGTAGTGGTATAGCGGCTGTGTTCGTATCTCCACTTACAGGTATAGCATTTGCGATAGAAAATATAGCATACCAATTTATCCGTCAATACATATCATATATCATTTTATCTTCAGTTATAGCTTTTTCTATCACTGTACATTTTTTGGACTCTATAGTATTTAGCCACTCGATAGGAAAAGTGATAGATTATGACTATATCGTTGCCAATTTACTTTTTATACCATTTATAACATCATTTGTATATTTATATCTATTTTTGAAAAAAAGAGTTTTACACTTTATAGATTTGGAGCTTTTTAAAAACTTTTCTAAATATCGTAATATCATATTTGCCATTATAGGTGGTGCTATAGTTGGTACAATCCTTCATCTTGAACCTCATGCTGCTTTTAGTGGTAAAGCTATAGTGATGAACCTTATCAATGAAAATGTACATATACCTTTAGTTTTTATAATATCTATCATACTGCTTCGTATAGTAGGTACAACGATATCTATCTATGCCAATGCCGTTGGTGGGATATTTTTGCCATTGATGAGTATCGGTGCTTTGATAGGATATGCTTTTGGTGAGATACTTTTTATGTATCATTTTCAGATAGAGCCTTACTATTTTGCAGCTATTGGTTCTGCTGTATTTATGGGTGTTGTGATGAAGTTACCATTTACTGCTGTAGTTTTGGCTATGGAAACTACATTTGACTATAATGTAGTGATATCAGCAGGTGTTGATGTAGCCTTAGTAGCATATCTATCTAGCCTATACTTTGATATCAAAAAAGGATATGTTACCAAGGCTGATAAGATTTAGATACTTACCCTATCTTCCAATGCACGAGATAGTGATAACATATCTACATTTTCAAGTTCTACACCAGTAGGAACCCCTTGTGCTATCTTTGTAAATTTGAGATTTAAACCTTGAAGCTTATCTTCTATATATAGTATCATAGTATCATTGGCTATACTAGGTGCAAAAGCAAATATCACCTCTTCTACACCCTCTACTGCATAGTAAAGATGTGCTTCATCTATATCATGTACAGATGTTATCACATAATATATCCCATCATACCTTCCACTCTCTTCTATAGTTAGTATATCTTTGGCACTTTGGACAATACATAGTTTAGTGGTATCTCTATACGCATCAGAGCATATACTACACAACTCATCTTCACTCATATTGTTACACTTGACACATCTACTTATAGAGTTGATGGCATCTTCAAGTGCATGAGCTAGTTTCATACCCATAAAGCCATCTTCCATTACAACATGATAAGCTAACTTAACAGCACTCTTCTTACCTATAGAAGGTAATGCATTGAAAGCTTCTACTAGATTTTCAAACGACTCAATTTTATGTGTTTTCATATAGTATAATCAACTACTTTAGTGTACTCTACAACTGTTTTGATAAACTCTATCACCTCTAAATGTGCTGGATGAATAGCATACTCACTTAAAGCATCTTTATCATCAAAACGAGTTATGATACTCAAATCCATAGCTCTCTCTTCATTGGCAAAGTTTACTCCAACTTCTATACTTTTCAAAGAAGGTACACTATTTTTTAGTGACTCTAACATCTGTTTTGTTTTTTGGATATTGTTTTGTTTGTTATCTTCTTTAAATTTAAACATAACTATATGCACTACCATTTTACAATCCTAAAAATTTTTGCACCATTATATCAAAATTATGGTAGAATTCGCCAAAATATTTATAAATGGAGTATATCAAATGAGTGAAATAGACTACTATGAAGTTTTGGAAGTTAGTCGTGACTGTAGTGGTGCCGAACTAAAGAAGGCATACCGTAAACTAGCACTCAAATACCACCCAGATAGAAACCCTGATGATAAAGAGGCTGAAGAGAAGTTCAAAATCATCAATGAAGCATATCAAGTACTAAGCGATGATGAAAAAAGAGCTATATATGACAGATATGGAAAAGCTGGACTTGATGGACAAGGTATGGGTGGTGGATTTAGTGGCAACATGGATGACATCATGGATATCTTTAACTCTATGTTTGGTGGCATGGGTGGTGGATTTGCAAGAAGTTCAAGAAGAGATCCAAACCAAAAATATGCCCTAGACTTTGAGATAGAGTATCAACTAGAGTTCAATGAAGCTGTCTTTGGGTGTGAAAAAACTTTGGATATTAAGTACAAAACATACTGTAAAGACTGCCAAGGTACAGGTGCAAAAGATGGTAAACTAACTACTTGTGACTACTGTGGGGGTCAAGGTCAAGTTGTAATGAGACAAGGATTTATGACATTTGCCCAAGAGTGTCCAAAGTGTCATGGTGTAGGTAAAAAGATAGAACACAAATGCCCTACTTGTCATGGTAAAGGATATGAAATACAAGAAGATAGTGTAACTATCAAAATCCCAGCTGGAGTTGATAGTGGCAATCGCCTTAGAGTCCAAGGGCATGGTAATGAAGCCAAAAGTGGACAAAGAGGTGACTTATATGTAACATTCTATGTCAAAGATGATGAACACTTTGTAAGAAATGGTAATGATATCTATATAGAAGTACCTGTTTTTGTCACACAAGCTATCTTGGGAGAGACTATCACTATACCAGCACTTGAAGGGGAGTTAGAGTTAGAGCTTAAACAAGGTACAAAAGATAAAGAGCAGTTTGTATTTGATGGTGAGGGTGTAGTAGATGTACATAGTGGAAGAAAAGGTCGTCTTATAGCACAAGTTAAGATAATCATGCCTAAAAAACTAAATGATGAACAAAAAGAATTACTAACAAAACTTCAAGAGAGTTTTGGAGTAGAGAGTCGTCCTCACAAATCTACATTTGAATCAGCATTCCAAAAAGTCAAAAAGTGGTTCAAGTAAAAGTTACCTTTGTAACTTTTACTTTACTTTTTGATGCAATACTACTTTAGTATCACTATCTTTAAAACTACTATCATCTACTCTTTTATCATAAGCTACTACATATATCTCATCACCACTTTGTAGATAGTTTTTTTCTCCAAAATCAGCATATGCTGTAGCACCTATAGATATGATAGCTTCTGTAGGATAGTTACAATCTTTGATATGTTGATATATATCTTCTAAAGGACCAAAATCTTTTTGGTTATTCATCTTATCTATCATCCAATTTTTTAATTTGCTATAGAAGTAACTATATCCAATAAGTGGTGCATCTACACCATACTCATGCAATACACCATCTCTTAAAGCAAATGATGCTAGATGATAGTTATCCATCACACCACCCTCTTCAAACTTATCTATATCTATCCATTTATTACCAATACCTTTAGAGTTTTCTCCCCAAGATTTTTTCTCAGATATTTTTTTTGCACCCTCTTTTCTGATGGTACAGTCGTTAAATGTAGTAAACTTTTTGATGTCCAAATCAACTATCTTTTTATCTTCATCATATATGATATGTGCATAAAGAGCTATCTCTGGTTCTAACTGTGCATTTGCTTCATATGTAGGTAGATGTAATTTCTCTGTTCCTATACTATAAACACCCAAAAAAGTATCACTATTTGGTAGATAAAAAGGAAACATCCCTTTTGGAGCATTTGGCTCTTCTGTAGTTACATTTTCAAAATCTTTTATCTCACCTGCTTGTTCTAAATGGTGAGCAAAGTTACCAGCGATTCCCAAACCTATAGCATTTTTCAAATCCATAAATATCCTTTGATAAAAAATGGCAATATTATATCATACTTAACAACAAAATAACAATCAAATGGTTTATGAAGATAAAAGAAGTAGATGCACTATGATATATAGTACATCTAAAAATTTAAGATTAAGATATAACTATTTTGCTTCGCTTACAGCATCTTTGATAGTTTTACCAAACTTAAATTTTGGTGCAGTATGAGCTGGCTTTGTATATTTTTTATTAGTTCCAGGAACTGTACCACTTTTTTCAGCTACCTCTACAGTAGAAAAAGTACCAAACCCAACTAGAGATACACTATCCTTTTTAACTAGTGCTTCAGTTACAGAGTCTACGAAAGCTTTAACTGCTCTCTCAGCTGCTGCTTTACTTTCAAACTCACCATTTTTTTGTACCAACTCAACAAATTCTGCTTTTGTCATCTTTCTTCCTTGTTTATAATTTAAAATCTCTAAATTATAGCATAAAAGTTTCTTAAACTATATTGATTTGTGTATTTTTTATCGAAATCTATTAACAAATATAAGATATATATACATTTTTTAACATTTTTTGAAGATTATTATAAAAATATCGTAGATTATATGGTGCGACAGGAGGGATTTGAACCCTCACACCACGAAGGCACTACCCCCTCAAGATAGCGTGTCTACCGTTCCACCACTGTCGCATAAAAAAAGCTACAGAGCAAAAAGCTCTATAGCTTTGTAGAAATTTTCCTAATCTTATAGGAATGGGTTCGCATAAAGAGCGATAAGAGCAATAACAAGTGTATAGATAACTTGTGCTTCGATCATCGCAAGAGCGATAAACATTGTTGTCATTAGTTTACCACCAAGACCTGGGTTTCTTGCTGTACCAGCGATTGTAGCAGCAGCTGTGTGACCCATACCAATAGCACCACCAAGTGCAGCAAGACCAAGACCAACACCAGCAGCAACTACTGAGTAAGCTTCTATCATAGATTTACCAGCTTCTTCACCAGCAAAAGCATAAGCACCAAGTGCTAAGAAAAGTAAAAAGAACTTTTTCATTTTATATCCTTCGATTAAATTGTAGAGTTTAAGTCTCTTCGACTATCTCTTCAAAGTCCGTTCGGCTTGCGTAAACAACATAATGTTGCCAACCTACACATAAATGCATAGATTTCCCTACTTATCACTTCTTAGAAACGGTAAAATTATATCTAAAAAGATTTAAATAGAGTTTAGATATTTACTATAAGTACTTATCAAAGCTTTATGCTGTGCATTAAACATTGTTTGATACTCTTCTATATGAGATGCTTCACTAAATGCATTTTTCATATCTTCTATAAAATGTCTCATACCTTTAGCCCCTATCCTATCTAATACCATCCCCATCTCATTGAGACTAGATATAACTTGAGTAAGATTGTTTTCATCTATAAAAGTAGCTATCTTTTTAGGCATAGAAGAATATCTAGTAATAAACTCTCTTACAAATTCTTTCATATCACTCTCTCCAACTCCCATATCACTGATAGCTTGTGCTATATCAATATCAAGTATCTCAAACTCTTTTTCTACAGAAATATCACTTTGAGAGTTATCTAAGAACAGTAACATTACAGTAAATAGTTTATGAATATCAAGTGGTTTAGTAAGATAAGCATTTGCTCCTACATCAAACATCTGTCCTATCTCAAGTCCAGATGTAAATGCTGTTACAGTAACGATAGGTAAGTTATCAAATCTACTATCTTCTCGTATCTGTCTAGTTGCTTCTATACCATCCATTATAGGCATACTTATATCCATAAAGATTAAATCATATTGATTTTTCTCTTTTAAAACCTTTTTAACTGCTTCTTTCCCATTATCTGCTACATCAATAGGTGTATTGATATTTTTTAGTACATTTAAAAGAATCTTTTGGTTTATTTTATTATCCTCTACTATGAGAATCTTATTACCTTTAAAGTATTCAAAAAAGTATGGTTTTACCCCTTCAATAATAGGTATCTCATTTCGATATACCTCCAACCCACTATCAATAGCATTCTTGGTAATATTTTCTGTACTTTTAGAGCTTTCCTCTTCTACAGGTATAACTGGTGCTACCTCATGTGTTTTTTCTTCTTGATACACATGATTTACAAACTCCTCTTTTTTAACTTGATTTTGAGGAGTTTGATTTTTTAAACTTTGTTGATACTTATGGATATCCAATGCATCATCATCTACGGAAAACCGTTTTTTATAAAGCATATAAACAAAAGAACCGATCGCCAAAACCAATAAAAAATACAATGTATACAAAGTATATTCTCCCTTATTTAAAAATTCTACAAACATTTTATCCCTTTTTTAATACTAAAGTATTAGTTATGTTATAAAAAAAAACATTATATTAAGCTAAATACTCAGGAGTAGCCAACTCTACCTTCTTACCTTTTTGATCCATTACTACTACTTCTATCGCATCCCCTTCATGGTACATGTCTGCAAGATTTTCTATCCTTTGTTTACTAACTTTAGATATATGTAGCAGTGCATCATATCCATCTGGCATCTCGATAAACATACCAAAGTCAACTATTTTTTTTATTTTTCCTTGATATTTCTTACCTATCTCATATATCATTTGCTCTTTTACAGGTGTATTGGCTATATTTTGTATATGTTCTTTAGCTGCTTGGACTTTTTTCTCATCCGAACCTGAAAGTTTGACACCCCCCTCATTTCTATCTATATCTATAGTAACTTCAAATTTTTCTATAATGTCACGGATAGTAGCACCTGCTTTACCAATGATGTCTCCTATCTTACTAGGATTTATCTTGAAGTGTTCAGTAGTAGGTAGTGCTTGACTCTTTTGTATCTTAGACTCTGCATCTTTCATCAACTCTAATATATGTTCTCTACCTTTTGTTGCTTGATAGAGTGCTTTTCTTAATACTTCTGCATCTATACCACCTAGTTTGATATCCATCTGCATAGCTGTTATACCTTTATGTGTACCAGCTACTTTAAAGTCCATATCTCCATCATGGTCTTCAAGTCCCATGATATCACTCAAAATGGCATACTTCTCTCCATCAGTGACAAGCCCCATAGCAATCCCAGCTACCAAATCAGTCATATCTATACTAGCACTTCTCATAGCCAAACATCCACCACATATAGTAGCCATAGATGAAGAACCATTGCTTTCAAGTACTTCTGAAACAAGTCTGATAGTTCCATCAAAGTTTATATCGATAGTTGGCTCTAATGCTCTTTTTGCCAAGTTTCCATGTCCTAACTCTCTTCTACTTGGAGCTCCTATAAATGAAGCTTCTCCTACAGAGTATCCTGGGAAATTATAATGCACCATAAAGTTCTCATTTTGAGTCTTTGTATCAGTTATAAGCTCAAACATTTGTGCATCTTTTTTATCACCTATAGTAGCAGTAGCCAACACTTGTGTCTGTCCTCTAGTAAACAAACAAGAGCCATGTACTGATGGAAGAAGGTTTGTTTCTATCGATATATCTCTTATCTCATCTAAAGCTCTTCCATCTGCTCTTATGTTGTCATTGAGTATCATATCTCTTACGATAACTCTTTTGAAACTATCTAAAACTTTAGATACTGTATCTTTCTCAACACTTTTACCATCATCTTCCAAATCAGCCATAATCTTAGCTCTTACTTTTTTAAGCTCTGTAGATCTTTCACTTTTTGCCATATGAGATATAGCTTTTCTTACTTCATCTTCATATTTAGTTGAGATATAGTTATATAGCTCTTCATCTATCTTTTCAGATACTATCTCCAAATCAAGTGGTGTTTTCACAAACTTCTCAAAAGCACTCTCATACTGTGATGTGGACTCTTCTATCTTTTGTGTAGCCAACACTATCAAATCAACCATCTCATCATCATCTATCTCATTGCTTTCTTGATGTTCAAGTACGATAGGCTCTACTTCCATAATAGGGTCTATAAAATCCACCTCTACATCATCTATCACTTCTGAAGCGATACTTCTCATCTCTATCATCAAAACATCACTACCACTTCCAACCACAAGCAAATCAAGTGTACTCTCTTGTTGCTGGGATAAAGGTGGATTTACTACTACTTCACCATCAATTTTACCAACTCTTATAGCTGATATAGCTTGTTTGATAGGTATATCAGATACATACAAAGCAGCTGAAGCAGCATGCAAAGCAGCTACTTGCATATCCACTTCACTATCACTACTAACAACCATCACTGTGATAGTTACAGGATAGTGAAAACCTTTTGGGAAAAGTGGTCTTAAACTTCTATCAACTATACGAGAAGTTAGTGTCTCAAAGTCACCAGGTTTTGTCTCTCTTTTGATAAACCCACCTGGTATCTTAGCAGCTGCATATGATTTTTCTATATACTGCACTGTCAAAGGCAAAAAATCCTCATCTACAGGTGTTTCATCTATGGCAACAGCAGCTATCAAAACTGCTTTATTTTGTCTATACATAACAGCACCACTAGCCTGTTTTGCTATTTTGTTAAACTCATAACTCTCATCCAAATTATTTACATTTATATTTACTATATTTTCTTGCATAACATTTTCCTTATTTCATTGTCTCATTATATCTTTTATTTGCATAAAATTCCATCATTTTTGTTATATCTTCTAAAGTTATAGGCTCAAACTTATCAAAATAGTACTCTACTGATATATAATGCTCTATCTTATGTGGACAAAATACCCCATCACATACTGACTGTAGATTGTGATATACACTTTTATCTAGTATAGGAGTAGCTATATATACATTTTTAGCTCCTCTTTCTATCACAGACTTTAAAGCCACCATCATCGTCAAGCCACTCTCAACACACTCATCTGCCAAAATCACATCTTTATTTTCCAAATCAAGCAATGGCTCACCCTTTCGATACTTATATACATAAGATACAACATCTTCATCATATCTATCTTGTGCTGATGTATAGACAAAATCTTCACTGATACCAAAAGAGTCTATCAAGCTTTTATTCATAACTACCTCTTGAGTTTCTGATATCATAGCTATAGTGACCTCATCATTGTTGGGTGCTTTTATCGGTTCTGTTAGCAGTATATCCATACAACACTCTATCTTTTGTGCTAAATAGTGAGCAAAAAATACCCCACCCTCACTGATACCTATCGTAACTGTATTGGAGCTATCAAACATATCTAGCTGCATACTATCTATAAGTTGTAAAGCTGCATCTTCTCTATCTTTAAAATAATTATTGTTTAAACTTAATGGCATAATCAACTCCAGGTAATTGTTGTTTTATCTCTTCATCACTAAAAGAGTATCTATAGTTATCTATATAATCCATCAATATATCATAAGCACGATTTATCCTCTCTTGGCTAAACTCATCACCACCTAAATCTGGATGAACTTTTTTGGATAAGTATCTATACTGTTTTTTTATATCATCTTTAGTTATCAAGTTTGGTAACTGTAGTATCTCCAATGCTTCTTTGATAACCTCTATACTATTCATATCTACAACTTAGCTCCAACAGATGCAAAAGGTACAAAATTCATCATGATATAAAAACTGTTTAGAGTATCAGAACCTGTTGGTCTTGGTATAATCTCTTGTCTTATAGAAAAGCTAACATCCCAACAATCTTGCTTATATTTCGCCCCTAACTTCCACTGTTTGCTAGATGACTCATCTATATTGTAAGTTAAAGCACCATTATAACTCCAATGTTGGTTATAAGTATATCTAAAGCTCATTCCAACTTCATTGGCTTTATCTAGCTTTATACTATCTTCATCACCCAATATATCTCTATATGTATGTCTAAATGCTAAACTATATGTACTATTATTGTATTTGATAAAGCTTGATGACTCTCTTATCTTTGAGTAGTGATGAGAAAATATCATCTCATTATAGAGTTTCCATTTTCCTATATTGTACTCCATTTCATTATATAAATCACCAAGTTTATATGGCTTTAGTGTTGTTTTCTCACTATAGTATATCTGTGATAAATGTTGATAAAACTTCAGTTTCATATCACTTGTATAAAAGTATTGATTAAAAGATAGCTTGAAATTCTCTCTTGGAAGTCCCACATCAAAAAGCTCTTGTTGGTTTTCATTGAACTCATCTACAGAAACTGGATGCTGACTCTCAAACCCAGGCTTTATATACTCTAAAGATGGTTGCATTACATGAGTAAATGTATCATATTTTTTTGTCAAGTCAGAGTATATCTTAATTTTGTGCAAACTACTGCTATATCTAAACTGATCATACTCAAACTCACCTTTATCAAAAAATAGTTTGGTATAGTACAAATCTTCTGATAAACTAATCCCAAGATAATCATCAAACAAAAAGAAAGTATAATCTATAGGTACAGATAACTCTAACTGCTTTAGATTGACCCCCTCTTTACGGTAGTAGTTATCAAAATGCATATCTACACTATATGTCAAGTTTTTAAACAAAAATTCACTTAAATATTTATGCAAATTGATAGATGGTAATATCTGCAAAATTTCATCTTGATTAACATTTGTTCTAGTATCTATAAAATACTTCGCATTTATACCCATATAAAAATCATTGTTTTGTAAATAGTAATTAAGTTTAGACTCTTGCAAAGATGACTCACCAAAATCACCAAAAGATGTCTTTTGTAAGTTAAGATAGTCTATATCATTTAGATATATAGCGTTGATATAAAGTCCATCTTGATATCCAGATAAATATTGGCTAAAAAGCAAAGAAGAGTCATATCTAAACTCTGCACCATAATGGCTATCTTCATCATTTGGGTGTAGTAAGGCATAAGAGGATTTGTCTTTAAAGTACCCTACTCTCAAACCACCTTTAGAGTGAGCACTATCAACAAACCTAAAAGTACTATATCCACCAAAACTTCTATCGGTTCTTATCTGTGGGTTGAACTCCATATCCATGTTGGGTGCAATCGCCCAAAATATAGGCTGTTCATATATAAACCCTTCATCATCACTATAACCAAAAAGTGGAAAAAGAAATCCAGAGCTTCTCTCTTTGTTAGTAGAAAAAGCTAGATAAGGAGAGTAAAATACAGGTACATCCATAAAATACATAGTTGTATCATAAAGCTTGATATACTTGTCATCTTTATAGTATTTGGATTTATCAAATGCCATCTTCCATAAAGGGTTTGATACTTCACAACTTGATAATATACTAGCTCCAGTTGTATATACACCATCTGCTTGCTTAGCTTTTAGTGTAGATATCCATATATCATTTTCTGTTGCCATAAAAAGCTTTTTAAACTCAACTTTAGAACTGTTGATATCTATATCAACCTCATCTGCTAACTCTTTTGTAGAGTTATAACCTATGATTTCTACATGCCCTTTGACTTTTAGGATATTTGTTTTTTTGTTAAATACGGCACTATTGGCTCTAATGAGTGTATCTTGGTATATCACCTCTATACCATTATGTGCTTCTATGATATCTCCACTACTATTTACATCTATAGCATTAACTTCAACTATAGATGTCTCTTGTGCATACAAAAAAACAGAAGATATGATAAAAACTCGTAAAAATCTATACATCAACAACTACACAGTTACTTAACTTATCATGAAAAGTTTGTCGTTTTGGTGTTACAAAAGCCAAAGCAAACCCTAGATAAAATGGCATCTCACTAACCACTCTCAAAACACTTCTAAAAAGTGCTTGTGCAAATGATACTTTGTTACCACTTTGCATATCTACAACTTTTATCTTGAGTATATATTTACCAAAAGTCATACCATTTAACCATACCAATATAGAGTGATATATCACTTTTATAGATATAACTATAGGTAAAGAGTCTATCAAGAATTGATTTATCAACTCTTTTGCACTCTTTGCATCTAAAGAAGAGATTTGCATCCCCAAAGCTGTTATAGGGTCATAAAGTATGATAGCTAAAAATATACCAACAACTATATCATCTATGATAAAAGATGATACTCTTTTGGATATTGAAGCTATATTTTGCTCTTGCATCATACTTTTAATCCCTATAGATTAAAGTGCTTGATATGCTATATCTTTTCTATACTGCATACCATCAAAATCAACATTATCCACTAACTGATATGCTTTGTCTCTAGCATCTTTGATACTATCACCCATACCTACACATACAAGTACTCTACCACCAGTAGCATAAAGTTTGCCATCATCTTTACGACTTACTCCAGCATAAGAGATATGTGTATCTTGTGGGATATCTTTGATAGTTATCTTAGCAGGAGTTGAGCTTTTATATGGATAATCCTTACTAGCTACTACAACACCAACAGCATACTTATCATAAAACTCTATCTTAGCAGTAGCCAACTCACCCTTTGCTGCTTTGTCAAATAGTTCACTAGCTGGTGATTTAAGTAGTGGCATAAGCTCTTCACACTCAGGATCACCAAACCTTACATTATACTCTAGTATGATAGGCTCACCATCTACTACCATCACACCTATGAAAAGTACACCAGTAAATGGCATACCCTCTTCTTGCATACCTTTTAGTGTTGGCTTGATAACTCTCTCATCAAGCTTTGCATATATATCATCATTGACAAGTGGTGTTGGAGCGTATGCACCCATACCACCTGTATTTGGTCCCTTGTCATTATCAAGAAGTCTTTTATGGTCTTGTGCAGCAGGAAGCACTACATAGTCTTTACCATCACATATAGCAAATACTGAAAGCTCATAGCCATCTAAAAATTCTTCTACTACTACCTTAGTACCAGCATCCCCAAAAGAGTTACCACTAAGCATATCTTTTGTAGCCTCTTTTGCTTCATCGTGTGATTGAGCGATAATCACACCTTTACCACCACAAAGTCCATCAGCTTTTACTACGATAGGAGCAGACAAAGAGTCGATAAACTCACAAGCATCATCAAATGAAGCTGTTTCTATATATCTAGCTGTTGGTACATTATGTCGTGCTAAAAAGTTTTTCATAAATATCTTGGAACCTTCAAGTTGAGCGGCCTTTGCTGTTGGTCCAAAGATATTGAGTCCTCTTTCTTTAAAGACATCCACTATACCATCTACAAGTGGTGCTTCAGGACCTACGATAGTAAGTGATATACCATTTTCTTCTACAAAGTTCGCCAACTCTTCAAAGTCACTTATAGAGATGTTTGTACCTATCTTATCACTAGCACCGTTTCCTGGTGCAAAATATATCTTATCTACATTTTCATCTCTACTCAAAGCCAAACCTATAGAGTACTCTCTACCACCACTTCCTATAACTAAAATATCCATATATATAACTCCCGTACAAATAGTAACAATATCAAATATATCTAAACTATGAAAAGATAGATATACCTCATAATGCAAAAATCCCAAGTGGCCGTTCTGCTTAAAGTCGGCCCTAATAAGCCAACGGTGTAGGAGAGAGCTTCTCTTTAGGGGTCAATTTCTCGCATCGCTAGATGCTCAAACGAAAAAGACCACACACCAAGAAGACTACATGTCCCACTATAGTTTAATGTTGGACCCCATATACAGTTGTCGAACCACTCAGGATATGCAAATTATAACTTATTTGTAATAAGAGTATATTAAATCTGCTTTGCTTTTTCTATACAAGAACTAATAAGTGCTTCATTTGCCACAAAATATGTAGCATTTTGTGGCAAGTGAACCTTTGTAGAGTGACCAATAACCACTGCTTTATAACTATCATCCCACTCAAAGTTCTTCAAAAAACATTCTATAGTTGAAGGTGAAGTAAAGATAATGATAGAGTTTTTAGGTGGTTTTGCACTACTATCATACTCTTTGCACTTTGTTTCATATATGATTTGTTCTTTTAACTCTATATGATGTTTGGCTAGATATCCTTTAGAGTCAAATGAGATTTTTTTAGGTCTTAGATAAAGTATATGTCTATTGGCAAAAAACTTTACTATATCTTTGGCTAAAACTTCACCATAAAACTCACTAGGGTGATACACCACTCTACCACCAAGTTCTTCTATCTGTTTTTTGGTAGCACCACCTATGGCTATAGTATCTAACTCTTTCCATTTCTTATCTATACTATCTGCTCTTTTTACAGCCTCTTTGGATGTAAACATCAATGTATCTATGCCATCTAACTGAAGTGATAAAGCTGTTGTTTCAAACTCTATCATAGGTAAAGATATCGTACCTTCTTTTGGTGTTGGTGAGAGTAGATATATATTAGACTTTTGCATACAAAATCCTATATTTTTAATCCGATTATAACAAAAGATATCTAATGCTATCATACGATTTTAGCCACTTTTTACGATTTTTGAGATATTATATCTTTTACTTGTAAGAAAAGGATTTTTATAATGATAAAACTAAGAAGTATTGTTTTAGCTTTTATGTCCATATTTGTTTTAAACAGTTGTATGGATGATAATGATATAAAAGAGTTTAACAAATCTGCTATATATTGGTATAACAAGATAGCACACAGTATCAAAGCTTCAAACCTAGATAAAGCAGACAACTACTACATTTCTCTAAAGAGTGAACATATACACTCTCCTTTACTTCAAACTGCTATGATGATGTTAGCAAATGCCCATATGAATAATGAAGAGTATCTTTTGGCTAACTACTATTTTGATGAATACAAAAAAAGATATGGCGATAGTAAAAACCAAGAGTATATAGACTTTATGAAACTCAAAGCATCTTTTTTGGGTATCAAAGATGTATATAAAGACCAACAACTTATACAAACTACTATAGATAAAGCTTTGGTATTTGGACAAAACTATCCAAACTCAACTTACACTCCTCTTGTCGATATGTTATTGATAAGACTATATATGAGTCAATATATGCTCAATGAAAATATAGCATCTCTTTATGATAGATTAGGTAAAGAAAAAGCCGCAAAAATATATAGAGAAAAAAACAAAAACTCTATCATAAAAATGAGTGATATCAAAATACCACCAAAAACAATTATTGGTAAAATTTTAGACTAAAAGGATATATATGAAATTAAGTGATTATGAAGAGTTCCCAGCTATCTTACCAGTAGTGGTAGAAGATGAGATTTTTCTATATCCATTTATGATAAGCCCTATATTTTTGACAAATCAAAAAGATATAGATGCTGCTACTTATGCATTGGAGAACAATTTACTTATATTTGTAGCATCTTCGATAGAGGGTAAAGAAGGCAGTAGAGATTTACAAAATGTATACTCTCATGGAGTTATAGGCTCTATTATGAGAAAAGTACATATGACAGATGGTAGAGTCAAGATACTTTTTCAAGGGCTTAGCAAAGGTAGGATAACCCAAATCGTAAGTGGTGATATAAACCAAGCTATGATAGAAAAAGTTGAATCAGAAAGTTACAACAGACTAAAAGTTGATGCACTTATGGGTGTACTCAAAGAACATATCAAATCACTCTCATCTATCAATAGCCAGATAATTCCTTCAGATTTACTAAAAACTCTCAATGAGAATGAAGAGCCAAACAGAATAGCAGATCTGATATCATCTATGTTAAAAATAGAAAAAAGCGTAGCATACAAACTATATAAAGAATCAGACATAGAAAAAAGGCTACTAGGTCTCATAGAGGTAGTATCAGACCAAATCCAAGCAGCAAAAGTACAAAAAGAGATCCGTTCTAAAGTTCACAATAAGATAGAACAAACCAACAAAGAGTACTTTCTCAAAGAACAACTAAAAGAGATACAGCAAGAACTTGGTATGGATACCCAAAAAGAAGAAGAGGTAGCTTCCTTTAGAGAAAAAGTAGAAAAAATAAAGCCTTATATAGAAGAAGATGCTTACAAAGAGATACAAAAACAGATAGATAGATATGCTAGAATGCATCCAGAGAGTTCTGAAGCTTCTATGATACAAAACTACTTAGAGTATGTACTTGAGATACCTTTTGGAGAGTTCAGTAAAGAGAACCTATCTGTATCAAAAGTATCTACAAGACTAGATAAAGATCACTACTCACTAGACAAACCTAAAGAGAGGATTGTTGAGTACTTTTCTGTCAAAGAGTTAGCATCACTTAGAGGTATAAAACAAGATAAAACTTCAGGTGCTATACTATGTTTCGCTGGACCTCCAGGTGTTGGTAAAACATCTTTGGCTACTTCTATATCCAAAGCTCTAAACCGTCCTTTGGTTCGTATAGCATTAGGTGGACTTGAAGATGTCAATGAACTTAGAGGTCATCGCCGTACATATATAGGTGCTATGCCAGGAAGGATAGTTCAAGGTCTTATAGAAGCAAAACAGATGGACCCTATCATAGTATTAGATGAGATAGACAAAGTAGGTAGAAGTATGAGGGGTGACCCTACAGCAGCTCTTTTAGAGATACTAGACCCAGAACAAAACTCTCACTATAGAGACTTTTATCTCAACTTCCATATAGACCTTAGTAAAGCCATCTTTATAGCTACTGCCAATGATGTGGGTAAGATTCCAGCACCACTAAGAGATAGGATGGAGTTTATTGGATTGAGTTCTTATACACCGTATGAAAAATTTCAAATAGCAAGAAAATACCTTATACCTCAAGAGATTAAAAAACATGCTCTTAGAAAGTTTGAGATAGAGATATCAGATAAAGCTTTAAGAGTTCTCATAGATGAGTACACAAGAGAAGCAGGAGTTAGGACTCTTAGAAGAAAGATAGCTACTATTTGTAGAAAAAGTGCAAAGATACTACTAGAAGACAAACAAAAAAATGTTGTAAAAATCACTAAGAAAAACCTGCATAAATTTGCTGATAAAAAAGTCTTTGAGATAACCAAAGTAGCCTCTTCGCCACAAGTTGGTATAGTCAATGGTCTTGCATGGACTTCTGTTGGTGGAGATGTACTCACTATAGAAGCCATCAAGATAAAAGGCAAAGGTACTCTGCAACTTACAGGAAGTTTGGGTGATGTGATGAAAGAATCCGTTCGTATCGCACACTCTGTAGTCAAAACTTTGATAGACAATAAATTTTTGGATATACCTAACTTGGCTATACCTTATAGTACTAAAGAGATAGAAGAAAAGATCAAACTTGATAGTAGTGAAGTATATAAAAGATATGATTTACATCTGCATGTACCAGAAGGTGCCACTCCCAAAGATGGTCCAAGTGCTGGTATAGCCATGGCTACAGTTATAGCATCTATACTTAGCAACAAACCTGTAAACAACCTTGTAGCAATGACAGGAGAATTGACTCTAAGTGGTAAAGTTCTACCTATAGGTGGACTAAGAGAAAAGCTTATAGCTGCATATAAAGCTGGTGTAAAAACTGCTCTTATACCTGAGAAAAACTACCAAAGAGACTTAGATGATATACCTTCTGAAGTTTTAGATAACATTAATATAAAAGGGGTTAGTAATATAAAAGAGGTTTTAGAAGTAGCCTTAAGCTAAAAGGTATTTGCCTTTTAGCTTGAAGTTTTAGTTAATTAGACCACTGTTCCATCTTACCAAAGAGATCATCTTCTTTGATAGGTTTTCTTAAAAAATCATTTGCACCATTATCAAATACTTCTGTTTTTCTAGAATCATCAGTAGAGAGTACAATCACAGGGATATGAGAGTTTGCCATATCCGATCTAAATATTTTTAAAAATTCTATACCATCTACTATAGGCATCATGATATCAAGAAGAACCAAGTTTATACTTGGATCATTTTTTAGTTTATCTAAAGCATCAGAACCATTTTCTGCTTCTGTTATCTGCACAACATCTGGATGCTTTTTCAACAAAGTTTGTAAAAGCTTTCTATTTATAAAATCATCATCTACTATCAATACTTTTAGTGCCATTTTTACTACCCTCTATATTTTTTTATAATCTCTTCTATCTTATCTTTAGAATTTGCATCTGTAATTATAGCAATATCTTTATAAGACCTCATATTATCATCTACCAATTCATCATCAGTAAAGATGATATCATATTTTCCACTTTTTAAACTAGAGTCCAAATCTTTGATATTAGACAGGTTTGTGTATTTGTATCCCAGATTATCTATAATCTTACTTAAAACTCTAGATTCTATTTGCAATTTTTTTGCGATTAGTATCTCTTTATCTCCATTAAAATCTCCTTTAGAAGATGATTGTGCTTTAGCATCCTCCTTTTTATCTTTTTTTGCACTATCTGTTCGTTTTGCTTTATGAGATAAAAACTTGTTGAGTATATATAGTAGTTCACTAGTCTCTATAGGTTTAGTGATATACTCATCCATACCTTCACTCATAAATCTCTCTCTATCTCCTTTAAGTGCATTTGCAGTTAGTGCAACGATAGGGATATGAGGAACCTCTTCATCCTCTTCATAATCAAGAATTTCATGAGTAGCCTCTATCCCATCCATAACAGGCATCTGGATATCCATAAATATCAAATCATAATCATCATTATTTCTTCTTTTTTCAAATGATTCAAGACCATTATTTGCTATATCTACTGTGATACCATGCTCTTGTAGTATTCTACTTATAAGTTTTTGGTTGATAACATTATCTTCAGTCACAAGTATCTTAGCATCAAATTGTGTAGCTATAGTATCTGTTGCCACTTCAACTTTCGGCCCTTCTTCCATACTATGACTAAAGATAGCTTTTAGCTTAGTTAGAGTAACTGGTTTATATATGATATTGTTTTGGTCTAGTTTCAAAGACTCTATTTTTGATTTACTTGTAACATTAGCTATAACTACAACTTTATGTTTATCAAGTTTTTTAACTGCATCTATGACATTGTCTTTTGCTTTATCTATATCAATCCAGTAGTTTTTACATAGATCAAGATTGTTTAACTCTTTAAGCTCTGATACACTATGGAAGTACTTAACATCTGGTCCAAAGTAACTAAAGTATTTTGCTAAGTATGTATCAAGTTTAGTTGGAACATCTTGTTCATACTTACCGATAGTCAACTCACTAAATGCATGTGTATAGTTTGGTTCAGGAGATGCTATCTCTTCTAATGGTACAGTAAAGAAGAATGTTGTTCCTTGATCTTTAGCACTTGTAAGTTCAAGTTTACCACCCATCAATTCAACAAACTGACTTGAGATTGTAAGACCTAGACCTGTACCACCATACTTTCTAGTAACTGAGATATCAGCTTGAGAGAAAGCATCAAAGATACGAGACTGTTGGTCTTTTGTCATACCTATACCATTATCTGATACAGAGAAGTATATCAAGTTTTGAGTATCATCATCTACTTTTTTGATCTCAAGACTAATCTCTCCACCATAATCAGTAAACTTAATAGCATTACTTAGCAAGTTGATAAGTATCTCTTTTAGTTTAGTTGGGTCACCTTTAAGTTTTGGAGAGATTGTTGGGTCCATATAGAAGTTAAGATCTATATTTTTCTCAGCAGCAGCAACTGCATATGTTTCTATAGCACTTTCAAACTCAGTAACACTGTCAAAGATGATATTTTCAATCTCAATTTTATTACTTTCAATTTTTGAAAGGTCAAGAATATTGTTAATAATATTCAGTAGGTTCTCTGAACTTTTTTCGATAATATTCAAGAACTCTTGTTGCTCTTGATCGAGGTCTGTTCCTCTAAGTATCTCTGTAAATCCAACGATACCATTAAGTGGTGTTCTAATCTCATGAGACATATTTGCCAAGAAGAGAGATTTTGCTTCATTGGCTTGAAGTGCCATTACTTTATCTTCTTTTGCTCTATCTACAAGATTTTCTAGGAATCTATATGCTTCTTTTGTACCTTCGTGAGTATCAAGGTCGATATTTTCTATCATCTCCAAATCAGATGCAAGGTAGTGTTCACTACTTTTTATATCTTCAACTGCTTTATTTAGCACATCTTCTAGTTCTTGAATATTTCTTGAAATATCTAGTGTTGTATGATACCCCATATATGCCAAAATCAAACTAAGTAGTAATATAACAGATGCTATAGCCAAAAGTATGATTTGTTGCATTAAATACTCATCACTAAGCTTCCATAGTTTATGTGCTACTAAAACTTCTGCTTTTGAAATGATAGATATTTTTTTAGTTTGAAGAGTAAACCAATCGATTGCATCATCTGCATAATCACCATTACCAACATCTGTTTGAATAGATGCTGAAGTTTCTCTTAGTATTGTTAATAACTCTTTATTTTTTGGATTGTTAAATATTTTTGAAACTTCTTGTTTTAATTCATTATCTACTATATCATCTACTGTAAAACTATTTGATTTTGTTTTAAAAGTATCCCATAAAGCTATCTCTTCAAAACTCATAGCAGCTTTTTTAGAAATATAGTAAGATACAAAACCTCTTTCTAAACCAGCATTCTCTTTTGCATTAGCAGCATCTATCAAAGTTGATATCAGTGATGCCACTTGTGTATTTAGAGTCAAAGCTCTTAATTGTTCTATATTTGACAATATCGGTGTTGTACCCTCTTTTGTATATTTATCAAAATATATAGAATGAAAATCAGGGTCATTAGAATCAACTGCTTTTCTGAAACTATTTATCTTTGGTAGATTGCTAAGAAGTTTATTATACTTAGCTTCATCTATCATGTGGTCTTGTCCTAAAAGCTTCAATACAGGTGCAAATATAGATTTATTTTGAGTAATCAATCCAGACTTTAAAGCTTTGATAGCTTTATCTGTACTTGCTCTTTGTTTTGTAAGTGCTTTTGTATATGCTTGTTTATCTTTACCGAGATATAAAGCACTTAAATCTCTCTCTTTTCCTATCTCAACCAATGCATCATCTAAAAGTGCATTATTTTGAAGTACTACTTTTAAAGCATTTGCTTTTTCATAATTTATATATGATGTTACAAAAAAGTAACTTGCAACCACTACTAAAAGCAAGATAGGTACAATACCAACAACCTTTAGTCTATTTCGTATAGTCATCTAAATCCCCTTTTATTTGATTCTTAGTTTTATTTGATTTTCAAATGCCAAGAAGTGTCCCCAATAGTCTTTAATCAAAGGTTCCAATTCATCTAAGCTTTCACAAAACTGTATCTTATATAGCGTATCTGCCAAAGGAACTATTCTAAGGTTACTTGATGTACCTTTAAGTAGGTGCCCTATCTTATTTACTTTATCCAAATCCCCATTATCATAAGCAGTTAGCATTTTTTCTGTCTCTTCATGGGCTTGTTCTATAAAGTCATTTACAAACTCTTCTATCAAATCAACAGGCAAACTCAACTCATCAGCTGCTTCATCCATACTAAAGTCAAAATGTATAGGTTTAACATCACTCAAATCTATTTTATGCCCACCTGTATGAGATACTTCTTGTGTACTCTCTTGTACTACATTTATCTCTTCTTGTAGTTGAGGCTCTGCTGTAGTAGCTGTATCATCTTCTTGCATGATATCTGATACATCTAGACTATCTTCTATCTCTAACTCTTGAGGAGCCTCTTGAGACTCTATATCTGAGATATCAAGATTGTCTATACGCTCTAGTATAGGTTGTACAAGTTCTGGTTTGATATCTCCATCAACAGTAAGTCTTGATATAGCTGAGTACAACTCTTTTAGTAAAGATTTAAGTTCTTCTCCACTTGCATTTTCTAATTTTTGTAATATATCACCAACAACAGGTATATAAAGAACACTAGATAAATGTGTAAGAGATATAATAGCATCTTTTCTTTTGCTAATATCACTACTTACAAAATCTTTTTCCAAAGATATAGCTGTTTCAATATACTCATCTACAAAAGTTTTATAATCCTCTTTTGATATACCTATAGTACTACTCAATTTCTCAGAGTCAAGAACTATAGGCTCTAACTTTTCATCTTCTTTAGACTCTGTTTGAGTTTCTACTTCTGTCTCTTCTTTAGTACCTTCTTGAGTATCTTCTACACTGATATCTTCTGTTTTCTCTTCATCTTTAGGTAAAAGATCAAATAGTTCATTGTCATCTTCGAGGATAATATCATCTTTGATATCAGACATCAACTCATCTTTATCCTCACTCTCTGCCAAAAGGTCAAACAGTTCATCATCTGATATATCTAAACTCTCTGGTGCATTATCTTCTTCTGCACTTGTATCTTCTTCTTTTTCTTCAGTTTCACTCTCACTACTATCATCAACCAATGCTAGTATATCATCACTGATTTCTATCTCTGCTTCAGTATCATTGGATGTTTCTTCTGTTTCTACACTATCTTCATCTCTAGGCTCTTCAGATTCTGAAGTTTCATCTTCTAATGCCAAATCTACCAATGCCTCAGGTATGATTTGTTCTTCTTTATCTTCTGATTGGTTTTCTTCTTCACTTGTAGTATCATCAACATCTATATCAAGACTCTTCATCTCTTTTAGTTCGATAAGATACATCTCACCTACCAAACTATGAAGCTGTATTTTATTTATACTATATTCTTCTTGCATCAATGATGTTTTGATAGATAAAGTATCATCTTTACCAAACTCTAAGGTTAGCTCATCATTTGCAATATGCTGATATATATCTGTAAGATCATCTATACTAAGTAGTTTTAAAAACTCTTCGTCTGCCGCGATAATTTGATTTTTTGCATTGGTTATATAGTGCATAAGTTCAACTCCTTTTAATTGTTTGCTTCTTTTAAAAGCATATTTCTATATTGTGGTATAATCTCTGCTATCTCTTCTCTATTAGCTGGTCGTCTAGCTGCTGTATATCCAACTATATTACCATCATTATCTTTAACAGGTGTTATATGTGTATTGACCCAATAGTATTTACCATCTTTTCTTAGGTTTTTTACCAATCCATTCCATGATTTGCCTTGCTTTATAGTATCCCAAAGCTCCTCAAAAGCTGCCTTTGGCATATCTGGATGCCTAATAATATTATGGTTTTTTCCTGTTAGCTCTTTCTTACTATAGTTTGCTATCTCACAAAACTTACGGTTAGCATAAGTAATCATACCTTTTAAGTCTGTAGAACTAACAATAATCCCATCTTCAAAAGTATATTCTTCATCTATTGGCTCTGGTCTTTTCATATCTTTATTTTCCTTTTCCCCCGTCTATAAAATAACACTTATTAAAACCTTATAACAATTAAACTAAAAATAGAATGAAAACTATCATTTTTTATCAAAAATATATAACATTTTTTGATAACAAGCTAATTTTTTTTCAAAATATCAGCTATTTTTTTATTTGTTATAGATTTTATTTCCTCATAATTTGCTTTTTCAATGTTATCAAAAGAACCTAAACAGTTTATTAGTTTAGTTATCGTAGCCATCCCTATACCTTTCTTTTGTAATAAAGATATCTTCATATCATCTTTTCTCTTTTTGTTTTTGTGATAGGAGATAGCATATCGGTGTGCTTCATCTCTTTGTCTTTGTACCCATTGCAACCTTTTATCAGTAGGTTTTAACTCAAATTTATTATCCAATGTATATATGATATCTTTAGCAGAGCCTTTAGCTCTATGTGCTTTAGCATCTAGTTTCTCTTTGGCTATAGCTATAACATCAAGATTGACGCCATACTCATCTAGTAACATTTTTGCCAACTTCAAATTAGCCATACCACCATCTAGTATCCAAAGATTTGGTGGGGATGACTCATCAAAACCAACTATCCTTCTAGTTAGCATCTCTTTCATCTGTCCATACTCATCTCTAGCTTGAAGTTCATATCGGCGATATGAGTTTTTATCCCATTTACCCTCATCCCACACAACCATACCACCAACAGTAGCTACACCTTGCATATGTGAGTTATCAAAACTCTCTACTCTATATGGAGTCTCACTAAGAGCAAAAAGCTCTTTTATCTGTTCTTCTATATCATTTGAAACTCTACTCTCTTTTAGTAACTCTTTGGCATTGGTCATAGCTAGTTTTACAAGATTGGCTTTTGCACCTCTTTTAGGAGTGGATATATCTATCTTTTTGCTATATCTCTCAGATAGTACAGATGCCACCTCTTTACTATCTTCAAACTCATCAGCTGTTATGATATGTTTTACTACTTGTGGCATATCTACACTATAAAACTCCAAAAGTGCTTGTTTGTAAGCTTCATTGACATCATACATTTGGCTATTTCTAAAGTATGAGTGTGAAGATGATACTATCTTACCATCTCTCATAAAAATCCTAACAATCACTCCTCTTTGTGGAGTGTTAAGTATAGCAAACACATCCACATCCAAACCATTTGCCAAATCAATATCTGAAGATAAACTCAACCCTTGTATAGCCACTATCTTATCTCGTATCGTAGCAGCCTCTTCAAATCTCTCTGATGAGGCATACTCCATCATCTTTGCTTCAAGCTTGGATATTATGATATCTCTTTTATGTATAGCATCTTTTACCTCTTGGACTATCTTTGCATACTCATCTTTACTTACTTTACCTTCACATGGTGCTAGACACTTCTTTATCTGATAAAATAGACATGCTTTTTGTCCTTTGATACAAGACTTTTTTTGTACTAGTGGATATATCTCATATATACTATCTAAAAGTGCTTTTGCCCCACTAGGAAAAGGACCATAGTAAGATACTTTTTTACTCTTTATAACCTTACGAGTTATCTCAAATCTAGGAAAATCTTCTTTTTCATCTATATATATGTAAGGATATGTCTTATCATCTCTTAGCAATATATTGTATTTGGGTTTTAACTGCTTGATAAGAGAGTTTTCAAGGATAAGTGCATCTTTTTCATCATCTACGACTATATACTCTAGTTTAGAAGTCTCTCCAAGCATTTTGAGTATCCTAGCAGAAAGCTTTGGATTTGGGTGCAAAGATGGAGTAAATCTCCAGTAGCTTTTGACTCTATTTTTTAGGTTTTTTGCTTTTCCTACATAAAGCAACTTACCATTTGCATCAAAGTACTGATATACTCCTGCACTACTTGGCAGTTTACGGATAGTCTCTATCATCTGTTTTTCTCTATATTTTGTTTTATATCTTTAAACTTCTCTTTTAACTCTTCTTGGTTGGTTAGTATCTTAAACTCTCCTGTGGCCATCTCATGATAGTAAGGGATAGTATCTTGTGGAATATCTTTAGTTAAGTTTTTATACTTACTGTCAAATACAACAATAGTTGAAGCTTCAAGCTCTTTACACTCACTCACATAAGTTTTTAGCTGAGTTAATAGAGATATTAATAAATCTTTATTATAATTAAGCTCCATTTTAAAAGCAGGATGATTTGTAGCTAAAAAAAGTGTTTTATCTCTGATATACATAAATGCTATAGCATTTTTCCACTTGGCTGGAAGCATGGATATATACTTTTTGAAACACTCTTGCTTTTTTAGATATCTAAATTGAGGTTGGTTACTGATATGAGACAAAATTTCAGATGCTTTTTTCATACACTTATTATAGCATCTATTTGCTGTATATCACTAAGTGGATGTGGACACAAAACTCCACCTGTATATATCCCAGACAACCAAAAGGTAACAAATGCAAAAATATGATGTACTTATCATTGGAGCTGGTATAGCAGGACTTTATGCTGCTATGAATATCCCAAAAACAAAAAAAGTTTTAGTAGTCTGCAAGGATATACCTTGGGAGTGTAACACATTTTATGCACAAGGTGGTATGGTAACAGCACTAAATGAAGATGATATACCTATCCATGTCCAAGACACACTTGTAGCTGGTGCTTTTCACAACGATAAAGAAGCTGTAGAGATACTATCTCGTACATCACTTCAAACTACTGCTGATATCATATCTCGTGGTATGGAGTTTGACAAAGACAAAGATGGCAACATACTCTATACCAAAGAGGCTGCCCACTCTACCAAACGCATAGTTCATGCTGGTGGTGATGCTACAGGAAGATATATGCACTACTTTATGATGGTACAAAACACTCACCATCTACAAAGAAACACTTTAGTATATGACCTACTTATAGACAATGGCAAATGTTATGGTGTAAAAGCTATGGTAAATTATAAACCCACTACTATATATGCCGATGATGTTATCATAGCTAGTGGAGGAGTTGGTTCACTTTATGCTTACAACACAAACTCCCGTACAGTATCAGCCGATATACACGGTATATGTGTCGAAAAGGGTATCGCTCTAAAAGATATGGAGTTTATGCAGTTTCACCCTACTGTATTTGTCAAAACACCATTTGCTAGAAAACTACTTCTTACTGAAGCACTCAGAGGTGAAGGTGCTTATGTAGTAGATGAAGATGGCAAGA
>Ga0256843_1000687_pt1 | contig 28376 bp, 31 predicted proteins | sample AlvinellametaG_FD_191572 | JGI IMG/M metagenome (GOLD analysis project Ga0256843, IMG submission 191572) | Pompeii worm associated microbial communities from hydrothermal vent at the East Pacific Rise, Pacific Ocean - Alvinella | ecosystem: Host-associated > Annelida > Integument > Unclassified ... | reverse complement strand
ATACTTTGTTTTCGTTAATTAAGTTAAGAGAGGTTGCTTAGTTCTGCTAAGTTTTGCTTCTCTTCTCTCGTATTCATGACAAATGAAGCCTCTTCCATAATCTTTGATTTGGGAGAGTGAGGTTCACTTTGTAGCATTCTTCTCTCTACTTTTAATCTTTAATTTCTTTTTGGCTTGAACTTTTTTTGTTGTTTGTGTAATACTCTTTTTGACAGCTTCTAGATTGATTGCTGTTTTTGTATTCTCTACTGGATGATTAAGGTTCTGTCGCATCGCTTTCAATGCTCGGTTAATTTCTATTAGACCATAAGCTTCGTTACACTGTTTGTCATAAGTTAACATATCTTTACGCACTTGAGAGATGGGGTATTTTTTTATAGATAGCATCATTTTACTTTTTATCTTTTGTGCATACCGTTCTCGATTAATCTCAACCCCTCTCTGAATCTCTGGAGAGAGGGCTTTTTTATAGGCTTGTTGGTTTTCTAAATTACTATTATTTTCTGATGATAGCATAGTTTTTGCTGTATTTGTAATGTAACTTAATCCAAAAGCTGTACTAATCGCATCAAAAATATTCATATAGAGTTGATTTTCATTTTGGTTGATTTGCGAACTCTTTTCTGGAGCATTTAAGTAGTCTCGACATTGAATATCTGATTTCAGAAGAAACTCATTGATATAACTATTACGAGTATTTTTATCACTTGTGTTGTTTAGTTCAGTAATAAAAGTAGATTGATTGGTTTTGAAAATTAATGCTTTTTGTGTGGATGTATGGTTAAAGTGACTTGGTAACATAGGATTATTAACACAACCTGAGAGTGTGATGATTCCTAAAAATTTTATTAAAAAGATGGTTCCCTTCTTCATTTTGATAACTCCCTTTTATCGTCTATATCAAAATGATTATACTTTATTATTAATATGGAATAAATAAAAGTGACCCTTTAATTAAGAAAGGTCACTTTATTAAATTTTTACCATAACGTTTTTTATATCCTCTTTGTATACTTTGTGCCAACCTATGAACAGCCATTGCATAGTAAGAACTTTGATTATATCGGGTAATAACATAGAAGTTTTTCCCACCATACCAAAGTTCATCCCATCGGTGTCTCTCTAGTTTTATTAAGCTTACTTTTCCTTGATAGTTAAACTTCTCTCTGGGTTCTATATCTTTTAAATCTTTACGATAATAGGTATGCATATAGCCTGTAGGCAGGGCATTGAAACGGTTACCTTTATATCTAACCCTTACAGCAACATCTTCATCTTTTCTCCAGTGGTGTCTTCGTAAATAATAAGCAATACTTCCTATAGCATCTACCACATTATTCATCTGCTTTTTTCTATCTTTATTAAAATCGACGGCAAAGGCTTTATAGGTACTTGGGATAAATTGTGCCAATCCAATTGCTCCAGAAGATGAGCCTCGAATATCTTTTGGATTTATCTTCTCTCTTGCAGAGAGTCTAAGAAGTGACTTGAGTTGTTTTCGATAAAAGTCTGCTCGTCTATCATTTTTATCAAAGGCAAGATGGGTTAAACGGTCAAAAACAAAATAGTCTCCACGCATCGCTCCATAGTTGCTCTCTATTCCAATAATGGCAGTAATATATTCAGGAGGAATTCCATAACGTTTATAGGCACGTCGAAGGGTTTTTCTAAACTTATGCATAAAGTAGATACCACCACCCACCCGTTTTTTAAATTGAAAATTATAAATATCCCAACTTCCCATGGAACGACAACGTCCACCACCACAAAAGAGACCTTGTCTAAGGCGTGGAACACGGCTTCTTTTTCGAACATTTTTAAACCATTTCTCTAGAGTCTCTTTTTTAAAACCATATTTATACTGCATGGTATGCATAAACTTTTTTACTTGAGGCTTTTGGGTATAGTCTACAGCAGATAAAGGTGTAACCATTAAAATAAAGAGTAGTAGATAGGTAAAGAGACTCTTCATTATTAAAGACCCATCTTGCCAGGGTTTAATATGTTGTTGGGGTCAAATGATTTTTTTATATCTTTAAAGAGTTGAAGCTCTTGTTCATTAAAGGCAATACCCATAAATGGAGCCTTGCTTGTTCCAATACCATGCTCTCCACTAAGCGTTCCACCCATACCGACAACCAATTCAAAAATCTCTTCAATACATTTATGACCCTCATCAATTTGTGAAATATCAATCATTACGTTAACATGAATATTTCCATCTCCTGCATGTCCAAAGCAGGGAACTTTAAATCCATACTTATCTCCAATAGCATAAATCTCTTTTAGTGCTTTTGGCAACATAGAACGGGGTACAGATATATCTTCGTTTAGTTTTTTATTTCCAAAGATAGTAATTGATTGTGAAGCATTTCTTCGTGCATACCACAGCTCTTTCTCTTGGGCTTCATTTTCAGCTACTTTAAACGCAACAGCCCCATTCTCTTTGAATGATTTCTCTAGGGTTTCAAGCTGAAATGCCACCTCTTCAGGTACATTTCCATCAACATCTCCAACCAAAACACCACCTGCCTCTTTTGGTAAATCAACGCCCAGTTTTTCAATGAGGGCTTCAATAACCAATTTATCTAAAAACTCCATAGCTACAGGATTTGCTCCTGCCGAGAGTGATTTAAAGACAGCATTCATCGCATTATCAACACTTGGAAAAATTCCCATATAGGTCTTTTTGTATTTAGGTTTAGGAATAAGTTTTAATGTTAACTCTGTTAATACAGCCAATGTTCCTTCTGATGCAATAAGAATTCCTGCTGTGTTGTACCCTGCTACATCTTTAATGGTTCTTTTTCCTGCTCGGATAATATCCCCATTGGTTCGCACGGCACGAAGTGCCATAACGTAATCTTTGGTAATTCCATATTTGGCTGCACGCATTCCACCTGCATTTTCACTCACATTGCCACCCAAAGTAGAGTACTCTTCACTGGCAGGGTCTGGTGGGTAGAAGAGTCCAAGGGCTTCTACATGTTTTTGTAAATCCATATTGACCACACCTGGTTGCACAACAGCCACCATATTTTCGGTATCAATCTCTAGAATTTTGTTCATGTGTCGCTCCATAGCAAGAATAATGCCACCATTTGCAGGTAAAGCACCTCCTGTAAATCCACTTCCTGCTCCACGGGCTGTAATAATAATGAGGTTGTCATTACAATATTTTAATATTTTACTGACATCCTCTTCATGACGTGGAAAGATAACGGCATCGGGTTCAAAATGGGTTCGGGTTGCATCATAGCTGTAGGCTATCATGTGAGCTTTATCGTCATATATATTCTCTTTACCAACAATGTTGATAAAAGCGTTAAGGTGTTTAGAATCTATCATTTTTTCTCTTTTTTATTTTAATTCTTCGATTGCTTTATAGTAATCTTTGAGTTTTATATCCGACCAACCAAAGTCAGAGATATTCATCTGTTCAAAACGTGAAAAGAAAGGTTTCATAGGGTTTTGAACGCCAATTTCTAGAGGTTCTTGACCAATAAACTGTTTACTAATTGGGTCAAGAATAAGCAGATAATTTTTAGAGGTGAGTAGTACCAATCCAATCTGATTGGCTCGTGCAAATCTCTGTAGACTATCTAGAGAGATGGCTGATTTCTCTTCTTTCATAAATGCCAAAGCATAAGCATCTGGATGAATCCATGTTTTTTTAAATTTTTTACTAATTTCACTGTAACTTTTTGCCGTAGGTGCAATAAGAAGCACATTATCATAGAAACTACCAAATATAACCCTATCATTCTCGTTTACTTTAGTCTTAACTGTTGGTATATTGGGATGTAAAATGGATTTATATGGTAAAAGTTCTGCTCTACCATCTCCTTTACTCACGACCGAATGGGTAATGGCAACAAGACCATTTCCATAATTATGAAGAACAATACCTGAAAGACCTTTGGGTACAGTAGTTGCTAACTCAACACTATTTCCTCTGATGGCTTTTACGGTTGTGTGTATAGATTGCGGTAGAGGGTTTGCCATTATTGCATAAGTTGCAAGGAGAAGTAGTATAAGTTTTCTCATTCATATTCCTTAATTTAAGAAGCAGATTTATGATTAAATCTGCTGATTATGGCTATGATTATACTTGTTAAAGATTAATTTAAAATTATAATAGTTGGCTTAAACTCCATCTACTCTCAGAAGTTTTGTCTTTCCTATCATGAGGTCAACAGTCATACTCATTCGTTTAAAGACGGACTCTTGTCGATACTCCAGACCATGTTTTATACAAATTTCTTTGACCAAGGGTTGTGTTTTTTGATAGAAACTAAGTGGCATATCTGGAAAGAGATGATGCTCTACTTGATAGTTTAAGAAGCCGTGCATATAGTCAATCCAGTCTGAGCCTGTATTGTAGTTTACTGAACCCATAATTTGACGAAGATAAAACTCTCCATGCCCTTTATAAGGTTTGTTAAACATATAAATATCTTCTGCTGAGTGGTTGGGTACAATTACTAAAAACGAGTGAAGATTGGCAAAAAATTCAGCAATTAAAACAATAATAAAAGCATTAAAGACAGCCGTTGTTCCAAGAGGAATAAAGAGTGCAGGAATAATAATAAATTTTATTGAAGCATAAGGAAGGTAGTAGTTCCACCAAAGTTCAAATCCAAATGGTGTACGTGGGTCATACTCATAATCAAGAATCTCTTTTTTATTCTCTTCTTTAAGCTTTTTATTTTGTAAAATTCTTAATGTATTTGGTGCATAATAGGTATATTTCCATGTTCCAGCAAAGATATAGACAAAGAGTCGTCTAAGCCACATTGGTGTTTTCGATTGAATAAGCCACTGCATATTTCGTTCAACATTATCAGGGTCATCGGCTTCACCAAGGTGGTAGTGGTGCATAATATTATGTTCATAAGACCATGCATCAGGAGTTATCCAGTCGAGCCAGTCAAGATGTCGTCTTGCCCCTTTTGCAAAAAACTTTTTGGTATATTTCGCAGGAATATTAGGAACTTTGTCATATGCTCCATGCAGAATAGGGTGGGTTACATTTGCCCATCTTCCAACATTTCCTGTACTGATTAACACTGCAGCAACAAGTGCAATAGGCCAGAAGATAAAACCACTTAATCCACCAAGAATCAATTCAGCCAAAGAGAGTGCAAATATTAAAAAATATCCTGAGAAGGTAAACATTCTTCCCCATTTTTCCATTTTTAGAAGATGTTCAAAATCCTCTTGTGTTGGTTCTCCAATTGTTGCTTTTGCATCTTCTATATCTTTTTTTAACTGCTCTTTGTCAATTTGGTCATATGGTGTATATTGATGACTCTGTGATTCTAACTTTGACATCTTGCTCCCTTTTTGTATTTTGAATCTATTATTATATATAAAGAATGATAATAAGCATTATAATATATTATGATATATATTCTATTGCTCTCTTTTAGTTACATTTTGCATCGCTTCAAACCAATTACGACTAAAATGTTTTTTTATATAGGCTTCTGAGTGGGGAACAAAACATCCTGCACAGTTTTGATGAATTGCCTCTTTCGAGAAGTATTGTGTTCCATCTTTGGAATCTATACTACAGTAAGAGAAGAGTGTCTGTTCATTTATCTGCTTGAATCCCTCATCTTTAAAACGAAAATTTGGACAGGCACAGAAGTAGCAATTTAGCGCTTCATTATCATGACACTTTCTATTCTCTTTATATAATGGACAGAAATCAGGTTCTTTTTTCACCATATTTTCGAATTTAAAATAGTTAATAAGTTCATCATCACTAAGATGATTTAGTTTCTCTATAATCTCTTTATGTTTCTCTCCATGTTTTTGAAACCATGAGCTATAAGACATTGTTCTCTCTTTTTTTAGAATTGTAGCCAATATGTTGCTATTAAAAGTTTAATTTTTTTACGATATAATAATATTAAACATTAAATAACCTAAGGAGTTTAACATTATGACTCATCTACTTTATCACTCTCTTTTATTAATCTTATTACAACTCTTTATGGGTTGTGGTAACAGCTCATCGGACAACAGCTCTAACGAAACGCTTTTTGTAGAAGCAAATCTTTCAAAAATAAGTTATTTTGAAGATGAAAATCTTACTCTTTTTTTTAAGAAAAGAGAAGATAAATATGGATATTGGATTGCCATCTACCCTGAAGGAAGTAGTAATGATTATAAAAATATTCTACAACGACAAGATATTAATCGTTCTATTGAAGAGGGAGTATTCTCTTTTGAAGCCCTTCCAAAAGGGAGATATGAAGTAAGAATTTTTATAGAAGAGTCTCTAGAGCTACAGTTCTCTACAGCTTTTAGAGTTATGGCATTATCTACTATTTATGAAGATGCAGAAGAGAATCTTTCAGTGGCTTGGGTGCAAAAATTGGGTCATTATAAACCATTGAGGGTAGAGCATGGTTATAAGAGTAAAGGGGCATTGGTTTTAACTCCTGAATGGATTAATGACTATAGCAATATTGCAGAGTATAATCTAGATATGAATAACAGTTCACAGAAGATATTAGAGATGGATATGGGGGGGTTAAGTAGCTATCGTCTGCCTAATCTTGCAAATGTGGGTTATATTCAACACTATAAAGTAGGTCTTTACGTTCAGACTCTTCATGGTAGACGAGCAATGATTTGGGACTCATTTTTTAATCATGGTGGTGTAGAGCCATTCTCTAACGATTATGGAAATGGGAAAATTTGGCTATCTTATCCCTCTCCTGTTGAACATGTTAGAGGGTATGATGTCGGTTTAGCGATTGATAAGTGGGTACACTTTAGAGTTGATGTGGAGGAAGAACTACAAAAGTTAGAACCCAATAATAAAATTATCTCTATAGATACCTTTTTTGCAACAGGTGGTTTTCTCGATAATTTAAAACTCTCAGTTCACTAGAAGGAGTGCAACAAGTAGGAGTAGTATTGTCTCTACTCCTTCCAGTGTTACACCCAAAACATCACCATTAACAAAGCCCAGTTTTAGTTTTATTCCATAAGAGAAGATAAGTGCCAAAAGAACTCCTTCTATTAAAAAAAGTGTAAACTCTAGGGTTAATAGTGTACCAATGGTGGTGAAAATAACGAGTGAAGCGATAAAGTAACCATTAGAGAGACCCTCTTTTAAGGCTGTTGCAAATGATGATTTAAAGGTATGTAGTTTGAAAAGAACCAGTAGAGATACTCTAGAGATAATTAAGATAGCAATAAATTCAAAAAAGAGATGGTGCATAAGTAAGAAAGCGATACCAGTAACTTTTAAAAGTACCAAAGCGATGGCATAGAGAACGCCCATTGCACCAACTGTTGGCTCTTTAATAATAGTATAGGCATCTTTATTGGAGTGTGAAGCATAGATGGCATCTACCACATCAATCACAGCTTCAGTGTGGATAAATCCATAAGAAATCATATAAAATATAGCTGATATAACTGCTCCATACCATGTTAAAGAGGAGAGAAGAGAGAATAGAAGAACGGTAATGCTACCCAAGATTAATCCAACTAAAGGGAGCATTAATAGTGTGGCTCCCAAAATATCTTTTTGAGATAAATCATCACTTTTATCAAAGCGAATAGGAAGAGTAGAGAAGTGAGAAAATGAGAATTTTAGACCTAAATAGAGTGTCTTTAGCATACTGTGTCAAACCTTTAAAATGATGTGACAGTATACTAAAAACTAAAGGGTTTTAATTAATTTTTTTCAACTTTTTTATCTTTTTTATCGTCATCATCATCTACAGAATCTTTAATATCATCAAAAGAGTCTCTAAAACTATCTGTCATACTTGTCATAACATCTGACATATTATCACTCATATCACGCATAACATCGGTCATGTCTGTAATAAAGTTAAAGTTTGTAGTTGATTTTTTATCATCTTTATCATCATCTTTGATATTATCAGTAGCATCTCTCACGGTATCGGTCATATCGCTGATAATATCAGTCATAAAGAAACTTGCAGAAGCGTTAGAGATTAACCCCGCTGTTAAGAGTGCAATTAGTGTAAATTTTTTCATGGATAAATCCTTCGTCTTCGTGTATTTTACGGTATTATAATAACTATAATTTAAAATAATGCTTAAAAAATGAAAAAAAATGATTAATAAGCTAACTATTGATATATTTTACTTAAAAACTTTCTTTAGTTTTTCCATATCTGAACACCTTTTAATGGCAATTCTAACAAAAAATCTATTTAAAAAATCAAAATTTTGGCAATTTCGTATCATTATCTTATGAATATTGGCTCTTTGTTGCAATTCGATTGCATCTATCTTTTTAAGTTTTATTAAAATAAAGTTGGCGTAAGAGAGATAGACTTTTTCAACAAATGGAGAACGCTTTAAAATGGTTAGAAGATAGGCTTTTGCTTCTTGATTTAATCTATTTGAGTTTTCAACAAAGCTTTCATCTCTTAATGCTGATTGTAGGTATTGTGCATCAAACTCTGATATTTTCCAAAGTGGCTCTTTTGCTTTTATAGTTTTTATATTTGTTGCAATCGAGAAAATAGCCCCTATACGCATACCTGCTGAACTATAAAATTTTGTCATAGATTTTAAGATATAGAGTTTGTTATAACTTTTTAAATATTTGACTGCTGATTCATAGGGTGTAAAGTCTAAAAAAGATTCATCAATCAATATTGTACATCTCTTCTCTATCCATATTTTCATCAGTTTATCTAATTCATAAAATTTTCCATCAGGAGTTGATGGATTGACAAATATAACCAACGAGTTACTCTCTATCTCTTCATTAATCTTCTCTAAACGGTTGATAAGTTTAATATCATATCCATATGTTTTTGCAGAGTGTAAATATTCACCATATATGGGTGCATAGAGTGTACAGTGATTTAGATTTAGCTCTCGAAAAAGGGTATGAATTCCTACTGTAGCTCCATTAAAAAGTTCTATCTCTTTTGGGGAAATGTTATATCTTTTTGAAATAGCCAAATAGAGTCTGTCATAGTTAGGATAAGAGGATATATTTAATTTATTAAAGTCTATATCAATTTTAGGTTGAACAAAATTGATATTAGAAGAGAGGTCTATTACCTCTTCTCTTTTACATTCAATATCTTTTGCAAAGTTTGTTATATTCCCACCATGTTTTTCCATAATGTTGCTCCTATAATTAAGAGTAGGAGTATATCTAAACGCCATTGAAAACTAAGTGCTTTTAAAATATCCTCTTTTCCTATATTGTCTCTTCCTTCTCCAAAATGAGCTTTCTTTTTAAGCTTTCCAAAATAGATGGTATCTCCTCCCAGTTTAACCCCAATTGCTAATGCCATTGCTGAAATAGGATGCCCTGCATTAGGGCTATCATGTTTTTTACCATATCTATAAAAGTTAAAGAGTGCTTTTGGATTAAACATTAATAAAGAAATTAAAATGGCTGTAATTCGAGCAGGAATATAGTTTACCACATCATCTATAATAGCTGAAAACTTTCCAAATTTTTCATAATGCATATTTCTATATCCAACCATAGAATCAAGCGTATTAATGGCTTTATAGATAAAAGCCCCCTCTAATCCAAAAAGAAGCAGATAAAAGAGAGGAGCAATAACCCCATCACTCAAATTCTCGGCATAGGTCTCAATTCCTGCTTTATTTATATCTGAACTCTTTAACTCTTTAGTATCTCGACTTACTAAATATTTAATATTATCAGGATTTTTGATGAGGTCTTTAACCGAAGCATAGAGCATATTTGAGGCGATAGTAGTAGAGGCGAGAGTTGATATTAGAATAAGCTCGATATACCAAGGTAATATAGTATGTAGGTTCGATAAAATTAAATCTATAACTATCCAAACAATTACAATTAATGTTATAGTTAATATGGAGCCTCGAAATATATCATCTTTATAAAATCTCTTCTCAAACCATTTAATATAATCTCCCATAATAATTACAGGATGTCTTATAAAAGAGAATTCTCCAAAAATCTTGTCTATAAGGTAGGCTAGAAGGGTTATTTCAAGATACACTATCAATAATTCTCTCTATATCTAATTGATTTTTCATTGTATTAACAAAGGCATCAACAGTTTTTCTTTTATAGATTTCAAAATCTTTATCATTAAAGAGTCCATGAACGAATGTTCCTCTGATATTCTCTTTTTCATAATAAATAGGGTACTTTTTACTTACCCCATGATGAATTTCAAATCCATTAACCTCTTTTCCAAATAGTCTGTATTTATCTCTTCTAACTATCTTCTCTTTATAAAATATAATATCATCATCAATAAATCCCAATCCCTTAACGGTTATTGGTTCTTGGGTCTCTACTGCTTGGGGGTCATGGATGTAATTGAACATCATCTGGTAACCTCCACAGATTCCTAAAATCTCTGTTTTGGTAGTTTGTAATTGAGCAAAAAGTCCTGATTTTTTTAGCCATTCTAAATCTTTAATAACCAATTTGGAACCTGCCAATATAATTTGGTCAAAGCCATCTAAGAGAATATTGTGTTGTATAAATTCTAGGGCGATGTTTTCATTTGCAATGAGTGGCTCAAAATCGTTGTAGTTACTCATGGTGGGATAAGCGATAACAGCTACTCTTTTGGCATTTTTATTGCTTCTCTGTTGGTAGTTGATGAGGCTTTGAGAATCTTCGAAACCCAAATTAAAGGGAATATAGGGAAGTACACCTAAAACAGGAATTTTAAACTCATTTTCTATAATCTTTATACCCTTGTCAAATAGGCTCATATCCCCTCGAAATTTATTAACAATAACACCCATAACATTGGCTCTTAGCTCTTTGGGTAGCAGGTTATAAACCCCCCATATAGAGGCAAAAACACCACCTTTTTCAATGTCTGCAACCAAGATAATTTTGGTATTAAACTCTGAGGCAATGTAGATATTTGACAAATCTTTATCCATTAAGTTTAGTTCAACAGGACTACCAGCCCCTTCGGCAACAATACAATCAAATCTATTGTTTAAATACTCAAATGAGGTTTTCACGGCTGGCTTTAAACCATCCAAATCTCGATAGTACTCCAATACATCTCTGTTTGCAATGCTCTTTCCATTAACGATAAGTGACGCAGAACTTTTTCTACCAGATTTTAATAGAATAGGATTCATCTGATGGCAAGGCTCTAAGTCCAATACCTCGGCTTGAAAATATTGGGCTACAGCTATTTCTGAACCATCAATACATGCAATTGCATTATTAGAGACATTTTGAGCTTTAAATGGGGTAACGGTGTAACCCAACTCTTGAATAATCTTTGCAATGACAAAGGTTATGGTTGATTTTCCTGCATCACTGGAAGTTCCAAAGATAGAGATATTGTTTAATTTTTTCATTTTTGTTCTGCTTTTAACGAGAAATTAATATAATTTTGCACATTATATAGAGATATTGATTAAAAGGATTTTTATTGCAAGAGCAAGAAGAGAGTTATGAGTATAAACTTTTTCGACAAAAAGAGAAGGTTCACAAGAAAGAGATTAAAGCATTAGAGAAGCAGATATTTGTCTCAAATTTAAAAGTTTGGATAATATTGATTATTTTAATTGCTGAAATTGTGATTGTTGCTTCTTATTTAAGCAAGTCAGGTCTACTGGGAGAGGTTACTGTTTCTGAGAATAGAGTAGCTGTTATTCGTTATAATAAAGAGGTAACCGAAGCCTTTAGCACAACCGTTATGGAGAAGATGGATAAGATTCGAGAAGATAAGCGTTATAAGTCGGTTCTTTTTATTATGGGTTCTCCTGGGGGGTCTCCAACAGCAAGTGAAGAGTTGAGTGAGTACTTAAAAGATTATCAAAAAGATTTACCAATTACGATGTATGTTGACTCTATTGCTGCTAGTGGTGGTTACTATATCGCGTCGGCAATTAAACCTTTGATTGCCAATAAAAATGCTATTGTGGGTTCAATTGGTGTAATTATGCCTCATTATAATTTTGGAGAGTTGGCAAAAAATATAGGTGTCGAAGAGGATTTTATGTCGGCAGGAAAGTTTAAGAAGCCCATCTCTATGTTCTCTAAGATAGATGAAGAGAATCGAGAGTATATGACAAAACATCTTCTTAAACCAACTTATGATAATTTTGTTCAATCGGTTGCTTTAAATCGTGGATTGAAAAAAGAGGATATTCTTCCGTTTGCTGAGGGTAAAATTTTTATAGCCAATGTTCCTGAGATAAAAGGTGTTTTGGTAGATGAAATATCCTCTTTATATCGTGTAAAAAAGAAGATAAGAGATGATTTTAATAGTACCAAGATAGATTTCGTAGAAGTTAAGTTAGAGAAAGAGCCTTCATTTCTACCTCAAATCAAGGTAGATTTAGATTTACAGAGTGCATTTTCAAATTTGAAAATGCGTTAAGTTTCACTTTGTTAAACGTTCAGATATTCGGTTCGCTTGAACCGAATTGTATATGGCTATTGCAATAACAACCACGCCAATTGTTCCAACAATCATCTCATCAATATGAATAAAAATCTCTGCCAACATGATGATTGAGAGTGCAAAGATGGCATAGTGGGCTCCATGTTCTAAGTATCGATATTCGGTTAGTGTCTTTTTCTCTAGCATATAGAGGGTTAAACTTCTTACAAACATCGCTCCAATTCCCAAACCAATCATTATAACAAAAATATCAGAGCTTAGAGCAAAGGCTCCAATAACACCATCAAAACTAAATGATGCATCTAGAACCTCTAGATATAGGAATCCCATCATTCCATTTCGTATTCCATTAATGTTAAAGAGTTCATCAAGTGATGCAATTAATGAGTAGAGAACCAAACCCATAAAGTAGGCTACAGCTATCTCATAACTTTGTGTACTAAATGTAATAACAATACCAATAGTGGTGGTTAATACCATTTGAATACTTTTCATCTCTCCCATCTTTCCCAACATGTTTGAACTCTCAATGATATTTATCCACTTCTCTTCTCGGTCTGTCTCAAATATAAAATGTAAAAAGACCATCATTAAAAATGAACCACCAAATGCATAGATAAGTGTCTGTACAGAATTTAAAGTTGTTTTATATGTTTCTGGGTCATTGAGCGCAATATTAAATGTTTGGAATACACTCATACCACTGGCAATGGCAACAATTAAAATTGGGAAAAGAAATCGCATTCCAAATACAGCAATTGGTATTCCCCATGTTATAAAGCGTTGTTGCCACTTCCTCTCCATTGTCTCTAGAACTTTTGCGTTAACAACAGCATTATCAAAAGAGAGAGAGACCTCTAGAATAGCCAGAAGAGCCACGATATAAAAGGCGTGTAACCCTCCAATAAAGAGTGCTAGACTCAAACCAATAACTGTAATAAGAATTGAACTTTTAAAATGTTTCATTCTTTTCCCCTTAGTTTTTTTATTTACAAGCGATAGTTTATAGGAATAGAGAAAGTTTTACAATGAAACTTTTTAAAACTTTTTAAAACTTTTCATGAACAAACTGTGAAGTATTTAATCACGGTGTCTGTCGCTCTATAATTTCAACAAAATCTTGTTTATAATTAATTTAACTCTTGTATAATTTATACTAAAACTATTACAACTTAAAAAAAGGAATTAGATGGATGGTTTTACAGAAAAGCTTAGGCTCATTTATACAAAATTGTTTAATGAGAATATAGATAAATTTACAGAAGCCTTAATAGACCATCAAAAATTTCAGAAACATAAATCTGATTTAAAAAGTGAAGAGGAGAATCGAAAACAGTTTTTTTTAAACCGAAAAACCGTATTGCGTCGTTGGTTGATGAAAGGGTCAAGTTGTACTCCTGATTTTCAGAAGAGTTTTAATAATTATAAAATCTCATCATATCAGTTTAAAGGCAAACCACTTTTTACATTAGATGATTTCAGAAGAAGTAGTAATATTGAAGCGTTTGAAGATAAGATAGAACACTTTTTACATAATAGAAAGCGTGTTCAGATAAAGAGTGATTATATTTATATCTATATCTTTTGTGAAATCAAGAAGAAAATCCTCCATTATAAGATTGTAAATTGGGTCAAAGGGGGTGGAGGGCAGACGATTATTACTGTAGAGAGAGAAGATATACGTTATCGGGGTACATTCTCTCTTTCAGATGAGAATAATATCTTTATTACACTTTCTATTGACGGTATCACCCTCTATTTTCTTTTTCATGATAGTAATGATAGTAGTTGTCCCTATATTGTTGGAACAAGCATGGGGTATCTTCCTCATGATAATAAAGTGCCACGCTCTCAAAAGGTTGTTTTTGCCAAAATGGAGTTGGATGAGAAGCTTTTTGATTTACAATTTATATTAAATGAGACCGAATCTATCTCGGCTATTGAAAATCGTCTGAATCTTAATTTTCAAGATGTAAAAGTGACCCATTTTGTAAAATATGCCAATAAGTTCAAACAGTATTTTAGCTTTTTCAGAACTTTGAGTAAAGAGAAATATAAAGAGCGTTTTTATTATCGTTTGGCATTTAAAGAGTTTTATGCTGTACAGAAACTTTTTCAAAGAGTTTCAAATAAAGAGACCTACTTTATTCATGATTATCAACGAGCTGTCTGTGAATTAATTGAGACAGTAGAAGAGATAAAAAATATTCCTTTATATGTGGTAATGGAGTTGACTGAAAATAGTATTTTTCTAAAATTAACACAGAAAAATTTAGAGGTAAAAAAAAGATTTTTAAAACTTCCTTTTAATGCAAATATCACTATTAAAATCATTTTTGTTGTCAAAGACAGAAGGGATGTCTCTAATCAGATTAAAAAGCTTTTAAATAAGCTACTCGACCACAATATAGAGGTTCACCTTATCAATAGAGATGAGATTATCAATGAGGTGAACAGTTTAGATTTTATCTTTATCGATTTACGAGATAAACGTGATTTTGTTCTAGCAGACCCCATTCGAGACAATAAAGATGTCTATAAGCTCTTTACCAATGATGTTACAATGGATGAGTACAAGACTGATTACCAAAAATTTTTGATGAAAAGTGTGAAAGTTGAAAAAAGTTAATATTTTATCCTCATCCACAATAGACCGATATATTCATGCCACGCCCGTTCCATTTTTTTTAGATAACGCCCACTGGGCATAGATGCAAAAAGGTTCTCTTTCTGAAAATCGGTAGGTGCAGGAGTGGGGTTTAATCCTTCTGTTTTAAATATTGCCATACTTCTTGGCATATGATACGCTGAGGTTACCAAAATAAAAGGAGTTTTACCCAAACGTTTTTTTATCGCTATCGCCTCCTCTTTGGTATCTTTTGGTTGAGATTGCATTAAAATATCTTTGGCTGGAACACCTGAATCAATAAGCAGTTGTTTGACAAAGAGTGCTTGACCATTAAATCCTGATGTGATAATTTTAGCATGGGGAATTTTATGATAAAGTCGTAGCCCCTCCCATGTACGGTTGTTTTTGTCACCTCCTAGAAGCAGAATATAGTTTATATCTTTTGGAATCTCTTCTAGTTGTGGATAGGCACTCTCTAAAGGTTGTAGCGCAAAGTAGGAGAGAGGACGATAAGATAAAAGTCCAATCCATAAAATAGTTATAATAAGAAACTTTTTTGCTTTTTGGGGTTGATTACGATAAAGATAGAGAAGTGATAGCAGTGCTAAAATCAATCCAATGCTCAAAGGCATTAACATCGTAGAGATAAGATTTTTAATTAAGAAGCCAATATCAAAACTCATTTTAATTGCCTTGGAAGACCTATTTTTACTTCATAAACCTCATCACAAAATTCTGTTAGTTTTTGTGCAACAATACCTGTTCTATCGACAAAAGTACGACTCTGTGCATCAATAGGAATGATACCTGAATTGACATCATTTAAGACAAATATCATATTGGCATCACTCTCTTTTAGTATCTCCAGCTGTTTAAATAGCTCATCTATAGGCATATGCAGAGTATTGAGTATCCACATAGAGATACAATCAATAAGGTAAGTTCCTCTATTACCAATAACCTTTGGTAGATTATAAGGCTCTTCAATGGTTATAAACTTATCTTCTCGTTGCCACTGATGGGTATAGAGTCGCTCCTGCATCTCACTATCATTGTAACGGTTATCATAGGTTGCAATATAGTAGGGTTTCTTATCGTAAATAAGTTCCAAAGCTTTTGCTTCGGCAAGTCTGCTTTTTCCTGATTTCTGTCCACCAAAGTATAAAATTTTCATAGTCTTTTATTTTGACCTTTATAACGTCTTTTTCGTTTTAGTGTTATATTAGTATTATAGGTGGTAATGAGTACATCACCCATAATAACCAGTGTCACACCACCCTTGTCACGAATTTTTAAAAATATAGAACGAGAGAGATTAAGTCTTTCAATATGGAGTTTATTTCCCATACGTTTTATTTTTTTCTGTTGTCTATCTAGTTTTCTTAAAAATTTATCACACCTCTTTCTATTAAGAATAACTTTATCTTTTTTTATAACACCATGAATTAAAACAATCTCCAGAAGATTTTTATGTATTCCACGCTGAGACATTTTACTCTTGATATGGTGTGTAAGATTTATCATTCGTTTTATCCTTAATTTAATTAAAATATAGTAACCATTTTTATTTAATGATTAGATAACAGCATAGTTTTATTTTAAAAACTCTTCAAGTTGATTTGTAATCTTCTCTTTAGAGAGACCATTTAAAAATCCATACATCAATGCACCACCTGCACCTACACCCTCTTTTGCCTCCCCTTGGTCATAGAGTTTTAAAGCAGGGTGTTTGGTTAAAGAGAAATCAAAATCACTATAGTAGGCATGTATCGGAAATCGTAGTAGTGTTAAGATGGCTTTTATATCTGAGTTTTTATCTTTGGCAACCCATTTTGTAGTGCAGAGTGCGAGATTTGAACTCTCCATAGTTCCACCCATCAATTTTAAAACTCTATCAACAATTAAAAGTACAGAAGCCATTTGTGTTCCTCCTGCTAAGATAAGAGGTATTCTATTGTTTAGACCCAAAATAAATCCTGCATTAAATATAAGCATGTTATCTCCAACTTTAGAGAGAACATCAAAAATATCATCTTTTTCACCAAGGTGAGAGAGTGCAAGTTTTAGAGTCTTTTCACGAATATCATTGGGGACATCTTTAAAAGAGCTAGAGAAGCAGTCTGCAACTTTATATTTTAATCCAATGGCTGAAGCTCTTGCTGTGGTTGTTCCTGAAGGTACCGATTCACCCAAAATAATATACTCATCTTTTGTTGTATAGTTTTGTCCAAACTCTACCCCTTTTTGAAAAATATCTTGAGCATTAATATCTGCACCTTTAGCGATATTTTGACTGGGATCTATATTGAAGTTATGTATTTTGAAATAGTCAATTCTAGGTTGGACCTCTACTCCTAAATCTAAAAGTTCAATTCGACCATAGGGGGATAATAGGTGAATTGCACGGGTAATTAGTGCAGGAGTGGGAACACCTTTGGGGGTTTGTGCTATATCTTTTAAACTTCGAACTTCACCTGTACAGATAAATTCTGAATCAAGAGTTGGAGTGAGGTATATTTTATTGGGAATACCAGCTTGAGTAATTCCTGCGATGTTTGCTGTTTTTGTATTGCTAATTGCCAAGAGAAATGTGGCTTTTTTACCACGTAAGCGTTCTATAAAATCTCTATTTCCTAAGATGGGTTGTATCATAAAATTTTCTTTTTTGAAGTATTGTAACATTATATTTTAGTGAAAAATGGAGAATTGTGGAACTTTTCTAGAAGATTATGCAAATAACTATTATAACTATTAGTGTAATAGATTATAATATAGTAAAAAAAATAGGATAGTAATATGAAAAAAACAATATTTATCTCGCTCGTAACTGTTTCATTAATAACAAATGTATATGGAAATGAAAATAAGAGTCCTGCTCAGATTATGAAAGAGGCTCTGGCTCAAATGGAAGCACTTGTTGCCAACAAGGTATTGGTGAAAGATAGTAATGTTTCTGATTCAAATAGCTCTGAAGTTAAAAAAGATGAAGCATTTACTCTTGGCAAATATGGGACATTCAAATTTGAAAAAGTTAATGACAATGTCTATATTATGCATGGACCAGTGGTGAGTCCAAATAAAGAGAATCAAGGATTTATGAACAATCCAGCTCTGATTGAGTCAGAGAATGGACTGATTGTTATTGACCCAGGTGGAAACTATAATGTTGGTAAAAAAATATTGGCAGAGATTGAGAAAGTTAGTAAAAAACCGATTATTGCTGTTATTAATACCCATAAGCATGGAGACCACTGGTTTGCGAATAAAGCGATAGTTGAGAAGTATCCAAATGTAGATATTTATGCTCATCCAAATATGATAAAAGTCTCTAAAGAGGGTGAAGCAGAAGTTTGGTATGGAATTTTGAGCAGAACAACAGGAAACCTTGAGGGAACAAAAGCGTTTGCCTTTCCTACTAAAACTTTAACTGATGGACAGAAATTAGAGATAGATGGGCAAAAGTTTGTAATTCAACATCCTCATGTAGCACATACCGATACAGATTTACTGGTAGCGCATATGAACTCTATGACACTCTTTTTGGGTGATAATTTGATGAGAGGTCGTTTGGGTAGTTTTGATGAATCTTCTAATATCTTGGGAAATATTGAATTATTAGAGAATATTAAAAATGAGACAGCCTTTAAGCTCTATGTTCCAGGTCATGGTCAATCAGGAAAAAAAGATGAGACAATTGATGGTTTCTTGAACTATTTAAAGGTTTTATCTACAGAGGGGAGCAAAGCATATGAAGAGGATAAAGAGTCGTATGAAGTTAAAGATGAGGTGATGAAGCAGTTACCATGGATGAAAGATTGGGATGCTTTTAGTAAAAATATGCCTGCACACCTGAATAAAGTGATGCAAGAGATAGGGGAAAAAGAGCTTTTAGAGGACGATGAAGAGTAATTTTCTATTAGATTAGATATAATACGCAAAAATTATAAGGATTTAAAAGATGTTGGTAGCTCCAAGTATACTCTCTGCTGATTTTGGAAATTTGGCTCGTGATGTAGAAGCAATTTGTAAAGCAGGATGTGACTTGGTTCATGTTGATGTTATGGATGGACACTTTGTTCCCAACCTTACCATTGGACCTGTTGTGGTCTCAGCTGTAGCCAAGGCAACAACAAAACCGATGGATATACATTTGATGGTTGAGAATAATACTTTTTTTGTTGACCTTTTTGCTCCATTAAAACCTGAATATATCTCTTTTCATATCGAAGAAGAGAAGCATCCCCATCGGTTGATTCAACATATTCGCTCTTTAGGAATCAAACCTGCTGTTGTCTTAAACCCTCATACACCACCTGAGAGCATAGAGTTTCTATTGGCTGATTTAGATATGGTGCTTTTGATGTCGGTTAACCCTGGATTTGGTGGGCAGAAGTTTATTCCTTCTGTAATAGAACGTGCTAAACGATTAAAGGGTTTAATTGAAAAAGAGAATCCCTCTTGTCTAATTGAAGTTGATGGTGGAGTGAACAGTGAAAATATTGAAACTTTAAGAGATGCAGGTGTGAATATCGTTGTTGCAGGCTCTTATGTTTTTGGAAATAAAGAGGGTTATAAGCACGCTATTGACTCTTTAAAGATATAATTTTTTAATAATCAGACTGAGGGCAGTACGGAGGAGATAGAGATGAGAGTAAAGATTTGTGGTATAACCAATTTTCAAGATGCAATACAGGCGATAGAAGCTGGAGCAGATGCTTTGGGCTTTGTTTTTTATAGAGAGTCTCCACGTTATATTAAACCCAGTGATGCAAAAAAAATCATTGAGAAATTGCCTCCTTTTATTGGTAGAGTAGGACTTTTTGTTAATGAGGGAATTGATACAATAGATACCATTTCTAAATATTGTGATTTAACACTGTGTCAGATTCATTTTGATGTTGATGAAGAGGCATTAGATATGATAAGTTCAAAAGCAATGCCTGTTATTCGTGCAAAAGAGGCAAAAGATATTTTACAATATTCCGACAGATACCGATTGGTAGATGTCTTCTATGAAGAGTATGGTGGTTCAGGAAAACGGCTCAACTTGGAGTGGTTTGATGGTATAGATTGTTCTAAAATTATTTTGGCAGGTGGATTGACTCCTGAAAATTTAAAAGAGCTAAAAAAGTATAATTTTTATGGTGTTGATGTAAGCTCAGGAGTAGAGCGTATGAAAGGTCGAAAAGATTACGCAAAGGTTACTGAGTTTATAAAGAATGCAAAAAGTTTATGAAGCCCTAACCTCTGCATTTCGACGAAATGAAGGTTATTTATCTAAACCAGCCTATGCACGTATAGTCAAAAAGAACAGCAGTTTTCCAGAAGATACAGAGACCACTTTTGTTCTTTTACAAGCTTCTGGCTATCCAATCGAAGAGGATGGTAGTCGTTACCGTTTGGCAACATTTTTTACTCCTTATAGAGAACAGAAATATTGTGTTATTGATATTGAGACTAATGGAAGTAAACCTGAATCTGCTCAAGTGATTGAGGTGGGTGCTGTAATGATTCAAAATGGTGAGATTATTAACCGTTTTGAAAGTTTTGTAGAGTGTACTTTTGTGCCAGAATATATTAGCAGAATTACGGGTATCACCCATGAAGATTTGATTGGTGCATCAACCCAATTGAGTGTTTTTCAAGCCCTAAGAGTCTTTATGGACGATGCAATTTTTGTTGCCCACAATGTTAACTTTGATTACGGATTTCTAAACTACTCTTTTGAGCGTTTTGGATTGGGAAGTATCGGAAATCAGAAGCTCTGTTCTATTGATTTATCTAGAAGAACAATTAAGAGTGAACGGTATGGATTGGCATATCTTAGTGAATCTTTAGCGTTAGGAGATCACAATCATCATCGTGCTTTTTCAGATGCTCTTGCAACAGCAAAGCTTTTAGAGATTGCTTTTGATGGTCTTCCTGAATATGTTAAAACAACAGATAATCTGCTCACTTTTTCAAACTCCAGTCGTAAAGAACGAACGGTTAAACAAAACTTAAACTCATAATATTTATAACAATATATAATATAAGAAACAGTATTAAATTAAAATATTAATATTGATAATATCAATAGATTGTTATAATGATATGAAAAGATTTTAAAGGGATAATTATGAAACTTAATAATGGTCTACTGTTCTCAACGGTAACCTTGGCATTAATGGCAACAGGATGTGTTAAGAAACAAGAGAATATTACAGCATCAGGAACGTATAATGCACCAGCGAATGGAACGTATAACGCACAAACAAATGGTGTTTATAATCCATCCCCAGCAAATGGTACCGTTACCTATGACCCATCAATTAATAATAGTACAGGGACAACAACTTATGACCCTTCAATGAGTACGGTCGGGACAACAACCTATGACCCCTCTATAAATACAGGGGGAACAACTACTTATGAACCTGCTATAACAAATATCGAGACAGCACCTCCTTTAGTTTATGATACTACATCAGGAGCGATAAATAATGCTACTACAGGTGGATATTCCGAGGTTGTTCCAGACAATACAGTTATCACAACAACAAGTGGTAGTAGCAACTCTGGAGAGATTGTCGATAACTATAATGATGCTTATAGTAGTGGAGCATTTAGTACAAACAGAAGAGGAGGAGGGGGAAGCAGTAGTACTTATAATAGCAGTAACAATGCTTACTCTGGATATGGTGAGACAACAGATTACTCCTCTACTGGAACAAACAGCTCTTATTCGCATTCAAACGCAACACCAACAGCATCGGTTGGAGGAGGAATACATCTACAAATTGCTGCATTAAAAGATTACTATGCAGCTCAGGAGTTCAAAAACTCTTTAAGCTTAGACCCTAAGTATAGTGCATACATTAAACGTGGACCAATCAATAAAGTTATTATCTCTGGAATCTCTTCAGTTGCTGAAGCCAACAGATTAAAAGAGCGTCGTTTTCCTGGAGCATTTATTGTAAGAAATAGTGGAGGAGGAAGTGCTTCACCTTCTTCTTACTCCCCTACACCTACACCAACTTATAGTGATAGTAGTAGAAGAAGTTCTTCTTCCTCATCTTATAGTGGAGGGTATAGTGATAATAGCGCCTATGGAGGTTACACTGCATCCTCTTCATCTTCTGCCTCATCAGGCTCTATAGGAGTACAGATTGGAGCATTCTCTAGTCGTTCAAAAGCACAAACTGTTGCAAATGCCAATAGTGGACATTATCATGCTATTGTTGAAGAGGGTAGAAGTAGAGGAAAAAGAATCTATCGTGTTATCTTAACTGGATTCTCAAGTCGTTCTGATGCCAAACGTGCTTTGGCATCGGGTAGAATTCCAAAAGGATTTGTAACGACTATCCATTAACGTAATTATGGGCATTTTGCCCATAATATTATACTATTACCATTTAGAAATAAGTGCCACATTAACTTTGGCATATTTTGGAATATCTTCTCCATCATATACACCTGTATTACTTGACATTTGTGCTGAAATATCCAGTTGAAACTGTTCAAGACCCAGTGCTAAACCTGCTGTATAGACCAAACCTTCATTACTGTTGGCTAGGTTCTGCATGGCTCCTGCTCTTAGGGCAAAGCCTAAAAATGGATGAAAGTTTATACCACCACCAAACATTTGACTCTCATAACCCTGAATCAATGTTTGATTTGAAGTTAAATCTAAATCTACTGCAAAATCTAGACTGTTTAAGAGTTTATATTGTAGACCTGTACGAAGTTGTAAGTCGGCTCTAATCGAACCACCACGAGCAAGGTCAAAAGTTGGAGAGTTTAAGTTTTTTGCTACCAATCCTACTTGTAAATCAGAGAGAAGGGTTGGTTGAAAAAGTAGACCCAAATCTAAACCAATATTATCACTATCTTCTTGATTCTCTTTTAGGCTATCTTCATTAGTTACATCTTCACTATCTATATCCAGTCTCTCTGTATAGGTTGTTCCATGCATAAGTTTTAAACTTCCACCAAGACTAAGTTTTCCCATAGGCAAATCAAAAGCTTTGGCATAACTTACAGGAACTTCTACTAAAATTAACCCTTTTGCATCAGCAGAGGTAGTTTTATTCTCTAATGAATATTGAAGAGAACTTGCTTCGTAAGCCTCTCTATTCGAAAATCCATACTCGTCTGTTTGAGGTGTATACCTGTAATAGTGACCATTATCGTCTGTAACAATTAAATCAGTATGTTTTTTATCAATATTGGCAGATACAGCAATCTCACTACTAGCGTAAATACCAATAGCCATATTATTATACTGCACAGCCAAATGGGCTGTTGGCATAAGTGAGATACCATTCTCATCACCAATCTCTTGTAAGATATTTTGTGCTTCTATAATATTTTTAGTATCGCTGTTTGTATTACTTCCTGCTCTTGGTGCATTTTGTGCAATTCTATCTACAATATCATTTAACTTCATATTAGATAGGCTATCTATCTGTTCTCCAATATCTTTTTCTCGAACAGCTAAGCCCACTCCTAAACTAACTTCAACCCCTGTTGCTTCTGCTAATAGAGCAGGATTGTAATATCCTGCTAAAGAGCCTGATGCAGAGGCAACCCCTGCACCTCCCATACCAATACTTTTTCCACCTAAAGCATGAAACTCCCCTGCATTAAGCATAGAGAGACTTAAAATTGTGACTGCTGATAGATATACCTTTATCATAAAAACTCCTTAATAAATAATATTATATTGTAACATTAAAACATTAAACTCTAAAGAGGAAGATAAATTTTATCTATCAATTCATTATATTCATCATGGGGGGTACTATCAATAGTTATACCTCCACCACTTTTATAGTAGAGTTGATTATTCTCTTTCTCAATAAAACGTATCATTACAGCAGAATATAGATTCTCTCCATCAAAAATACCAAAGATACCTGTATAGAAGTTTCGTTGATAGTTCTCTATCTTCTCTATAATCTCAACAGTACTTTTTTTTGGAGTTCCTGTAATTGAACCAGCAGGGAGGAGTTTCTCTAAAATCTCTCCTAAATTATGATGCCAATTGTTTGGTAGTTTGGCTGTTATTTTAGAGCTAACCTGAAGAAGCTCTTTATCTCCTGCTCTAATCTTTTCAATATATCTAAACTTCTCTACCTTTATCTCTTGACCTACTATACCCAAATCATTACGCATCAAATCAACAATCATCACATGCTCTGCCATCTCTTTTTGATTGGCAAGAATCCTCTCTTTGGCATTGGGAATAGAGGCTTCAATCGTCCCTTTCATTGGGTAGGTTGCTATGGTATTGCCCTCTATCTCTATAAACTTTTCAGGGGAAAAGCAGATAAATTGCTCTTTAAAATAGAGTTTATATTTGGCTCTTGCATAGGTAAATATCTCTTTTAATGAGAGATTAGATTTAATTTTTGTCTTAAATGTTAAATTTAATAGATAGCTGTTACCACAACGTATCTGATGCAGAACTCTCTCTAAAGAGGCTTGATATTCATTAAATGGAAGAGGAAATTTATCTAGATAATAGCTCTTTTTTAGGGGTTGTTTTGGGTAGTTTCGTTGGTTACCTATCTTAAAAAAAACATCGCTATCCAACTCTTTTAGGGGCTGGACAAACCTCTCTTTTAAATCATAAGAGAGAACAAAGAGAAAAGGTTCTCTCTTTGAAGCAAGTTTAGAGATGCGTCTCATTAGTTATCAAGAAGCAGAGCTTTTAAAACAGCCATACGAATAAAGACACCATTTTTAACTTGGGTCATAACCTTGCAACGCTTATCTTCGAGCATCTCATCGGATATATCAATATTACGCATTACAGGACCAGGGTGGAGAAGTAGAATATCTCTATCTCTCATACGCTCTTGGGTAATACAGTACTCTTTGGCATACTCTTTGTAATCTTCAAAAATAGGGGCTTTATGACGTTCCAGTTGGGCGCGTAGGCTCATAATAATATCAACACTATCTATCACTTGGTCAAGATGTTCATATTTGGGTAAATCTTGTTCAGGCATAAAGGGTTGTGGAGCAACAAGAACCACATTCATTCCCATTCGTGTAAAGAGACGAATCCCCGAAGAGGCAACACGAGAGCTGACAATATCGCCTACAATAGCGATGGTTTTACCCGATAAATCATCGGTATCAAAATGCTCTAACATGGTAAAATAGTCCAAAAGTGCTTGGGTAGGATGGGCGTAGTTTCCTGCTCCTGCATTAATAACTGAAGTTAACTCTTTATTTGCCAATTTCTGAGGAGTGTTGTTATACTCATGACGAATAATAACCCCATCTGGCTCCATAGCACATAAGTTGGCAAAGGTATCTTCTAGGCTTTCTCCTTTTGAAGTAGAGCTTTTAGAAGGGTCAAGATGTACCACTGAAGCACCCAAGCGTTTTGCAGCCACTTCAAATGAGCTTCGTGTTCGTGTAGAACTCTCAAAGAAGAGGGTTATAAGAAGTTTATCGCGTAAAAGTTGACTCGGCATCTGTTTTTTAAAACTTTTTGCATCATTCATTATATTTGCAAGTTGCTCTTTTGTAAAATCATTGGTATCAACGAGGTGTTGCATTAAAGTAGCCTTTCTATTTTTTGTGAGATTATAGCCAAAAAAATAGAGAATTTTAAGATAAAAAAGTGATTAAACTCTATTTAAAAATTATAAGGTATAGTTATGAAAATAATAATATTATAACTAAAGGAAATAGATGAAGCAGATAAGCTTAATGGATAAATATCCTGTAAATGAGTTGACCGTAGCCAAAGAGGCAACCCGTTTTAACTCAATTGATGAAATCATGACCTATTTAAAAGGTAAAGTAGATGAACATCCAGTTGCAACTTATATTGCTTGTTTTAATCATTACGAACATACTCAAACTTTAGAAGATAAAAAGATAAACCCAACCATTTTGGATGCTCAAAATATTATCTTCTGTTTTGGAAAAGAGATTCCCAACCCTGCAATTTTGGCTGTAAGACCACGTGCAATAGGTGTTGTTGAGAGAGCTGATGATTTTGTCTTGACCTTTATGGATGCACCCAACAGTAAACTTCATGATGTAATGGTTTCATGGGTCAATTCGGTAGTAAACAGATAAAAAAGGAGAATCTAATTATGAAAAAAGTATTGGTACTTGGTGGAGGATTTGCAGGTGTAGAGTCTGCTATCTATTTAAGAAAATCAAAAGATTTAGAGGTTACACTGGTAAGTGATAGAGACTATTTTTATATCTATCCAACCTCAATATGGATTCCTACAGGGGAAACAAGCAAAGAGAAAATCTCTGTACCATTGGCTCAACTGGGGAAAAAACATGGTTTTGATGTGGTCGTTGATGCTGTTACAAAACTAGAAGCAAAAGAGAAAAGAGTAACCCTAGAGAGTGGTAAGATTTTGGACGATTACGACTATATTGTTGTAGCAATGGGACAAGATAAAATTCAGCTCAAAGGGATAGAGAATACCCTCTCTATTTGTGGTAAACCAGAAGAGGCAGTAGAGTTAAACAAGCGTCTAGAGAGCTTAATTGCCAAAGGTTCTGGTAAAATAGCCATGGGCTTTGGTGGAAATCCAAAAGATACCTCTGCTGTTCGTGGAGGGCCTGCATTTGAAGTACTGTTTAATGTTCATAATATGTTAAAGAAAAAAGGTCTTCGCGATAAATTTGAGCTTATCTTCTTTGCCCCAATGGAGAAACCAGGTCAAAAGATGGGAGAGAAAGCTCTTGTAATGATGGACAAGATGTTTGGTATGACCAATATCTCTAAAAAAGTAGGTTCAAAAATTACCTCTTTTGAGGCAGATGGAATCAATTTTGCAGATGGCGAGAAGATAGAGTCTGATTTAACCATGTTTATTTCGGCAGGAAAAGGGCATGGAGTCTTAGAGGCTTCAGACCTTCCATTAAGTGACGCAGGGTTTGTTGTAACCAATGAATACAATGAGATAGAAGGTTTTGAAAATGTTTTTGCTATTGGAGATTCAGCATCACTAATGGGACCAGAGTGGAGAGCAAAACAGGGTCACGTTGCTGAAGTTATGGCAAAAAATGTGGCACACAATATCTTTAACCATGCACAAGGAATTAACTCTAAAAATAGTTATCTCAATCATTTAAATATCTTATGTGTTATGGATACAGGAGATGGTGCAGCTTTTGTTTATCGTGATAACAAAGGTGGAAAAATGATTCCAATGCCAATTATTGGTCACTGGATGAAAAAAGGGTGGGGTTGGTACTGTAAAAACTCTAAACTTGGAAGAATCCCTAGAATTCCAGGAATGTAAAACGTATTGGTAGAGGCACTCTCTACCACTTCTCCTGCATAAGCTTCATATATTCTAAAGATTACTTGACTTTGGTACAACAATTAGAGTATCACTGTCTTTATATATTAGGAGTAATCAGTGATTAAAAATATACTAAACAGAGGCAAAGATTTAGCCATCTCTATAGCAATTAAAAAAGTAGTCAATTTAAAGATAAAGCAGTTTGGTGAAGTCTTAAAATCAGATTTTGATAGCACCACAAAAACAATCGACATAGAGGTTTGGCTTAAAGGAGAAAAAGATATTTTAAAAGTCTTTGTAGATAAATATAGTATCAAAGAAGAGAATAATAAACACTACCTGATAGTCAATAATATTACAAGCTCCAGAGAGTGGTTAACTTCTGTTCTTGAAAAATATGTTACCAATAAAAAATTTCAAATACCCAATGAGTATGTAAAAATTGTGAAGGTTGTTATTTAGATTTTTTCTTAAATAGAGATATTTAAAAAAAGAATTCTCACTTCTTTCTCCCACTCCAATAGTTTAAGCCTCCTTTCCCCTCTCTTTTTTCTCTTTTAGAGCTTGGCAAAGTCCAAGATACAGAGCCTGACGCAGATACTTGGTCAAAAGTGCCAATACCAAGGTCAAATCTATTAATACTTTAGGTCAAATTCTATAATACCAATGGTCAAATGTGCCAATACTTTGGTCAAATAAAAACTATTTTTTAGTTTACCAATGATATACTTTTGGAATATAAATTAAAAGTGCTAAAATGTTGGATATGAATACCAATACAATTATTATAGATAAACACAGCTCTAGTATACAGATAAGTAATAAGATTACAGCAGTTCAGCGAAAGAGTTATAACTATATGCTCAAAATTGCCAAGAATGCGTTTAATAGCGATAAGAATTTAAGAGTTTTTACAATAACGGCTGATGAACTTTTGTACTTTTTTAATTTAGGCGATAAGAATCATACCTATATTAAACAAGAGCTAGAGGTCTTAAATAGCACAAAAGTGACTTATAATTTTTTAGGTAAAGATAAACGTAGTAAACGTTGGGGTTCATTTAC
>Ga0256843_1000685_pt1 | contig 28396 bp, 32 predicted proteins | sample AlvinellametaG_FD_191572 | JGI IMG/M metagenome (GOLD analysis project Ga0256843, IMG submission 191572) | Pompeii worm associated microbial communities from hydrothermal vent at the East Pacific Rise, Pacific Ocean - Alvinella | ecosystem: Host-associated > Annelida > Integument > Unclassified ... | reverse complement strand
GAACTAGTATCCACTTCTGAAGTAGAAGTTTCACTATTTACGCTACTATCACTGTCTAATGTTACTGTCGCTCTATTTTCTTCAGCATTATCATTTGTCTCTACTGATGTAGTATTATTTTCATTATCTACTGTAACTACTGCCCTATTCTCTTCGGCATTATTATTTGTCTCTACTGATGTAGTATTATTTTCACTATCTACTGTAACTACTGCTCTGTTTTCTTCAGCATTATCATTTGTCTCTACTGATGTAGTACCATCTTCACTATCTACTGTAACCACGGCTCTATTTTCTTCAGTATTATCATTTGTCTCTACTGATGTAGCAGTCTCTTCATTATCTACTGCAACTACGGCTCTGTTTTCTTCAGCATTATCATTTGTCTCTACTGATGTAGCAGTCTCTTCATTATCTACTGTAACTACGGCTCTGTTTTCTTCAGCATTATCGTTTGTCTCTACTAATGTGGTATTGCCCTCTACCACACCATTTACAACATCTTCTGTCTCTTCTATGTCACTTTGAGTAGTACTATTTACCTCATCTACAAGGTTATTATCTGTCACTATGTCACTACTATTATCTTCTAAACCTTCAATATTAGTTTCATCACTATAAGATTCATTATCGTCTAAATCTTGATGAACTTCCATTACACCATTCATTTCTCGAACAGTAGCTATTGTCTCTTCTAAATGAGCTTTTGCTTCCTCTTCTGTTACCATTTCTCCATGATAAGTAGGAACCTTTTCTTGTAATTCAATAGCAAGATTTGCCAAGTCCTCATCTGTTGCAGGAATGGACTCTTCTGGCAATACATTTAAACTCTCTAATGTTTTAGATACATTAGAATCTATAACGATTCCATTATCTGGATTATTATCATTATCTAAAGTTTGTAAAAATCTTGCAACATCTAAATTATCTTCTACAACAATTCCATTATCTGGTAAATCTGTTGTATTTACTTCTCTTAGGGTTACTCCTGCTATACTAAAGGTACAAATCTGTCCATCTATAAAAGCAAAAGAACCATTTTCATCAGTTATTCCACTTGTAGTAATATTTTCTTCACCATCTGTATTGGAAGTACACTCATAATTGATACCTACCACAGCCGAATCAAGATAATATCCTGTCTTTGTCTCAATAGGTGCTAAAGTGCTAATATCACTACTATCATCAGAAGAACTACTACTCCCTCCACCACAACCTACCCCAAGTAGCAATATACTTGCTGTAATAGCACTCAACGCCAAACTCTTTTTCATACCTAATTATCTCCTTGTTTTTAAAAGATAACGAAGTATAATATAAAAGTGTTAGTTAAATGTTAGTTTTACATTTTTATATTTATATAAGGAGTTTATTTTTCTATTTTTTTCCCAAAAATTAAAATAGGGAAAAATCTAACAGCCCAAATTCCAAGCAGTACAAGCCAAACAGTCACAGTCAAATCAAACCAAAATATAAAATTCCAACCAAAAGCAAAAATAAAAGAGACTATCATTCTGGTAATTACTACTACTTGAGTAGCATAAAATAGTATAGTAGTCCATCTATCAGCTTCTATTCTATTGCCTGAGTGTCCAAGAGTTACTCTTGTACCAAATCCTATCAATATAGTAAATACAAATCCCAATACCAATACATGAATATCCAAAAACATAAAATTAGCTTTACTAAAAATAGCAATAATACTTGTCAATCCAGAAAATAAAAATGCAACTGGTATCCAAAATAATGCAATATGCAGTATCCAAAGCATAGGATTTGGATTTGGATAAGGAAGTTCCCAGTCAAGTAACTCTTTGGCTATAATATACATCAGTGCAAAATCTGTCAAAAAAGATAGATTTAATTTAATCATATTCAAAACAATATGTCCCACCAAAAGCAAAGCTACATTTCTAATAAAATCATCTTTTCTATTTATCATTTTATTGGAAAAAAATGGAACCATTCTTTGTGCCACCGAAAAAGCTACCAAAAATAGATATAAATAGATAGCTATCTGTGCTGATAATGCTGTAATATATAAACTATCACTAAAATATCCTATTACAAAGAGTAGATGTGCCACTCCTCCAATAGCCATAGATACCAAAATCCAAAATACATCATGATTATCTGGCATAACTGAAATTTTATATATTTTTCTTAATATATTAATAGCCAACAGATGTCCAATAAGAGTAAATATCATACCTGTTGCAACCAAAAAAGAAGACCCTAAAGCTCCAAATATAAAAAATATACTTCCTATAGTAAAAGGAACTAATATGGTTACATATACAACTTTTTCAACTGGCAAAGTCCCTGTAAATCTAGGAAAAGTGGTAAATAAAAAAGCCAAAAAAGCTGGTGTAAAAGTCAAAAATATAAGTGAATAGGCATGATAATTTGCCGAGATTATTGGACTATCTACAATACCTTTAAGAAGTAACGAAAAAATAAACATTGAAATTATAGCATTAATAAATGCTAAAACAAAAAATGGTTGATGTGGTTGAGATAAAAAATATCGATTTTTCATATAATCCCTCAAATTGTGTTATTGGAGAGATTATACTATGAAAATAGTTATAATTAGAACACTTTTTCCAAAAAAGGTATAATCTGTTTTTTTCTACTCATAACTTTTGGTAGCCAAACTTGATTATTTTCTATTTCTACACCAAATGCCTCTTTGATTTTTGAAACATCATCACTCACCACAAGTAGCTGTGTTCCCTCTTGAATAATATCTGTAAGCATAAGTAAAACTGTATCTCTGCCACCCTCTTCTTTGAGTTTTTGCATTTCACTAAAGAGTTCATCTTTCATATTATCAAAAACACTCAAGTCCACAACTTCAAGCTGACCTACACCAACTTTTTTGCCACCCATATTGAAATCTTTGAAATCTCTTAAGACAAGTTCTCTCTTTGTAGCTGATAATACATCAGATTTAACATTAAACATCTCCATACCCAAAGCTTTATAATCTTCTATTTGTGCAATTTGGGCTAACTCTTTACAAGCTTTAGTATCCTCTTTTGTGCAAGTTGGAGATTTGAAAATAACTGTATCACTAAGTATTGCACACATCATCATTCCAGCTAACTCTTTTGGAATCTCTATATTATAATAGTCAAACATCTGTTTTACAATAGTATTTGAACATCCAACAGGTCTAACCCACATCTCAAGAGGTGTAGCAGTAGTCAAATCTCCCAATTTATGATGGTCAACAATACCCAAAATTGTAGCCTCATCAATATCTTTTGGACTCTGTGAGCGTTCCATAAAATCTATCAAATATACACTCTCTCCAGCATAACTTGTCTTTAATTCTGGAGCTTTATATCCAAATTTTTCAAGTATAAATTTTGTTTCAGGATTTATCTCTCCTTGTCTTGTTGGGATAGTCTCTTCTCCCAACTGATTTTTGAGGTATGAGAGAGAAATAGCCCCTATAATAGAGTCTGTATCTGGAGTAGTATGTCCAAATATAAAAGTTGCCATATATAATTCCTTTGTTTTTTGATGAAATTATATCAATCAATTATTAACATTAGAATCTATACAGTTTTAGAGAATGTTTTTTTGCTCTTTTCATATTTAACCATATAAGCATCAAACGCCATAGCTATATTTCTAATAAGTAAAGTACCCGTTTGACTTACTTTTATCTCATTATCATTTATAGTTATAAGCTCATCTTCTACAAACTCTTGGAGTTTTTCTATAGAATCTTTAAAATACTCTTTGAAATTTATATTATGCTCTTTTTCTATTCTATTTATATCTATATGAAAATTTGCCATCAACTCCATAATTACAGCTTTTCGGAGATAATCATCATCACTTAGTTTCACACCTCTCTCAAAAGGTAATCTACCACTATCGATAGCCTCTTCATAAGCTTTCATATCTTTGGTATTTTGAGCATAATATCTCTCTCCCTCTCCAATACTTGTAAGCCCAATTCCTATAAGATTTGCTCCACCTTTTGTGGTATATCCTTGAAAGTTTCTATGTAACTCTCCCTTTTCTATCGCACCAAAAAGCTCATCTTGAGGTTTTGCAAAATGGTCCATACCTACCATTTTGTATCCTCTATTTTCAAAAAAATCTATAGTATGTTTAAAAATCTGTAACTTTACATCAGGAGTTGGCAAGGTTGTCTCATCAAATTTACGCATGGTTCTCATAAGCCATGGAACATGGGCATAGTTAAATACTGCTACCCTATCAGGATTTAGCTCTACGGATTGTTCTAATGTTCTTTTGAAACTCTCCAAAGTCTGATAAGGAAGTCCATATATAAAATCTGTATTAATAGACTCTATACCATATCTTCTGGCTAACTCAACAGCACTCTTAGTCAATGCCAAAGGCTGGATACGATGTATCTCTTTTTGAACTTTTGCATCCAAATCCTGAACACCAAAGCTAATACGATTAAACCCATGTTTTTTAAATACTTTCATCTGCTCTTCATTAAAAAAACGGGGGTCAATCTCACAACTTATCTCTGCATCACTACTCCAATTTGGAAATTTGGATTTGAGATATGAGACTATCTCATCAAGCTCAAATGCTTTATAATAAGTAGGTGTTCCACCTCCAAAATGAAACTGAATAATTTCTCTATTTGTATCTACATGTTGTGCTAGAATATCTATCTCTTTTTTTAGATACTCTATATATCTACTAAGTTTAGACTCTTTTGATGTAAATACTACATTACAACCACAAAAATAACAAGCACTTCTACAAAAAGGAAGATGAATATAGATAGAGATTTTCTCTTTTTCATTTTCCAAAAACTCTACATATTCATCATAAGTAAAATCACTACTAAACTCCAAAGCTGTTGGATAACTTGTATATCTTGGGCCAGGTCTAGAGTATTTACTAAACTTTTCAAAATCTATATTACTCATTCATATCCTCATCTATTTCTCTATGATTATCTAACCATACCATTATACCTTTTTGAGTGTGAAGTCTATTTTCTGCTTCCAAAAATATCTCATCGGCATGAGACTCAAAAACCTCTTCACTCACTTCATAACCTCTATATGCTGGTAAACAGTGTAAAAATACAGCTCCCTCTTGAGCCAAATTCATTAAATCTCTATCTACCATATACCCCTCAAATGCTTTTAGTCGAATCTCTTTTTCATCTTCTTGTCCCATAGATACCCAAGTATCAGTTGTGACAACATTTGCTCCCTTTACTGCCTCTTTTGGGTCATTGCCAAAAGTTATCTTTGCTCCACTCTCTTTTGCAATTTCTAAAGCCTCTTTTACAATAGTACTATCACAAGTATAATCTTTTGGAGTTGCAACTCTAAGCTCAAACCCTAATTTTGCAGACAACATTAACCATGAATGAGTTATATTGTTACCATCTCCTACATAAGCTACAACAGGATTGGTTATTCCAAGCTCTAAAAGAGTTAAATAATCTGTCATTATCTGAACAGGATGATAACTATCCGTTAGACCATTTATGACAGGAACTTTTGAATATTTAGCAAACTCTTCTATTTTTGACTGTTCAAAAGTCCTAATCATTACCATATCAACCATACGACTAATAACCCTTGCCGTATCTTTCATAGGCTCACCTCTGCCAAGCTGTATATCATTTGAAGACAAAAAGAGTCCTATCCCCCCAAGCTGATAGATACCCACTTCAAAACTTACACGAGTTCTTGTGGAGCTTTTTTCAAAAATCATACCAAGCGTTTGATTTTCTAAATATGGAATAAACTCTCTCTTTTTTGTTTGGATTTTGATTTTTTGTGCTAACTCAATCATCTCCAAAAGCTCATTTTTTGTAAAATCCTTTATACTTAAAAAGTGTCTCATGTGGAGTCCCTAATATTTGCTTATACTCTAAAGTTAATATAAGTTATTTTTTATTTTAAGGAAAACATTTTACCATTAAATATTTATAAATAAGTTAATGAGCAAAATCAAACAGTAAATTATAGTGTTGGGTAACAGCTTTTTGCTTATTTAAAAAAGGTACACTGTTAAAGTAAAGTTTATCTTCTTCTATAATAGCACAGCTAAGACTATTTCCATATATCGCTGAGGTATCAATACAAATTTTATTTTTATACTTTCTTATGTTTGGTTGAGATAGATGTCCAAAGATATGATAGTGTTTATTATCTTTTGCTTCTTGGTGAGTATAAGGAATCAAATCATCTAACTTAACTCCTCTATTTTTACTTCTAGAGGCACATTTTATCATTTTTAGATGAGAGATTGGGTCATCTTTTGCTAAATATTTCTCCTCACAAGGTGCATGAGTAAGAGTAACTGAAAAATCTCTACTATAATTATACTTTAACCATACAAAACTCTCTTTGTATAGTTTTAGAAACTTTTTTTTGAGTATCTCATCTTTTTCCAATACTCCTGCACTATTATAGTACTTCTCTTTCTCTTCTAATACTCTTGGAGTCAATTTGAGTGTAGGGTCTTTTGTAATATGCCTATATACCACTACCTCATGATTACCAATTATTAGATAAAATCTCTGTTCGTGTTGATTTAAATATAAATAGTTTTGATAGATAAAATTGATAGTCTCTCTAATCTTCTCTTCTGTTGCTTTATCTACAAAGTCACCCAAAAGAATAATAGATTTATTACCCAAAGAGGTATAGTCAATTATACCTCTTGAGTCTATTTTTATATTATTTTGTATCAATAGCTCTTTTAGCTCATCAATACAACCATGAATATCACCAATAACAATATAACTTTTTGTCGTTGGAAGTAACATTAACCTATACTAAAATCTCTTCTAGCTGCATTTAATTCTATAATAAATCCACCAGTAGCATCAATAAAAGACATTAAAGCCAATACTAAAAATGTAGCATTTTGAGCCCATGGTACTAAAAAGAACATAACAACAAATACAACAGCAACAACAAAGCTAAGTAGTGTTTCAGTTGCACCAAAAGAACGCGAAGTAGCTGCTTTTGCAACTTCTACAAAAAGTGCTAGTGAACCAATAATCAAAAATAACTCTCTAACTCTAATAATAAAATCTCTACCTGGTGCTAAATGATGAACCAAAACTGGTGTATTCAAATCAATACCCTTAAAAAAAGGTATATAATCTTGCCCTAAATGTAAAGCCACATAAGCTAATAATATCCATGTAAAAGTTGACATCCCTGTAATAAAAAACATTCCATTTCTCCTTTTTTTTTCTTTTTTATTTTGTATAACTTTAGTAAAAAAAAACATAATAAACTCTATTTATCTACATTACCACCCATCGCTTTTGAAATATACTCAGCAGTGGCTATCTTCTCCATAGGCTTTTCTACATCTGATGGATATAGTACAAATTTTGAGTTACTTGATGACGATAATTTACTCATTGAATCAATATATGAAGTTTTAGTTAAAAATTCCATAATCTTTTCATCTGAAATATTAGGCATAAGCTCTTTTAAATCTTTTATTACTTTGTGTGTAGCTTCTGCTCTCTTTTCTATCAAGACTCTTTCACTCTCAGCCTTTAGTTCTTGAACTTTATATTCACCTTCAGCTTTTAAAATAGAGGCTCTCTTTTCTCTTTCTGCTGCTATCTCTTTTTCCATAGCATCAACTACCGATTTAGGAGGAGTCATATTCTCTATTCTTATCTGCTCAACCTTAATACCCCAGCGAAGAGTTGACTGTTCTACATGCTCTTTGATTTTTTTAGTAATAGCATCTACATTCTTTTGAATCTCTTCTAGTTTCATATTACCCAAAATACTAAAAACACTAGCAGAAATCTCACTCTTTACAGCCTCTTTATAGTCACGAACACTCTTTACAGCTTTTAATGAATCTATAACTCTAACTGAAGCAATAACATCTATTTTTAGCTTAATATTATCTTTTGTAATAATTTCTTGTGGTGGTGGGTCAACTCTAAACTCTCGCATATCAACGACAGCCTCTTTTTTGTCCAAAAAGGGAACAAACCTATTAACCCCTTCTTTCAAGACCCTATCTTTACCCAAACGGTCAACAATCCACTCTGTTTCAGATTCAACTACTACAATTTGTGTATATACAAAATATATAATAGCTAAGATTATCAGAAACACTACCATTACAGCATATAAAAATTCCATTGCCAATCCCTTTTCATAATCTTTTAATCTTAGTGACATTATATCAAATAAAGTGAAAAATTATGATGTAAATTGCGAAAATTAACAAAAATTATAATTTACAAAGATTTTAGTAAATTTGTGATAAAATGACACATTATTAAAATATTAAGAATAAAAGGATATTTTTGTTTAACTCTGAAGATAATAATGAACAGATGAGTTTTGCTGATGCATACAAATCTGAGATATTAAATAATAGGACGGAAGAGGAGAGTTCTTCAAAAAATTTTATAATAATTCTTTTATTAATAGCTATAATAGGAGGGCTTGGCGTAGTCGGTTACCAATATGTATCTAATACATCTAAGAATAATGACAAAGATGATATAGTAGAAATACAAGAGATACAAGAAGAAGTAGATGAAGAAGATATAGAACCACCACAGCCTTCAAATATGCTCAATAATGTAGATGAATTAATGGAAAATGATGAAAAATCCCAACAAGGTTCTCCTCCTCCAAAAGAGACAAATGCTCAAGAACATAAAAAACATCATGATAAGACATATCTTGAACAACTAGCAAAACTCTCAAAGGAGATAGAAGGAAAAAAAGAGAAATAATTTTCTCTTTTTATTTTAGTAGCTGGGCTACTTCTTTTGCGTGATAACTAATAATAATATCAGCTCCAGCTCTCTTAAAACCTATCATTGTCTCCATCATAACTCTATCATAATCTATAATTCCAGCTTTTCCTGCTATTTTTAACATACTATACTCACCACTAACATTATAAACAGCCAAAGGGAGTAGAGTTCTCTCTCTAATATCTCTAATAATATCCATATAAGCCAAAGCTGGTTTTACCATCAAAATATCAGCTCCCTCTTTTTCATCCTCTAAACTCTCCATTATAGCCTCTTTTCTATTGGCTGGATTCATCTGGTAACTTCTTCTATCTCCAAAACTTGGAGCTGATTCTGCTACATCTCTAAAAGGTCCATAATAGGCTGAAGAGAATTTTGTAGAGTAACTCATAATAGGAATATGAGAGTATCCAGCCCCATCAAGACCCTCTCTAATAGCACTAATCATTCCATCCATCATTCCACTAGGTGCTATCATATCAGCTCCAGCCTTTGCATGAATTACAGCTTGTTTTGAGAGATTATCCAGAGTAATATCATTATCCACAGTCTCTAAAATTGGGTCAATTACTCCACAATGCCCATGGTCAGTATATTCACAAAAACACAAATCTGTAACTACTAACATATCAGGATGAGCCTTTTTTATCTCTTTTATAGCAGATGAGATTATACCATGCTCACAAAGAGCGTCACTTCCTACACTATCCTTGACATCTGGAATTCCAAAAAGTATAATAGAGTAAATCCCTAATTTTTTTAAAACTTCACACTCTTTAATAGCCTCATCAATACTCATCTGAAAAACATCAGGCATTGAAGCTACTTCATTTTTTATTCCCTCCCCACTTCTAATAAATAGAGGATAGATAAAATCATCTACTCTCAAATGAGTCTCTTGAACTAAATCTCTAAGTACAGGGTTTAGTCTCTTTCTTCTAAATCTTGCAAACATTATATATCCTTAAATTAAATTGCCAAATTTTATCATAAAATGTTAAGAGTTGGAAAATCTATAAAACATACTCTCCTCGAATTTTATTATAAACTGATATAATTTCGCCATGAAACAGATTGAAATTTCTAAGGTTGCAAAACTACCTACAAAATATGGAGAATTTAATATTCAAGCCTTTAAAGAGGGTTGTAAAGAGCATTTGGCAATATTTACTGAAAACCTAAATGATACACCTATTGTTAGAGTTCATTCTGAATGTCTTACAGGTGATGCACTTGGTTCAAAAAAATGTGATTGTGGAGAGCAGTTAGCTTATGCCCAAGAGCTTATTGCCAAAGAGGGTGGAATGATTATATACCATAGACAAGAGGGACGAAATATTGGACTTCTTGGAAAAGTAAATGCTTATGCACTCCAAGATAAAGGACTTGATACAGTTGAGGCTAATCATCAGTTGGGATTTAGGGCAGATGAGAGAACTTATGAGATAGTTGAGTATATTCTAAATTATTTTGGAATCAAGAAAATAAAGCTTCTCACCAATAATCCAAGTAAAATAGAATCATTATCCAATGTAAAGATAGTAGAGAGAATTCCTATCAAAATAAAGCCAAATCCATATAATGAAAACTATTTAAAAGTAAAAAAAGAGCAATTAGGACACCTACTATAATGATAAATAGTGAAAAATTTGATACTTTTAGTAACCTTTTACTCGAATGGAATAGAGTACATAACCTAACTGGGGCTAAAAATATAAAGGATATATATAAAAATATAGAAGATTCTCTCTATCCCACTCGGTTTATAGATAAACCAAACTCTATTTTGGATGTGGGAACTGGGGCTGGTTTCCCTGGGTTAATATTGGCAATAGCTTATCCAGATAGTAGAGTAGTTTTATGTGAACCTCGCAATAAAAGAGCCTCTTTTTTGAAATTTGCTTCGATAGAATTATCTCTAGATAATGTAGTAGTAGCAAAAAAAAGAGTAGAAGAGTATAGAGATAACCCTTTTGAACTTATCTCTTCAAGAGCTGTTACAAATACAAAAATGTTACTAAAATTAACAAATCATCTTAGAGATAGAGATACAAAATATCTATTTTATAAAGGTGAAAATCTCTTTAATGAACTTGAAGATATAGAAGTAGCTCTAGATTATGATATAATTTCTAATAAAAAAAGAAACTATTTATATATAAAAAAGGTTAAAAATGATATTTAGATTAATTATACTTATCGTTATAGGAGTTATGGTTTATAGATTTTTTGGTGGTAAAGTTCCTATTTTAGACAAAATAAAACCCAAAAAAGATAAAAATAGTGATGAAGACTTTACTAAAGCAAAACCAACCTCTAAGTGTGCTGAGTGTGGTACATATATGACTGAAGATGATGCTATTATCTATCAAAAAAAATCATACTGCTCAAAAGAGTGTTTAGAAAAAGCCCAAAAGAGATAAAATGTTGATTTTTGGTCATTTATGGATAGAGTCTCCAAAATTTTATAAAATAGAAACTATAAATGATATAAATCAAACACCACCAAATAGTCTATTATATATAGAGAATCTATCTAAAAATATAGAACTTATAAAATTTTGTCAAAAAAATCAACTTCAATTTAGTATAAAAATAGATACTATCAAAGAAGCCATATTTGCTAATATTTTTGATGCTAAATATATAATAACTACTAAAAAACTCGCAAAAGAACTTACTCCAATAGCCCAAAATTATCTATTTGATACCCAAGTTTTAGCTCTTATTTCAGAGGATTTTGAGATAGAAGAGATGGCAAAAATTGGAGTTGATGGAGTAGTTTTTATAAATAATTTCAATATTTTATAACTTTAAACAAGATAAAATAACTATTTAAAACATCTATTAGGCTCACCATTGGAACAAGCATTAAAAATTTTAAATAGCAAAAATAAACTACTTACAGAGATATACTTTGAACTTCAAGAGTATTTTGAAAAAAAATATGGAGAAAATACTATTATATTAATAGAAATTGGTAGTTTCTTTGAAATCTATGAAGTCAATAATGATAAACTAAAGATAGGTAAAGCCAAAGAAATATCAGAACTATTAAATATACAACTAACAAGAAAAAATAAAAATATTTTAGAAAATTCAATCAAAAATCCTCTACTTGCTGGTGTTCCTACTGTCTCTATTGAGAGATATATATCTAGACTTATTGCCACAAAAAAATATACAATTGTAATCATCAAACAAAAGGGAACCCCTCCAAAAATAACTAGATATATATCTAATATTATTTCCCCTGGTACTAACTTTGAATATCAAACTCAAAGCAGTGAAAACAATATAGTCTCTTTTATAATAGACAAAAATCAAGGTATCTATTCAGTTGGATATAGTGCTATTGATGTTACTACTGGAAAAACTATTATAAATGAAATGCACTCAAGTAGAGATGACAAAACTTATGCACTAGATGAACTTTTTAATCTATTGCAAACCTACTCAACAAGTGAAGTAATTGTAACTTTAGATAATCCATCCATAGATAAAGAGTGGATAAGTAACTATCTAGAACTAAACCAATACCACACCTCATTTAATACAAATAGATGCAAAATAAACTATCAAAATGAGCTATTTAAAAAAGTTTATCAGATAAACTCATTCTTATCAGCTATTGAGTATCTAAATCTTGAAAGATACCCTTATACCACTGAAGCACTCGCTATATTGATAGATTTTATTATAGAACATGATGAAATCATTATAGAAAAAATGAATAGACCTATATTTTTGGGTGCTAGTAAATATCTCTATTTAGGAAATAATGCTTTAGAACAACTTGGAGTAATATCTAGAGATAACTCAGAATTAACTCTACTAAAACTTATTGACAAAACATCAACAGCTTTTGGAAAAAGACTCCTCAAAGAGAGATTACTCTCTCCAATAATAGATAAAGAGATACTTGAAGCAAGATACGATTTATCTGAAAAACTAATGAAAAATAGCGATACATATGATACTCACCTAAAAAATATCTATGATTTAGAGAGAATTTCACGAAGATTAAAAATCCAAAAACTTCACCCTGTTGAGCTAACTTATATAAACTCTTCTCTATATGCTATATCAAAACTATTAAAAGATGCCAAAAAAGATGGTATAAAATTTAATAACAAACTACAAACAGATATAGATGAATTTAAAAAATATATAAATAGAACTTTTGATTTGGCTATATGTGCCAAATTTAGAATAGACCAAATTGATGATAATATTTTCAGAATTGGTATCTATCCAACTATCGATACACTTATAGAGAACCAACAGTCTCAAATAGCCAAACTAGAAAAAGTTATAGAACATATAGATAAACTATTTATCAAAAAAGAGATAAAAAACAACTCAAAAAATGGTGGATATGCTGACATTGGTTATCTAGATAGTGAAGGATTTAGTATAAACTTAACTAAAAATAGATTTACTCAAATAGAAAAAGAGTTAAAAAGCTCTTTTATAACTATTGATAAAAAACATTATTTTTTCAAAGATTTTCACTATAAAAAACTCAAAAATAGCGTCAAACTAAACTCCTCTTTATTTGAAGAAATAACAAAAAACTATGAAAGTAACCAAGTAAAATTGATTTCTCTAGTTAAAGAGAGGTATCTAAAAAGCTTAGAAGAGATAGACAAAAAATTTTCACATCTATTAGAAGAGATAATATCATTTATCGCAAATATAGATGTAGCTATCTCAAATGCTAAGTGTGCAAAAAGTATGCATCTAACTCGTCCTATTATAGTAGAGGAAGGAAATGGATATGAAGCGATAGGTTTGAGACATCCTATCATAGAAGCAAATGAAAATAGAGGTATATATGTTCCAAATGATATATATCTTGGAAGTGGAATAAAAACAGAACACAATCATATTACCCTAAATGCAAGTGAAAGAGAACCAGTAAAAGGAATTTTACTATATGGAATAAACTCTTCTGGAAAATCATCTCTTATGAAAAGTATAGGACTCTCTGTTATATTAGCTCAAGCTGGTTTTTTTGTTCCTGCTATTGAGCTAAAATTTAGTATGTATGATAAGCTTTTTACTAGAATAGTCTCAAGAGATAATCTATATAAAGGTTTATCTACATTTTCCGTGGAGATGATGGAATTAAAAAATATATTTAATAGAGCTGGAGAAAAAAGTTTAGTTTTGGGAGATGAAATATCTCAAGGGACAGAGACTCAATCTGGACTGGCTATCGTATCAAGTGCTATACTAAAACTATTAGAACTAAAAGCTACTTTTATATTTGCTACACATCTACATCAGCTAAAAAATATAAAACAGTTGCAAAATATCAAAGGCTTAATCTTTTTACATTTAGGAGTGACATATGACGAAGAAAACGATAGATTAATATACAATAGAGAGTTACAACTAGGTATGGGTAGTTCTCTATATGGGTTAGAGTTTGCAAAATCTCTACATATGGATAAAACATTTCTTAGAAATGCCTATGAGATTAGAGACTCAATAGTAGGAGATGGCTCTGAGCTTAAAAAACTAAAAGAGAAAAAAAGAAGTAGATATAATAAAAATCTATATATAACCAAATGTGCATTATGTGACGAAATAGTAGAGGATGTTCATCATATCTTGCCTCAAAAAATGGCAAATAATAATGGAAAAATAGGATTTATAGACAAAAACCATAAATATAACCTAATAGCTCTTTGTAAAAGACATCACAAAATGGTACATGAAGGTAAAATTCAAATAACAGGTTTTTTTATGACCGATGAAGGATTAAAATTACATTATAGAGAAACATCCTAATTTTTACACAATTAGTGGATAGAATCTCGTTATCAAAATAGCAAAGGAAAAAAAATGTTAACTATTATTGCAGTAGTAGTAATAGTTGGTATAGGGGCAACTATATACTATATCTCGAAAAAGAATAGAGATAGAAAAGAGAATCTAAATATCGTAAAAAAAGAGGATAGATTATACTTTTATCTAAGCGATGATTATTTCTTTTCTATCAATTTGGAAAAAAACAAAAAATTAGCAGAAGTAATTACTAAAGTTGTCAAAGATGAAATGGAATATTTGAGAAAAAGCGTTAGAAAAATAAATTTCATAAACTTTGAAAATAAAAGATTAGAGGAGTTATTAAACTCTATGCTAAACCTAAGAAGAGAGAAACTATGAAGTTTGCTCTTCTTCGGTAAATGCACCCACAGAGATAAGTTTCTCATATCTACGATTTAACATATCTTCAACAGACATTTTTTTGAGTTCTTTTACATTTTCTAAAAAGTAGTTTTTTACCACTTCTGAAGCTCTTTTTTTGTCTCTATGTGCACCAATTAGTGGTTCATCTAAAACATCATCAATTAATCCATGTTCTATTAAATCGTCTGGTGTAATTTTGAGTGCTGAACTTGCTTGTTCTACCTTTTTTGGGTCATTCCATAAAATAGCTGCACACCCTTCTGGAGAAATTACAGAAAATACAGAGTATCTCATCATAGCTAACTTATCAGCAACACCAATAGCCAAAGCTCCACCACTTCCACCTTCTCCAATAACAATAGAGATAGTAGGAACTCTTATATTTGTAAATTCAAATAGGTTTCTAGCAATAGCTTCACTCTGTCCTCTCTCTTCTGCTCCAAGCCCTGGGTATGCACCTGGAGTGTCAATAAGAAAAAGAATAGGAATATTAAACTTCTCTGCTAATTTTGCACTTCTTAGAGCTTTTCTATATCCTTCTGGATTTGGCATACCAAAGTTTCTCTTTAGCTTATGCTTTGTCCCTCTACCCTTTTGCTCTCCTATAATCATAGTCTTTTGCCCATCGATATAGCCAATATAACAAAGTATAGCAGGGTCATCACGAAAAGCCCTATCTCCATGAATCTCATATCCATTATCCAAAATCGCTCTAATATAATCTAGGGCATATGGACGGTCTGGGTGTCTTGCTAATTGCAATTTTTGATATGCACTCAAAGATTTAAAAGTTTTTGTAACCTCTTTATCCAAATCTTTCTCAAATGCCTCTAAAGCAAATTTATCATTTCTTGCTTTTGCAGACTCTATATCTTGTTGAATCTGCTCAATCTTTTTTTCAAACTCTAAGTATGTTGCCATATAACGACCTTATATTTTTTTGAAGATTATTACTCCATTTGTTCCACCAAAACCAAATGAATTGCTCATTACTACATTAAGCTCGGCATCTCTTGCTTTGTTTGGAACATAATCCAAATCACAATTTTCATCTGGTGTAGTATAGTTTATAGTTGGAGGTAGCTTACCATCACGCATTGCCATAATAGAAACAACAGCTTCAATAGAACCAGCAGCACCAAGACAGTGTCCTATTTGACCTTTGATAGAGCTAACTGGTGGACAGTTCTCTTTTCCACCAAATGCCTCTTTGATAGCTGAAGTTTCATTTTTGTCATTTGCTGGAGTACTTGTCCCATGAGCATTGATATAGTCTATCTTTACATCTCCTGCCATTTTCATAGCAGATTTTATAGCTCTAAGTGGACCTTCCATTACTGGATTTGTAATATGATTAGCATCTCCACTCTCACCAAATCCAATAACTTCAGCATAAATCTTTGCTCCTCTTGCTTTTGCACTCTCATAATCTTCAAGTACTAATGCACCAGCACCCTCACCCATTACAAAACCATTTCTATCTTTGTCAAATGGTCTTGATGCACCTTGAGGGTCATCGTTGTTTGTACTAAGTGCTTTCATAGAAGCAAATCCACCAATTCCTGCTCCACATATAGCAGATTCTGCTCCAATTACCAACATCTGTTCAGCACCACCCAACATAATAGTCTTTGTAGCTTCAATTATAGCATGAGTTCCAGCTGCACAAGCAGTTACAGAAGAGAGGTTTGGCCCTTTTAGTCCATGTTCAATAGAGATAAATCCACCCAACATATTAACAAGAGATGAAGGAATAAAGAAAGGAGATATTCGTCTAGGCCCTCTTTTTTCACAAATAATAGAGTTTTTCTCTATATTTGGTAATCCACCAATTCCAGATGCTGAAGAGATACCAAATCTCTCATAGTCTATATTATCACTCTCTTTGAAGTTTGCATCTTCCATAGCCTCTTTTGCTGCTTTGATACCAAGCTGAATAAATCTATCTGCTTTTTTAACCTCTTTGGCATCCATAACTTCACTTGGGTCAAAACCTACTATCTCTCCAGCAATTTGTACAGAAAATTTTTCAACATCAAAAAGTTCTATCTTTTTTATACCACATTTTCCATCCAAAATAGCAGAAAATGCTGACTCTTTATCCTGCCCTACACTATTTATCATGCCTAAACCAGTAACTACTACTCTTTTCACTCTATCTCCTGTCTATTTTTGCTTTGTAAGATATATATTAAAATAAATCTAATATACTTTGATATATACCCTATATTAATCCCACTAAAATTTTGTGGGATATATCTAATTTATCTAAATTACGATTGAATATTCTCAATAAATTTAATTGCATCTGCAACAGTTGTAATCTTTTCAGCATCTTCATCAGGAATTTCAATATCGAATTTCTCTTCAAGTGCCATTACCAATTCAACTACATCAAGACTATCAGCTCCAAGGTCCTCTACAAACTTTGACTCTTCTTTAACTTCATCTGGACTAACATTTAGTTGTTCAACAACTACCTCTTTTACATCATCAAATAGTGCCATGACACTCTCCTATCATTGTTTAAATTTATGCCCGTAAGTATAGCAAAAAAAATCTAAAAAATAATTACTATTGGAGAAATTCTAACTTAATTGTAGAAATTATAAAAATATTTTTTTTTAGGCTAAAATTTACTTACATTATTATATAGCTTTTTTTAGAGTCTCCAAAACGCTGAAAAATAGTGCTTTGTTAATAATTTTTGGAAAAAATTTTAAAACGGTTTTTTTCATAAAAAAAAGTTCAAAATTATTATTTTTTAAGTTTCACTTGATATAATTTCAAAATTTTTTTCAAAGAGGTGATAAAACATGATTAAATATTTTTTAATATTTATGAGCGTAACGGTTAGTGCTTTTTCCGTCGAAAACATGACATTTCAAGAGCTACAAATGGCTTTAGAAAGTTATGACGCAAATAAAAGCATACAAATAGATGACACCAAAGAAATTGTGAAAAAAGAAGTAACTAAAAAAGAGGTAACAAAAAAAATAGTTACGAAAAAGGAAACAAAAAAGGAAACCAAAAAAGTAGCAAAGTCATCTATTAAACTACCAACGGTTATAAATAAAAAAATATCTACTCCAAATGATATTACCATTTTCAAAGATAAGAAAGTTAAGCCGATTAACTATCTTAATACCGTTTCTTTAAATAAGTTGCAAGTTTCAGAGAAAAAACAGAAGTTTTTTCATATGTTGCTCCCCGCAATTTTGATTAGTAAGCAGAAGTTCAAGGTTCTGAGGACAAAAGCTAAAAGAATCATCCAAAGCAAAAACCCCTCAGCTCAAGACTTAGCCTTCCTTGATAAAATGTACAAAAAATTCCGAACCACAGACAACAAAGAACTCCTCTCCCGAATGAAAACTCATCCTGTTAGTATAGTCCTAGCTCAAGCAGCTATTGAATCAGCATGGGGCGAATCAAGATTCTTTAAAGAGGGTAATAATATCTTTGGTATGTGGTCATTTAATAAAAATGAACCTAGAATGAGAGCAAAAGGAACAAGAAACGGAAAAGCTATCTATGTCAAGAAGTATAAAACTCTAAGTGATGCGATTGATGATTATTTTGTAACTATTGGAAGAGGTGCTTATAAAAGCTTTAGAAAGCACAGAAGTATTACAAATAATCCACTTCAACTAGTACAATATCTAGTAAACTATTGTGAACTTAAAGGTAAATATACTAGAAGACTTAGAAGATTCATTATTAAAAACAAACTAACAAAGTTTGATTCATTCAAATTAGATAAGAAATATATCTAATTATATTTAGAGAGCTACTTTAGATAAATCAAAACTAACAGTAGTTCCTACTCCTTTTTTGGAGCTAATTTTTATTTTTATCTTTTCACTGTCACAATATGATTTGACAAGTGCCAATCCAATCCCTTCTCCATAACTATTTCTATCTGATTGATAATATCTCTCATATATACGAATCAATTCTGTCTCATCAATTCCGATTCCATTATCTTTGATAGTTAAAATATTATCTTTTAAATTTATAATAATAGGTGACTCTTTTGAGGAGTATTTCATAGCATTTATCAAAATATTATCCAACATCTTTTCAAATCCTATTCTATCAACTCTAATTGTATGAGGTGATAAGTTTAACTCAAAAGGATTTCTATTTAAAATTCTTAACTCATTTACTCTCTCTGTTATAAGTCCTATAAGCTCAAACTCCTCTTTTTCTATAATTTGAATCTCTTTTTTGATACTATAAACCAATTCACTATAAAGCCTTTTTAGTCTAAGGGAAGCATTCTCTATACGATTTAGTCTTTTTATTAGCTTCTGGTCTCTATTTGACCTCTTTATTAGCATAATATTTGCCTCTATCGTTGAGAGAGGTATATTTAATTCATGTATTATCTCTTTTGTCAGATTTAACAGATTTTTATCCATACTAAATTTTTGACTCAAAATATAACTATTCAATATATATCCAAAAACTGATGAGAGAATAACAAGAGATAAAATAGTATCAAAAAAAGAGTTTTTAATATCAAAAAATTTAAAAACTAATACAAAAAGAGTAATATTAAAAAGAGTATAGAGAATAGTTGCAACTACTATCTGTTTTTTCATGGTAGTATAAACCTATATCCTATACCTCTTATATTTTCTATATTTAATGGAAAATATTTTTTGAGTGTAGTTATATATACTCTAATAGACCCTAAACTTATATCTTCGTTTACATGCCACAATCTATTTTGTATCTCTCCAATAGAGACAACCTCTCCTTTTGCAGTAATCAACAAAAGTAAAAGCTCAATAGCTTTTGTAGTAACAGGTAATAACTTATCTTTATAAAAAAGCTTTTTTGCATTGCAATCAATCTTGTAACTATTAAACTCTATAATATCTCTTCTCGTTTGTCTCTTTAGTAGAGCTTTTATCCGAAGAGAAAGTTCATCAAGGTCTATTGGTTTTTTCATATAGTCATCACAACCTCTATTGAACCCTTCTATCAAAGAGGCTTTATCATCTCTGGAAGTCAAAAAGATAGTAGGAGTCATATCTCCACTATCTCTAAGTTTTTGAAGCAGAGAAAAACCACTCTCATATGGTAAATTTATATCAAAAAGATAAAGCTCAAATCTATCATTATAAGCCAACTCCAAAGCACTCAAAGGGTCAAGGGCTACTTTGACATCATAGCCCTCTTCTTCCAAAAAGTCCTCCAAAGTTTCATTAAAAAGTTTATCATCTTCTAAAATTAGTATCTTGTTCATCTATCTACATAAACATTCCACCATTTATTTTGAGAGTCTCTCCTGTAATATAAGATGAGTGGTCACTCAAAAGAAATGCAACGCCATCGGCTACTTCTTTGGCATCTCCAAATCTACCTAAAGGTATCTTAGATATAAAAGCCTCTTTTACCTCATCTTTGAGTATAGCTGTCATTTCAGTATCTATGAAACCAGGGGTAATAGTATTGAATCTCACACCTCTTGGGGCTGATTCAATAGCAAAAGATTTAGTCATAGCAATAACACCACCTTTACTAGCTGAATAGTTAACTTGTCCTGCATTTCCAGTCTCACCAACAATAGAAGAGATATTTACCACACTACCAAATCTCTTTTTGCCCATTACTTTTAGAGCCTCTTTGCATCCAATAAAAGTGGACTTTAAATTAGCATCTATTACAGCCATAAACTCATCTACTTTCATTCTCATAGCAAGTTTATCTTTTGTAATTCCAGCATTATTAACCAAATAAGATAACTCACCATCAGCAGATACTATCTCTTTGATAGCCCCTATAAATGCCTTTTCATCAGTTACATCAAAACCTATAACCTCAGCTTTACCACCATCTGAAATAATCTCTTCTTTAATAGCTAAAGCTTTCTCTTGAGAACTATTATAATTTATCCATACCTTTAACCCAAAAAAAGCCAATCTCTTTGCTATTTTTGCCCCTATTCCTCTACTTGCACCTGTAATAAGTACATTCTTGCCTGAAAATTCCATTAATATAACCTTTTTTTAAAATTTGGATATTGTAATCAAATTGAGTTTAAAAAGAGAAATTATCCAAAAAAAGCTTTTTTGGTTTTTTCAAAAATATCATAATCATCATCTTTTAGGTTATCTCTGATAATAATAGAATTAAGCTGTTTTAAAATACTCATTTTTTGATAAGTTTGGGTAGCTAAGGCATTAGATATAATAGAAATTTGTGTATCGATATTGTAATCTTTTTCCATAACATTATCAAATAAAGTATTTGCATCATCACACTCCATATCAAAATCCTGCTTCATAAACCTGCAAAAGATAGACCTCTCTTTTTCTATATCCTTCTTTTCACTCTTAATAACATAACAAAATAGTGAAGCAACTGCTTCTTTTAATAGATTATCCATAATCTAACTCTCCTTTTTATTCAATAATAGCAAAATTAACATAAAAAGATATATATATACATATGAAAAATTATTATTTTTAATAGGAATATAAGTATTATTAACCTATACTATTTCACAATAATTACACAATAAAGGGGTGAGTTATGTTAAAACTGCAATGGAGAGACTCTTACTCCATGAATGAAGAGACTATTGACAAACAACATAAATGGTTATTTAAACTCTCAAATGATATATATGATTTAATGGAAGCTGGAGTTAATGACTATGAACACTTTAAAAAACTATTTATAGCACTAAATGATTATGGAATAGAACATTTTATATATGAAGAGATGTATATGAGAGAAAATAACTATCCAAATTTAGAAGAACATATAAAAGAACATAGAGAGTTTTCAGATAAAGTTAGAGAACTATGCGTAGATATAGATGAAAAAACAAATATTAAAGATATTGGAGAATTTGTCTCTGCTTGGCTAGTTCAACATGTCTTAGATGAAGATATGAACTATAAGAACTTTATTGAAACCAAGCAAAAAGAGACTCAAAAGTAAAGTAATATTTACTTAAAAAATGATTTTTTTACTTTATCAAAAAAATCATAATCTTCAGCTCTTAATTTACTTCTAAAAATAATATGATTTAACTCTTTTAAAATATGCATCTTTGTATAAGGGTCATTATGGAGTGCATTGCTAATAATAGAAATATGAGAATCTATATTATCACACTTTTTATTCATAACCTTTTGCAAAATCTCTTGAGATTCTTTAGAATCACAATCAAAATTCTGCCCCATAAATCTACAAAATATAGGCTTTTCTAATTTTAAATCTTTATTATCTAACTTTATTGCATGACAAAAGAGAGTAGCCACAGACTCCTTTAGCATCTTATCCATAATAACACCTTCCCTGTATAATTTCCTAACTATATATTATCAAAATAAACATATAGAAATAATAAAAATTAAATATCTTTTTAAAAGAACATAAAAAAAGACTATAACACACTATTAATATGAGAATTTTCTTCTCTTTTGACTATTCTAAATAAGTGGCTCACTCATCTCTTTTGGAATCTCCAATCCCATAATCTTTAGGACTGTTGGGGCAATATTATCAAGTCCTCCACCCTCTCTTAATTTTTCAACTCCATCTGCCAAAATATAACACCAAACCTCTCCTACTGTATGGTTGGTTAATCTATTTCCACTACCATCACACATCTCTTCACAATTTCCATGGTCAGAAGTAAGGACTATTGCATAATCTTTCTCTTTTGCTTTTTTGATAATATCACCTATCTCTTTATCAACAGCACTTACTGCCCTCTTTCCTGCCTCATAATTTCCTGTATGTCCAACCATATCACCGTTTGCAAAGTTTACAACAATAAAATCATACTCACTATCCATTCCATTTCTAACTGCCTCTCCAACTTCTGGGGCTGACATCTCTGGTTTCATATCATATGTTTTAACATTAGGGCTTGGAATCAAAACTCTACTCTCTCCAATCATAGGTTCTTCTACTCCACCATTGAAAAAGAATGTAACATGAGCATATTTTTCTGTCTCTGCTGTATGGAGTTGAGTAAGCTTTTCTCTACTAATAACCTCAGCCAAAGTATTTTTTGGAATCTCTTTTTCAAACATTACAGGATATGGAAATTGTGCATCATATTGAGTCATAGTTATAATATTTAGAGGAATAAAATCTCTATCAAACTCTCTAAACTCTTTATCTCCAAGAGCAGTTGTTATCTCTCTAACTCTATCAGCACGGAAATTTGCAACAATAACTCCATCTCCCTCTCTCATTCCATTATAATCACCAAAAGCAATAGGTTCTATAAACTCATCATAAATTTCTCTCTGATAGGACTCTTGGATATAACTCTCTATATCCATAGATGTTTTTGGCTCTGCTTTAAAAATAGCATTGTATCCTTTTTGAACTCTCTCCCATCTATTATCTCTATCCATGGTATAAAATCTACCACCAATAGTAGCAATAGAAATATCCTCATCACAAATCTTTTCTATCTCTTTTACAAACTCCTTTGCTGATGTTGGAGAGACATCTCTACCATCTGTTATGAGATGTAAAAAAACTCTCTTTCCTCTCTCTTTTGCTATTTTTGCTAACCCTATAATATGCTCTATATGAGAATGTACTCCTCCATCACTAAGTAATCCTAAAATATGAACTCTATCACTATTTTCCAAAAGCCAATTTAGAGCATTATTTTTTTCAAGAGATTTATCTTTGAGAGCAAGTGATATTTTGACTAAATCTTGATACAAAACTCTACCTGAACCAATAGTCATATGTCCTACTTCAGAATTTCCCATCTGTCCCTCTGGTAATCCTACACTTAAGCCATGAGTAGATATTAGAGTCTTTGGTGCTTCTGCCAATAACTTGTCATATGTAGGCTTATCTGCATCCCTAAATGCATTACAAGCACTATTTGGCTTATGCCCTATACCATCTGTAATAATTAAAATTGTTTTTTGAAACTTCATATTATTAACCCTATCTTTTAGAATATTTTAAGTAAAATATCAATTATTTACTTAAATCAGGATTTTTATAAGATGTTATACGCTTTCTATGAACTATTTCACATCAATATTTTACAATATATTTCGGTTAGAGCAGGATTTGGCTTTTTTCTAGCTTTTGGATTAACACTATTTTTGTTACCAAAATTTATGGCATGGGCGATTTCAAAAAAAGCTCAACAACCTATAAATAAATATGTACCAAACCACGCAAATAAACAAAATACTCCTACTATGGGTGGTGCTGTATTTGTATTTGCTTCTGTTATCTCAGTTATTTTGACATCTAATATTCTTAACCCCTATGTAATTACTGGATTAATTACAATAATCGGGTTTGCTCTAGTTGGATTAAAAGATGATTTGGGCAAGATTCTAACAGGAGATAACCTAAAGGGATTAACAAGTAGAGGAAAACTTTTTCTTCAGGCAATTATAGCAATTATTGTCTCTCTATTTTTAATCTATGTAGCAAAATTTCCAACAACCTTTTATGTTCCTTTTATAAAAGAACCTCTGTTTGATATGGGTGGCTTTGCTGTTATTTTTTGGGTTATTGTATTTTTGGCTACAACTAATGCTGTAAATTTAACTGATGGACTCGATGGACTTGCTACTGTTCCTTCTATATTTAGTTTGGCAACTCTGGGAATAATTGTCTATATTACTGGACATCATGTCTTTTCTGGATACTTACTATTACCAAATATAAATGGAGTTGGAGAGGTTACAATTTTGGCCTCATCTCTATCTGGTGCTTTACTCGGTTTTTTGTGGTACAACTGCTATCCTGCTGAACTATTTATGGGAGATACAGGCTCACTCTCTATTGGTGGAGTTTTAGCTTATCTTGCAATTATAGCCAAAAGTGAGGTTCTACTTGTACTTATTGGACTAATATTTGTAATAGAAACACTCTCGGTAATACTACAAGTAGGAAGTTACAAAATCAGACAAAAAAGAATCTTTTTAATGGCACCAATTCATCACCATTTTGAGATGAAAGAGTGGGCAGAAAACAAAATTATTGTTAGATTCTGGATGATTGCTTTTATAGCTAATATATTTGCACTAATTACTCTAAAAATTAGATAGGAAAGAGATTATGAAACCTACTCTTTTTGGATACGGAATAACCACAAAAGCAATAGCAAAAAAGCTTGGTGGTGGATGTCTGTTTTTTGATGATACAACAAAAGAGCCATATCAAGATGAGAATAAAAATCAGATACTTCCATCAAACCTCTTTGACCCAGACAAAAGCTCTCTAGAAGTTACGACTCCAAGTCTAAAACCAAATAATCCTCTAATATTAAAAGCAAAGAATCTAATGAGTGAATATGATTTTTTTGCAAAAGAGATGCCATTTAGTATCTGGATTAGTGGGACTAATGGAAAAACAACTACAACACAGATGTTGCACCATCTACTAAAAGAGAGAGGTGCTTTGGCTGGTGGAAATATTGGAACTCCACTAGGCAAATTAGATACCAATGCACCTATTTGGATATTGGAATCTAGCTCATTTACTCTTCACCACACCAATATAGCATCACCAAATATCTATCTACTATTACCAATTACCCCCGACCATATAGATTGGCATGGCTCACCAGAAGCTTATGAGGCTGATAAATTAAAACCTCTTCTTAGTATGAAAGAGGGAGAGTTAGCACTAGTCCCAAAAGGTCTAAATCTTCCAAAAAGTAATGCTTTTATAGTAGAGTATGATTCTATTGAATTTTTAGAAGAGTATTTTGGAATAGATAGCTCTAAAATCAAATTTAAAGGGGCTTTTTTAGAAGATGCCATGTTGGCACTAGCTATAACAAAGACTCTATTTGATGAGATAGATTATAATAAAATTAATAGCTTTAAACTAGATAGACACAGACAAGAAGAGGTTAGAGATAAATATGGTAGAGTTTGGATAAATGATTCAAAAGCTACCAATTTGGATGCTTCTATAAAAGCTATCAAAGGCTTTAGTGATAAATTTATTAGACTTATTATTGGAGGAGAAGACAAAGGTGCTGATTTGACTCCTCTATTTGAAGAGATAAAAAATAAAAATATAAAACTCTATATAATTGGGAAAAATAGCCAAAAGCTATCAGAACTATCAAAAAAGTATAATATACAACACTCTCTTTGTAATACTCTAAAAAATAGTGTAGAACTTATAGCAAAAGAGAGAGACCCAAATGATATTGCCCTACTCTCTCCAGCATCAGCTAGTTTTGACCAATTTAACTCTTATAAACATAGAGGAGATGAATTTTTGAAATTTGTCAAAGAAATAGACTAAGGAGTAATAATTTTTATTTTTTTAGTAAAAAATGCCTAAAATTCTAATCAGATAAGCTTACTCTTATATAATAAAGTATAAAAGTATAAAAAAATATAGGAGTCTTTATGACAAAAGAAAGTGTTTTAGAAGCATTAAAAAATGTAACTTATCCAGGGTTTACAAAAGATATAGTATCTTTTGGATTTGTAAAACATGTAGAAGTTACAGATGACAAAGTCTCTGTGGTTGTTGATATTACTTCATCTGCTGATGAGGTAAAAGCTCAAATAAATGATGATGTAACAAAAGAACTAAAAAAGTTAGGATTTGAGAATGTTGAAGTTCATATAACAGCACCTCAACCACCAAGACAAATGAGTAACTCTATAAGTGGTAAAAATATAGCACCTCATATCAAAAACTTTGTAATGGTAAGTTCAGGAAAAGGTGGAGTTGGAAAATCAACTACTTCTGTAAATTTAGCTGTTGCTATGGCTATGCAAGGTAAAAAAGTTGGATTACTTGATGCTGATATTTATGGGCCAAATATCCCTAGAATGATGGGAGTTGCAGACCAAAAACCTCAAATTCAAGGAAACAAAGTGCTACCTTTGAGTGCTTATGGTGTTGAAATTATGTCTATGGGTTCACTTATGGAAGAGGGACAATCTCTCATCTGGAGAGGTTCTATGATAATGAAAGCTATTGAGCAATTCTTGAGAGATATACTATGGAGTGAACTTGATGTTCTAGTTATCGATATGCCTCCAGGGACAGGAGATGCTCAGCTAACTCTAGCACAATCAGTACCAGTTACTGCAGGAATTACAGTTACTACTCCTCAACAAGTTAGTCTTGATGATAGTAGAAGAAGTTTGGATATGTTTAAAAAACTTCACATCCCAACAGCTGGTATTATAGAAAACATGAGTGGATTTATCTGTCCAAAATGTGAAACAGAATCTGATATTTTTGGAATGGGAACAACAGAGCCTGTGGCAAAAGAGTATGATACTCAAGTAATAGCAAGAATTCCAATAGAACCAGCAATTAGAGAGGGTGGAGATAGTGGAAAACCTATCGTATATCACAAACCAGATAGCCAAACAGCAAAAAGATACCAAGAAGCATCAAGCAAACTTTGGGAATTTATAGAAAAAGTAAACCAAGAAGGTGGTGCAAGTAATGAAGCAATTCAACCAACTACCCCTCCAGGTGTAAGTGCTTGTAGCATGTAATAAATACCCTCTTTGGGTATTTGAAGGATAAAAGAGTTGACAGATACAGAAAAGTTAAAAAATCTACTAGTTGTAGAGATAATTCCAGACTTAGAGAGTGCGATAGATGAGATTTTTTCAATGATAGAAAAAAATAAAATGGCATCTATAGCAGATAAAGAGGAGCTAAAAGAGTTCCAAGAGATGCACAAAGAGTGTAAAGAGATAGTTCAGGAAATAGAAAATGGAGAAATGCCTCAAGAAGAAGCAAAAGAACTTCTTGAAGAACTAATTGAAATAAAAAGTACCTAATTGAAAAAATTAGATAAATAAATAGCAGATAAAATAGCCACCACCAATATTAATACCTTTTGGAAAATCATTTTATCTCTATCCCTATCATAAAAGGGACTACCACACTGGTCGTCTCTTATTAGTTTTAGCTTTTTTTTATATGATGCATCCATTACCAACTCTCCCTTTTTTTATTATTTTCTCTCTAGAGATATATTCTATCAGAAATAAAATTATTTTGCTAATAAAAAACAATTTTGAATAAAATTTTTTATACAAAACTTATGATTATATAAGCTTCAATAAATATAATAGTATATTATGGATTACAAAAAAAAGCTTAAGATTATAAAAAAAGAGATGATTATTAGGGAACAAATGTTACAAAAAAAGACACAATTCAAAAAAGCTCAAGAAGAGATTTTTGATGTTGATTATTGTTTATGCACAGATAGTAACAATCAATTCAAAACAATATATCCCACAGAATACCAAGCTCAAAAGGTAGCCAAGTTTTTATATAAAGAACAAGGAATTTATTTAAAAGCTTATCCTTGTCCATATAGTTCAGGTTGGCACCTAACAAAAGGATAAAAATGGTTAATATGAAAGAACTCTTAGATATTGAAGCAGACAAAAG
>Ga0256843_1000683_pt1 | contig 28455 bp, 26 predicted proteins | sample AlvinellametaG_FD_191572 | JGI IMG/M metagenome (GOLD analysis project Ga0256843, IMG submission 191572) | Pompeii worm associated microbial communities from hydrothermal vent at the East Pacific Rise, Pacific Ocean - Alvinella | ecosystem: Host-associated > Annelida > Integument > Unclassified ... | reverse complement strand
GTTGTCGCTACTTTTGCTTTTTCAAGCATTTCATTTGCAAATTTTAAAGAGTCGTTTGAATATTTGCTTATATCACACCAAAGATAAAAAGCTCCCTCCGGTTTTGCGATTGGAAAAATATCTTTTAATTCTTCATATAAAAAGTCTCTTCTTTTTTGAAACTCCTCTTTTGTTTTTTGCAAATGCTCGTAGTCAAATGCTTCAAGTGCTGCGTATTGTGATAGGGTAGGAGCTGAAATAAGGATATTTTGAGCAATTATTTCCGCTTCTCTTTTTAAATTCTCAGGTACAATCATCCAGCCGATTCTAAGACCGGGCATACAAAAGAATTTGCTAAATCCGTTTATTATTATTGCGTTTTTATTATATTGTAGAGCCGTCGTATAATTGTCCGTATAAACAAGCCCGTGGTATAGTTCGTCGCTTATTAGGAGTTTTGAATTGTTTTTTGTAAATTCGCATATTTCTTTTAGCTCTTCTTTTGAATAGATAGTACCTGTGGGGTTGTTCGGCGAAGAAATCATAAGAGTATCGTAATCGATACTTTCTAAATCTTCTGTTTTTAATTTATATTCCGGGAATTTTGTCGGGATTTTTATAAACTCTTTATTTTCAAGCTCGGCAAAATTTTCATAACACGGATATCCTGGAGTCGGGGTTGCTATTTTTTTTGCAAAATGAAAAGCGATTAAAAATCCGGTTGAAGTGCCGGTAGTGATGATAATATTCTCAGGGTCCACTTCTACGTCGTAAAAATTTTTATAGTGTTTTGATATTTTTTCTCTTAGTTTTCTTAAACCTTTTGCTTCGGTATAGAAGAATTTGTCATTTTTAACGGCTTCTAAAAGAGCCGTTTTTACTTTCGGACTCGGGAGTAGGTCGGGCTCTCCGATTTCAAGATGAATCACATCTTTCATTTCTCTTGCTTTTTTAAGCACGTCCATTACAATAAAAGGTTTCATTTTACTCCTTTACGCTATCATCAAGCCAATTTAAATAATCAAGATTTGCATTGACTATCGGCAAAGCTATAATTTCGGGTACGTCGTACGGGTGGTTTTTTGTGATGAAGATTTCAAGTTGTTTGAAAACGTCCTGTTTTGTTTTTATTATAAGCAAAGATTCTTTTTCTTCTTTTATTTCGCCCTGCCATAAAAATACCGAATTTACTTCATCGATAATATTTACACAAGCGGCAAGAGAGTTTTTTACCAAAAGATTTGCGAGAGTCTTTGCATCATCTTTTGGGATAGTACAATACACGACTATAAACATTTTTTGCCTTTTTGTATAATTTTATCAAAAAGAGGGGAGAATGGACTATCTGATTTTGGCATTTGTTGGATTTGTAGCCGCTTTGACTCCGGGACCCGATATTTTTTACGTAATAAGACAAGGTTTATGCAACGGAATTAAAAACTCCCTCATAGCCGTTGCCGGAATTTTAAGCGGAAATATCGTCTATTTATCTCTTGTTTATTTAGGGCTTGGGACAATAGGGAAAAATCCTTATTTTCAGCTTATTGTGGGAATTTTAGGTGCGATTTATCTTTTTAGGATAGCGGTTATTATTTTTAACGAAAAGGTAAATATAAAAAAAGAGTGCGATATTACAAAAAACATATATAAAGAAGCGCTTTTTTTAAATTTGAGTAATCCTAAAGCTATGATTTTCTTTGCGGTAGTGGTTACACCTTTTTTGAGTAAGAATATTATGTTAAGTTTTTTAGCACTTTTTATGGGAATCGCACTTGCTTTTCTTACAGGGGCTATCATAAGCTCGAAAATCAACCTTGAAGAAAAACTCCTAAATACAATAAACAAAATAGCAAGCGTCGTTTTTGTCTTTTTTGCAATTAAATTATTAATAATTGCATTCGAAGCTTTTAAGGAGATTTTTTGATTGTCGGTATCGATTTGGGAGGAAAAAGGGGAGATAAAACAAGAATAGTCGAGTGCGAAATAATAAACGATAAATTAAAAATCAATTCTATTCATAAAAACGCGATTAATTATCTACAAAATATAAATTCTCCGGCGGTTATAGGAATTGACGCTCCTTTTTCAGTGCCCGCAAAACTAATAAAAACAAACGAAGAAAAAATAGAAATAGTCGGTAACGAATCTCATTCGATAAATAATCCTTATCTTTATGACAACTCGGCAAGACTTATTTATAAATACACTAAAATTATTCCCTTAGCACCTTGTGCGACGTATATCGGGTATTTGACTGCTTATATGCAAGAAATTCAAGATAATTGCAAACATATCGAATTCGTAAAAACACCCGAAAACATTGAAATCAACGGCTTAAAAGCTATTGAAGTTTATCCGAGCGCTTTGAAAAAGATTTTGAAAAAAGATATTCAAGAATATTTTGAAGATGATTTGAGCCGATTTAAAGACAAAGACTTAATCGATGCTTGTTTTTGTGCTTTAAGTGTTTTTTTGGTTTTAAAATACGGGTTTGTAAAAGAGGAGTGGGAGTTTAAGAATAGTTTTATCTATCTCCCGAAATTAGAATTTGTTTAGGTAGTTGCAAGCGTCTTTATTTCCGAGTTTGCAGGCTTTGTTTAGAAGTTCTTTTGCTTTTTTGGTGTTTCCTTGTTTGTATTCGTAATACCCAAGTAGCGTACAACTATCGGCGTCTTTTAATTCGCACCCTTTTTTGTAGTATTTAATAGCTTCTTTGTGGTTTTTTTCGATACCGCCGATACCTTTATCAAGCATATATCCCACCATACCGCAGGCGTATCCGTCGTTTTTGTTCATACATCTTTTTTCAAACCCTGAAAATGCTTGTTTGAATTTTCCGTTTAGTGCCAATTGCAAATCGGGGTCGTTTGTTTGTCCGTGATTCATCGCAAACAACAAACCGCCAAAAGCCAAAGTTATCAGTAATTTTTTCATTTTTCACTCCTTATGAATTACAACAAGCGCATCCGAATCCGTCATCGTCATCATGAAAACTCTCAAGTCCCAAATCTCCACCGTTTCCTGAGATTATGGATTCTTTAAACGCGATAGTTTCTCCGTTTAATATTATAGTATAAAAAATCTTGCTTGTTGCCCTTACGGTATTAATAGTCGAACAATAAGTCTCAAGCGAGCTTAATACCCATCTTTTCGCCGTTACGTTATCGGCGTTTGAATCGAATTTGTAAATAAAATGAAATTCGGTAAAGATTTTCGGGAAAGTGTCTCTTCTTTTAAATTCTATCTCCATAGAAGCGTTTTTTATTTCAAAACCTTTGTTTTTCGCCATTTCCACTACGTCAAAAAGCGAGCAGTTACCCATACCCGTAATAAAAAGCTCCACCGGCGAATATTTTTGAGTATCGATTACCAAAATATCTTTTCCGTTTGTCGCTTCGTATTTTTTTCCGTCAATATGTCTTATTTTTATCATTCGCTCTCCTTTAAAAACTTTTCAAAATACTCAATTTGTTCTTGAACCCTCTGAGGTGCCGTAGCTCCGTAGCTTTTTCTCGAAATCATAGAGTTTTCAAGGCTTAAATCCAAATCATCTCCAATTCTATTATCTATTTTCTTAAGCTCCTCTAAGCTCAAATCGCTCAAATCCACACCTTTACTCTCAGCCAACGCAACAGCACGTCCCGTAATATGATGAGCCTCTCTAAACGGCACGCCTTTATTTACCAAATAATCCGCCAAATCGGTTGCCGTTAAATGTCCTTTTTTGCAAGCTTCATACATTTTATCAGCGTTTACGCTCATTGTTTTAAGAGTTTCTTTTAAAATTTCGATAGATATAAGGGCGTTTTTTACGCTGTCGAATACCGGTTCTTTATCTTCTTGGGTGTCTTTGTTGTACGCAAGAGGTAGACCTTTCATAACGGTCAAAAGTGCAACCAAATTCCCGTAAACTCTTCCGGTTTTACCTCTGATAAGTTCCGGAACGTCAGGGTTTTTCTTTTGCGGCATGATTGAACTTCCGGTAGAATATTCGTCGCTCAAAGTAATAAATCCGAATTCGCTTGTAGACCATATGATAAGCTCTTCGCTGATTCTGCTTGCGTGCATCATAAGCATCGATATGTTAAACAAAATCTCAAGCGCAAAATCCCTGTCACTCACGGTATCGAGACAGTTAACGGTAGGCTCGTCGAATCCGAGCGCTTTTGTCGTTTGAAATCTGTCGATATTATGAGGAGTTCCTGCAAGTGCGGCACATCCTAACGGGTTTTTGTTGTTTCTTTTATAGCTTTCGATAAATCTTTCATAATCTCTTTTGAACATACTCGCATATGCCAACATATGATAAGCAAAACTTATCGGTTGCGCGTGTTGGAGGTGCGTCATTCCGGGAAGCAGGGTGTTTTTGTGCTCTTTTGCGATATTTACGAACACTTCGATAAGCTCTTTGATTTTTTTTGCCAAATCGAGGTTTCTTTTTAATACCCAGCGTCTGAAATCTACTGCTACCTGGTCGTTTCTACTTCTTGCGGTATGAAGTTTTTTTCCTGTATCTCCGATAAGCTCGATAAGTCTTTTTTCAATAGCCATATGGATGTCTTCATCCGCTATATCCCAGGTAAATTCCCCGTTTTCAATCTCTTTTTTTATTTGTAAAAGACCTTCTTTAATCTTTTGTGCCTCTTCTTCGCTTAAAATACCTTGATTTGCAAGCATTTGAGAATGCGCGATACTTCCTTCGATATCTTCTATATAAAGTTCTTTGTCAAAAGGAATGGATGCATTGAATTCGTCAAGAATTTTAGCAGTCCCCGTACTAAATCTTCCGCCCCAAAGTTTCATTATATGCCTTTTTTGGTAGAATTATATCAAAGACTGCAAAGTTTGGTCGATTTAAAATAAAAAGGCTTGCTATGAATATCTCAAATAATGTAAATTCTCTAATAGCTCACCAAACCCTTATGGATATAAACGCAAACAACGTTGCAAACGTTAATACCGAAAATTTCAACGCAACGGATGCAAAAATAGTCGATAAACTTGAAATTTCTTCAAGAGATACTCAAAAACCTACAGACTTGACAAAAGAGCTTACCGACCAAATCGTGATTGAAGAGGGGTTTAAAGCTCAAATTCCGGCAATAAAAACCCAAGACGAGATGACAAAAACGCTTTTGGATATAAAAGCATGAACGCAAAACTTGTAAAATTAATATTTACCACCGCTTCTATCGAGAGGTGGAACGATATTCCAAGACCTCTTCGGTTTATGGAGCTTGATAAGCAAGCTCACGAGATGATTATCGCATATATTTTAGGGCATTACGAAAAGAAAATCGATTTTATAAAGTTAATTAACCTTGCAATTGCCGGACTTTTGTATAGAGCGGTGCTGACGGATTTGAAATCGCCCGTTTATAAGTATTTAAGAAAGCATAAAGGAAAAGAGCTTGACGAATTCGTGATTAATAACCTCAAATCGATAGTAGACGACGAGCTTTTGGAATATATCGAAATATACAACAACACAAACTGCAAAGAAAGAAGAATCCTAAAAGCCGCAAGTTATCTTGCAAGCAAATGGGAATTTGATTTTATATACAACTTCGCAAAAGATTCTTACGGCATAGAAGAGATAAAAAAATCCCTCGAAGACGAGCTTGAGGATTATTATGACTTGGAAGGTGTGAGAATACTCGCTTTAAAAAGAAAAGCTTATGATTTTATATCGCTTTGCGGGAATTTGAGATTTCAAAAAAGGTGGGCCAATACTCCAAGAGTCCCTGAAACTTCGGTGCTTGGGCATATGCTTTTTGTGGCGGTTATGAGTTTTTTGTTTACAAAAGAGTACGGAGGAAATCCTCACAAGCTTTATTATAACTTTTTTACGGGACTTTTTCACGATTTACCAGAAGCCCTTACAAGAGATATCATAGCCCCCGTAAAACAAGGGGTTGCCGGTCTTGATGAGATACTAAAAGATTATGAAAATATGCTAATAGAAGAGAAAATATTGCCTCTTGCACCTTTACCTATTCAAAAAGAGCTAAAAATCTTAATTACCGATGAGTTTGCCAATAAATTAATTACTGAAAACGGATATAAAAAAGTTGATATTGCCGAGGATTTGCTCGGTACGCAAGGAATTGACGGCAGTTTGGTAAAAGCGGCCGATCATTTTGCCGCATTTGTCGAAGCGCTTATGAGTATAAAACACGGCATAAAATCCCCCGAACTTATAAACGCCGTAGAATATCTCAAAAACAGATATAAAAACAAAAAAATCTTTTCAATCGAACTAAAAAACTATTTTAACGAAAGGTTTTTTGATGAATAAGCTTTTTTTAACCGCACTTGCTTCCACTTATCTTTTCGCCCAAACCGAAATTTACACTTATACGGTGTTTATGGATTACAGAGAATACGAAAACGGAAGCGTAATAGATAAAGATTATACAAATTTCGGGGATTTAAACGGGATAGGGATTTTTTATAAAAGCAAAACAAAACCTCTTAAATTTACTTTAAGAGCCGAATTTGCAGGAGGTGAGAGTACATACGAAGGCTCCACGTGGGATGGCACTCCACTAAAAAACAGACAAAGCGGTGTTTATATATTTAATTTTGAAAGTGGAGTTGGTGTTAATTATTTCTTTTTAACTTTAGGATATAGAGAGTGGAATAGGGGAAAAAGTAATTATTCGGGAGATTACGACGAAAAATATTATTGGCCGTATTTCGGTATAAGATACGATTACCATTTCTTTTTTAATAATTTCGCTTTTAATCCCAAAATTTCATACCAAGCAGCAATTTCTCCGAAACTAAAAGTCTATTTAGGAAATGAGCCGGTACTAAATTTAGGCTATACAGACGGGGCTTATATAGACTTGCCTCTATATTTCAAAACGGGAAATACGGTTTGGTATATTTTTTATAAATACCAATATTGGCATATTTCAAAATCGGATTATGCCGTACTTCAGACAAGCAGTGACAGGACACTTATTTACGAACCGGAAAGTATTACGAGAAATCAATACTTGGGTGCCGGGTTTGTTTTTAGATTTTAAGGAGGGAAAATGATTGACGTATTGGTTATAGGAGGAGGGGTTGCGGGATTTGTCAGCGCAATAAACGCAAAGCAGTTTTATCCTCAAAAAAGAGTGGTCTTAATAGAAAAAAATCCTAAAAAGTTGGTGCCTTGCGGTATTCCTTATATTTTTAACACTTTTTCGATTGATGATGATTTGATGAATCTTGAAAAAAAGCTTAAAAAACACGGAGTAGAGCTTATTGAAGATGAAATAAAAGAAATTGATTTTCAAAACAAAGAAGCTATCGCTAATGAAAAATACAAATTCGACAAACTGATAATTGCTACGGGTTCAAAACCGAAAATTCCTCCGATTCAGGGAATAAAAAACGCTTATTTTATAAAAAAAGAGTACGATTATTTAAAAAACTTGCTCGAAAAAACAAAAAATGCAAAAAATATTACGATAATAGGCGGAGGGTTTATAGGGCTTGAGGTTGCCGATGAGCTTGCAAAGAATGGTAAGAATATTATGTTAATTGAAATGATGAAAAACATTCTTCCGAACTCCTTTGACGAAGACTTTTCAAAAAAAGCCCAAGAATCACTCCACAAAAACATCACTCTAAAACTTAACGCTCGCGTAGAAAAGATAGGGAAAAATTACGTATTGGTAGATGATGAAAAAATAGCTTCGGATTTGACGATTGTAACGACAGGATTTTCACCTAATACCGAGTTTTTGGATGTAGAAAAAAACGAGTTTGGTTTTATAAAAACGGACGAATATTTAAGAGTAAAAAAAGATATTTTCGCAGTAGGGGATTGTGTGGAACACAAGGAGTTTTTTACAGCAAACCCAACACCTCTTATGTTAGCTTCAACCGCTGCTTTTGATGCAAGAGTGGCTGCGGCGAATTTATATAGCCTACAAATCATTCGTCACAACAAAGACTCATTAAATATTTATTCTACAGTTATCGGAGATAAAGTTTTTGCAGCGGTGGGTATAACAGAAAATATGGCTAAAAAAGAAGGTTTTGAAGTAATAGTTACAAAAGCAAAATCTTACAACACTCATCCGCCTAAATTCTCACACTCGACCGACGTAGAGGTAAAACTTATTTTTTCAAAAAAAGACCTCTATTTACTCGGTGCTCAGATTGTCGGAGGAATAAGCACTGGAGAGATGATAAACATTTTAGGCCTTGCAATACAAAAAAACGCGACGGCTTCGGATTTATACACTATGCAAATAGGCACTCATCCGCTTTTAACACCGCCACCGACTCTCTATCCTATAGCGGTAGCCGCAGGAAAAGCCTTGGTTTAGGCTTTATTTTTATGCTTGGCAGCTATTTACTACGGCTATAATAGCTTCTACAACGCTCGGGTCTTCAAGAGTTGAAGTGTCTTGTTTGATTTCTTCGCCTTTTGCGATGGCTCTTAGGATTCTTCTCATAATCTTACCGCTTCTTGTTTTCGGAAGTCCTGGTACGAACGCGATATCTTTTACTTTTGCAATGTTACCTATTTCTTTTGAGATGATTTCGTTTATTTCTTTAATAAGTTCGACTTCTTCACCCAAATCGTCAGTCGATTTCAATACCACATAAGCAAAAATACTCTCACCCGTAATTTCGTCAGGTTTACCTACTACCGCTACTTCTGCTACGTGAGGATGTTTTTTGATTGCCGCTTCGATTTCGGCGGTTCCGAGTCTATGACCTGAAACGTTGATAACGTCATCAACTCTTCCCGTTATCCAAATGTATCCGTCTTCGTCGTACATTGCCCCGTCACCTGAGAAATAGACAGGTTTTCCGTTTTTCTTAGCGGTAGAAAAGTAGCTTTTTACAAATCTTTCAGGGTCTCCCCAAATCGTTCTAATCATACTCGGCCAAGGTTTTGTGATACATAAAAGACCTTTTTCTCCTGGTTTTACTCTATTGCCTTCTTCATCGATAATTTCTGCGAAAATTCCCGGAAGAGGGAAGGTCGCACTTGCAGGTTTGATAGGTGTAGCCGCTGGTAGAGGAGAAATCATATGACCTCCCGTTTCCGTTTGCCACCAAGTATCCACAATAGAACATCTTCCGCCACCTACGACATCATAATACCATTTCCAAGCCGCAGGGTCGATAGGCTCACCCACAGTACCTAAAATTCTCAATGAGCTTAGGTCGTATTTTTTAGGCTCGTCCGCTCCGATTTTGTTTAACAATCTAATAGCGGTCGGTGCCGTGTAGAATTGGTTGATTCTGTAATCTTCTATCATTTTCCAAGCTCTTCCGCTATCAGGATATGTTAATACCCCCTCAAACATAACGGTTGTCGCACCTGCCGCAAGCGGTCCGTAAACGATATAAGTATGCCCCGTAATCCAACCGATATCCGCCGTACACCAATAAGTATCGTTGTCTTTTATGTCAAATACCCACTCCATTGTAAGTTGCGCCCAAAGAATATATCCGGCTTGAGAGTGCTGTACGCCTTTTGGTTTTCCTGTACTTCCTGACGTGTATAGTAAAAATAGAGGGTCTTCGCTATCCATAACTTCCGGCTCACATTCGGTAGATTGGTTTTGGATAAGCTCGTTATAACTTACGTCTCTTCCCTCAACCCACTCGATATCTTCGTTGTTTCTCTCAACCACAATCACTTTTTCAACAATATCAACGCCCTCAAGAGCTTTATCAACTACGGGTTTTAGCATATAAGGTTTGCCTTTTCTAAAAGCTCCGTCAGCAGTAATAACTACTTTTGCCTGAGCGTCTAAAATTCTGTCTTTCAAAGCTTCCGCACTAAATCCTCCGAAAACTACGCTGTGAATCGCTCCGATTCTCGCACACGCAAGCATCGCAAACGCCGCTTCGGGAATCATCGGCATATAAATTACGACTCTATCGCCTTTTTTAACGCCCATTTCTTTTAGAAGATTTGCGAATTTATTAACTTCTTTATAAAGCTCAAGATAAGTGATTACTCTTTTTTCTCCGTTATCACCTTCCCAAATAATAGCGGCTTTGTTTTTCTTTTTGTCAAGATGTCTGTCTATACATTGATACGAAACGTTTAATTTTCCACCCGTAAACCATTTATAAAAAGGAGCGTTGCTTTCATCGAGTACTTTATCGTAAAGTCTAAACCAAGTGATTTTTTCTCTTGCAAGTTTTCCCCAAGTGCCTTCGTAATCTTTTTCGAACTCTCTTACCTTGTCATGATATTCGCACATATTTTTAAAAGCCGGATTTTTAAATAGCTCTTTGTGCGGATAATATACTTCGTTTAACATATTTTCTCCTTAGGTTTTTTATCTATAATAAACAAAATCAAGAGTTTTGAGATAGGTTTTAAATGCTTTAAATAGAAAATGTGTAGATAAGTAACAAAAAATCGAAAAGTTATAAAAAACTTTTCGTTTATGTTTTTTTATTTGTAGTTATCAATCGCTTTTTGAATCAGCTCGATAGCTTTTTCTCTTCCTGCATATCCAGTAACTTTTACCCATTTACCAGGCTCAAGGTCTTTGTATGTTTCGAAGAAATGTTTGATTTGGTTAAGTTCGATTTCTGGTAAATCTTCAAGAGTATTGATATTCGCCATTTTAGGGTCGAGTTTTGTAACAGGTACCGCCACTACTTTTTCGTCTTTTCCACTTTCGTCTTCCATAATCAAAACACCGATAACTCTACTTTTAATTACAGTACCTGGTACTACGCTTTCGCTTGAAAGTACTAAAATATCGATAGGGTCTCCGTCATCTGCCAATGTATTCGGTACGAATCCGTAGTTTGCAGGATAAAATTGGCTTCCGTATAAAATTCTATCAAGGAAAATAGCTCCGCTTTCTTTGTCAAGTTCGTATTTGATATTGCTTCCTTTTGGAATTTCGATAACTGCGTTTACCGCTTCTTTCGGGTCTCCCGGTTTGATTTTAGTGATATCCATTATCTCTCCTTTTTTGTGTAATTATATCTAAATATTTAATAGCGTAAATACCGCCGATATAAATAATCCAGTTGATATATATCCACAAAAACAAAAACATCAAAAGCGAAATCGAGCCGTAAATTGTGGTATATGTTTTATTGATGAGTACGTAATAGATAAAAACGTTTTTTGATATGAAAAATGCGACCGAAACAAAAAACGAAACTACGAAAGTAGAGCGGGTACTCTCACCGATAAGCGTAAATTTATACGCCAAAAAAAACGTCATCCAGATAATAAAAAACGGAGCGAGTTTAACGACGTTTATCCATGATGTGTATTCGGATTGATTGAGAAAAAATTGAAACTTTACGGACAAAAATATAGCTGCGGCAAACATCATGGGAAATAGTGTAAGCATCGTCCAATAGAGTTTTATTTTTTCCCATAAATTACGCTTTTCTTGAGAGAAAATTTGAGAAATTATCGTTTCGTAGTTGTCAAAAAAGAGTATGGAAGTAATAAGAACGTAAGCACCGCCTAAAAGTCCCATTTTCGAAGAATTGCTCAAAAAGTCTTTTAAATACGTCGAAATCATATCTTGGTTGGTCGGCAAAATATTCGAAGCGATAAAATGCTCGAGTTTTGTATAAAATTCACTAAAAAACGGCGAATTTGAAAAAATACTTAACACTATCAAAATTATCGGTACAAGCGAAAAAACGGTATAAAAACTAAGTGCCGCCGAATAAAGCGTAATATCGTTTATCGTGTTTTGAATCTCTTTAATATCTAATTTTTTCAAAAAATTCTTCAATTTCTCTAAAATTTTCGCTCCTTTTCAGACACGCAAAAATATCGCATACTTGATAATAATTATATTCAGTTTTTTTCCAAAGCACAAACGGATAATAAATTGGAAAATTCGGTTTTGTTTTAGACGTTTTTATTACGTATTCGTTGTATTTTATTTTAAGTTTCGCTTGGGCTAAATATGCATATTCAAGTGATAAAGGATAATTTTTAAGCTCGTTTTGGACGAAAAGATAGGTATTAAAGTCGTTTTTTAAACTTGAGAGGTCTATCAAAGAATTAAATAGCACGCTTAAAGCGCTCGGATAACTTTTTTCATCAATCGTAGCTTTAAAAGAGTTGTTCATCATCCAATATTTTTCTTTAAATTTTAATGATTTTTTCATTAAATTTTCTGCATTTTTCAGATGTTTAATATCGCCCGTGTATTCATATGCGACAATTTCGGCTCTTAATAAATAAGCGAAATCTTCCAAATTGGCTTTTGTCTCTTTTTTATTTACAAACGCGTGATACCATATGTTATTGATATGAAAATTCTTATAAATTGCGTTTAAGAGTTTTATCGCTTTTTGTTTATATTCTGAATTTACAATACTCGCTCTAAACAAAGCCGTACTCATCATTGCATTCCAAGCTAAAATTTTCTTTTTGTCTATAAAAGGAAAGTTATGTGTTTTTCGAATCGCTCTTAGATTTTTCAAAAACAGATTTAAATTTTTAGGTTTAGTTGCGTTTAATTCGAAATATATATGATTTTTGTCTTCCTCGAAATTTCCGTCGTTATCAAAATTTATATATTTTAAAATTTTCTTTTTATTAGGAATATTTCTTAATGCCTTAAAAATTTCTTTTTTTGAAAAACAGAAATAATCTCCTTCATTCGGAGAGTCGGCAGAATTTGCTGCATAAAAAAGCCCCGTTTTTTTATCATAATATTTGTTGTAAAACTCTTTTATCGTTTGAGAGATGATTTTTTTATATATTTTTTTAGGCGAATACTTATATGTTTGAGAGTAGATATCGACCATTAAGGCGTTGGTATAGAGCATTTTTTCGAAATGAGGAATCGAAAAATCGTCATAAACCGTATATCTGAAAAAACCTCCCTCGATTTGGTCGTACATTCCGCTTTTTGCCATATTGGTAAGAGTCAAATCAAGCATTTTTAAAAATTTTTTATCTTTTGTAAGGAGATAAACATCAAGTAAAAGTTTGAATTTATTGTATTCCGGAAATTTATGAAGTCCTTTAAATCCGCCGTAATGAAAATCGAAATTTTTAATCAAAGAAGTTTTTATTTTTAAAAGAGGATTTTTTACTTTTTCTATTTTTATTTTCGAATCGATTTTTTGTTGAATTTTTTGAGATATCAAGGCTATTTTTTTAGGATTCGTTTTATAAAGTTTTGCAAAATAGGGCAGAAGTGTTAAGAAACCTTTTCTTGCGTAGATATCTTTTGGCGGAATATAATTTTGAATAAAAAGCACCTTTTTTACAGGTGTCATAATAATATTTATCGGCCATCCTGCCGAATGAGAATATATTTTTTTATATACCCATTGATAATATCTGTCTATTTCGGGATTTTCTTCTTTATCGACTACGATAGGAATATATAAAGTGTTTAAAAGTTTTGCAATTTCTGGATTTCTAAACGACTCTTTCATCATTACGTGGCACCAATGACACGTAGAATATCCTATTGTTACATATATCAGTTTGTGCTCTTTTTTTGCAAGTTCGAAACTTTTTTTATTCCACAAATGCCACTTGACCAAATCGTGCGAATGCTCTTTTATATATTCGCTATCCACCGCAAAAAGCAAAACGGCAAGTAAAAGAATTAATTTTTTCATTGTTTTTCAAGTTCCTCTTTTTTTTCTTCAAGTTCGAGGTATCTCTCAACCTTTTCGTCATATATTTTTTTAATTTCTTCAAGCTCTTCACTTAAACTTACAAGTCCTTTTTCTTGATAACACTCAGGATTTGCCAGACATTCTTCAATCTCGGCTATTGTATTTTCGAGCTCTTCTATAAGTTTTGGCAACTCTTCAAGCTCTTTTTGTTCTTTGTAGCTTAGTTTTTTTTGTTTTTTAGGTTTTGGTTTTTCTTTTTTCGTATTTTCTATTTTTGTCACCTCTTTTTCAAGAAGTTTGAGCTCTTTTTCTATTTCAAGGTATTCGGTATACGGAATATGACTCTCTTCTACAATTCCGTCGCCTTTAAAAATAAATAACTTTTTAGCCACTTTATCGACAAAATATCTGTCGTGGCTGACAAATATTACGCTTCCCTCAAAATCAATCAGATACTCTTCCAAAATATTAATCGTCGGGATATCGAGGTCGTTTGTCGGCTCGTCCAAAATCAAAATATCGAAATCTTTCGTAAAGAGTAGGGCAAGCGCCACTCTTGTCTTTTCACCGCCGCTTAAAACGCCTATTTTTTTAGTAAGATACTCGGGCGGAAACAAAAACTCCCTCAAATACCCGTAAACGTGCATATTGCGACCTCTGACGTTTACGTGGTCGCCTCCTTGTGGACAGAAAGTTTCTATTAGGTCTTTGTTATCGTCAAGCATCGATTTTCTCTGGTCCAAATATCCTATTTTCAGGTTTTCTCCAACCTTTATAATCCCGCTATCGGGTTTTTCTTCGCCTATTAAAAGCTTAAGAAGTGTGGATTTTCCGGCTCCGTTTTTACCTACAATTGCGATTTTGTCTTTTTGTAAGATTCTTGTTGTAAAATCTTTGATTAAAAGTTTGTTTCCTATTGATTTGGTTAGGTTTTCTATTTCGAACATTACCTTTTTTTTGTTGATTTTTTCATCTTCTTTAGCTAAAAGCTCTCTTTTTAGCTGCATTTCTATTTTTCTTATTTCGCTTCTGTCTTGTTTTACTTTTTCGCGTAGTTCAAGGACTCTTTTTTTTCGTCCTTCGTTTCTTTTCAGTCTCGCTTTTACCCCTCGTCTTAGCCACTCTTCTTCTCTTTTTAGAAGTCTTAGTTCGTTTTCGTACTCTTTTTCTTTTATTTTTAAAAGCTCCTCTTTTTGGCGGATATAATCGGCATATCCTCCTTTGAAGCTTCTAAGCTTACAATTTTCAAGCTCTACGACCCTTGTAGCGATTCTGTCGATAAAATATCTGTCGTGGCTGACCACGATAAAGGTATATTTTTCTTTTAAGAGCATATCTTCCAAAAACTCGGTCATATAAACATCAAGGTGGTTTGTCGGCTCGTCAAGCAGTAAGACGTCGGGTTTTTGCAATAAAAGAGAAGCAAGAGCCACTCTTCTTTGCTCGCCACCGCTAAGCAGTGAGATATCTTTGTTTTCATATTTTTTTAAATCGAACTCCTGCAAAACCCTCTCGATTCTATCATCCAAATTCCAGGCGTTATGAAAATCCAAAAATTTGGTAATTTTGTCAAGTTCATTTTGGATTGCTTTGTTATCGGGGTTTTCACTGAATTCTTGTGTTAATTTGAGATATTTTTCGTAAGCTTCTTTAAACTCCGTCAGTTCGTTTTCGATAGCTTCTCTTACATTAACCCCAGCATTGAATTTGGGCTGTTGTAGAAGTCTTTTGATTTTTATTCCGTTTTTTGTAATAACTTCTCCGCTATCGGGCTCAATCGTACCGTCTATTATTTTCATAAGAGTGGATTTTCCGCTTCCGTTTTTTCCGATAAGTGCGACTCTTTCACCCTCATCAAGATGAAATTCCACATTACATAAAATTTTTTGAGCTTCGAATTTTTTACTGACGTCCAAAAGGTCTATTAGCGCCATTTTATTCCTTATATAAAAAAGTTTTTCGAAATGATATCAAATTGGAATGTTTTGATTTGTAAAACTGAAAAAGCGTGTAATTTTTACACATTTTTAAAGTTTTTTTTGTTTTTTCCTTGACATATCATTTTTACATGTTATAATTTCGGCTTCAAAAACAAGGAGATACATATGAAAACAAAATTTGACAAATTAAATATCGCAGCAGTATTAAGCGTATTATTTAGCATAGCTATTTTTTCGGGAGTTTAAAACTGACTTGCAGTTTTGAATATCCTGCTTAATAGCTTCTTTCAAAGCGCTTAAACTTTCAAACTTACGATTTTCTCTCAAAAATTCGACAAATTCAATCTCAATCAAACCGCTAAAATCAACCTCGATATCCAAAATATGAGTTTCAATCGAAAAATTGTTATCGGTACTTCTTATCCCAAGAAACGTAACCGAATCAAACCCGTTTGTTTTTGTAGCATAGACTCCGGGTTTTGGCTGGGTGTAGGGTTTGAAAAGTTCGATATTGATTGTCGCTACAAGCTCTTTTTTGCCTAAACCTTGTCCTTTTATTTTCGTACCTTTTATTTTGTAAAACCTACCCAAAAAATCGTTAGCTTTTGATATTTCACCTTTTCGTATGAGCTCTCTTATTGTTTTAGCGTGTACTCCAGTGCCTTGGATTTTTATCTCTTTTATCACTTCAACTTTGAAGTGCTCTTTCAAAAGCGAAATATCTCCGCTTCTATTATGTCCGAACCTAAAATCTTCTCCGACAATTATCTCTTTTGCGTTTAGTTTTTTGAGATATTCGATAAATTCGTAAGGAGATAGATGTTTAATATCATCTAAAAATAGAAAATCAAAAGGTTTATTTATGTATTCGAGTCTGTCAAATCCGGGAGTTAGGGAGCTTCCTTTTTCGATAATAACAACTTTATCCGCTCTATTAATCAGCTCTTTGTGAGCGATATGCACTCCGTCAAATCCGCCGATTGCAATCTTATGCATAGAGGTCTATTTTCATTTTTGGATTTTGGTAGTTTTGGTCGTTAAAGTTATTATTCATCTCTTGCATAGCTTTTGCGGCTATCATATCCGCCGTTTGGGCGACTTTTAAATCCTGAGGGCTCGGGTCTGCGGGGGCTAAAGCGGCTGCTTTTACTTGATTCATAAGTTTTATTGTCTCCTCAGGTGTTTTTCCTTTTTGGATTTTAATAGGCACTTCCCCGGCTACCGCGTACTCTTTTCCGTCGGGTCCTTTTACGGTAGAGTAGGTTGGCGCTCCGGCAAGTCCGCCACCGGCTGCTTGATGAGCCATTTCGTGGGCTCTGACTTTTGAGTCGATTGATTGAAGTTTTGAAATTTCTTGCATAATTTTAGGGTCTTTTAAAATATCTTTTTTTTGATAGTTATTTGAATAAATATTAAAATTATTCGTAACGGACCCTATCAATTACGCTCCTTTTTTTCTTAATTTTACTTTCTTTCTTGAAAAAATTCAATTATCGCTTTTGCGTCTTTTTCGTTTAGGACGCTTTTTAGTTCGTTAAAAGAGGCTTTTTTAATATTTTCAAACGTACCGAAATAGTTTAAAAGTTTCGTCATTTTGGCTTTTCCTATACCTTTGATTTTTAAAAGGTCTATTTGAGTATCTTTTTTTCTTTTTGTTTTTCTGTGAAACTCTATTGCGAATCTGTGAGCTTCATCTCTAAGCATTTGTAAAAACTGAAGCCTTTTATCTTTTTCGCTTAGGTCTATTTTTTCAATTTTTAACTCTCCTTCTTCCATTTTCCAAGGAAAATAGATTTTATCTTTTGCCGCACCTTTTGCTCTATGGGCTTTTGCGTCGATTTTTTCTTTAGATATCGCTAATATATCGACATTCGCACCGGTTGAGTCAATAACTTCTTTAGCGATTTTCAACTGAGCCGCCCCTCCGTCAATCAGCCAAAGCTCGGGCGGCGGATTTTTTTCAAAACTTTGAGCGCGTCTTGTTAAAAGCTCTCTCATTTGAGAATATTCGTCTTTTCCTTCCAAATGATAATGCCTGTAATCGCTCTTTTTAAATTTTCCGTCTTCCCATACCACCATAGCTCCCACAGTCGCTTCTCCTTGCATATGAGAAGTATCGAAAACTTCGATTTTATAAGGAACGTTTTGGAGATTAAACAGCGTTTTTATTTCAAGTAAAATAGTGTTTTCTTTTTGATTTTTCACAACTTCCGCGGCGTTTAGTTTTGCAAGTTTGACAAGGCTTTTTCTTTCGTTTGTAGTCGGAGTGATAATGGTGATTTTTTTATTAAATTTTTCGCTGAGAACTTTACTTAGCCATTCTCTTTCTTCAAAATCGTCCCCCACCAATATTTTGCTTGACGTAAAAGGAGTTTCAGTCGAATAAAACTCCAAAATCGCCCGTGTGTAAATTTCGCTTTTTTCAGGGATAGTTTGGGAGTTGATTATATTATGAGAACTTGCGACCACTTTTCCTTCGCGAACGAAAATTCTAATTACAACGGCTTTATTTCCGAATACCTCAACGACAAAAATATCCAAATCTTCAAGTTTTGCCAAATCTACATGAGAGTATATTTCGGCACTTTCGATTGATTTTATTCTGTCTCTGATTTCCGCCGCTTCTTCGAATTGAAGATTTTCGGCGTATTTTTCCATTTTTTTATAAAGTATTTCCAATATCTTTTCTTTATCGTGCACCAATTTTATCGCTTTATCCACATACTTCATATACTCTTTGCTTGTTATTTTCCCCTCACAAGGTGCTAAACATTTGCCTATTTGATGATACAAACACGCCTTTTTTCCTCTAAGGCAGCTTTTTGACTGCACCAGAGGTATTTCTTCATATACGGTTTTAAGTATTGCGCTCGCTCCGCTGCTAAAAGGTCCGAAATATTTGATGTTTTTGCCTTTTACGACTTTTCTTGTAATTTCGAGTCTTGGAAACTCTTCGTCCAAATCTATATAAATATAAGGATATGTTTTGTCGTCGCGAAGCAATATGTTGTATTTGGGTTTTAGCTGTTTTATGAGTGAATTTTCAAGAATAAGCGCGTCGTTTTCGTTTTCTACGACTATATAGTTTAAATCTTTTGCTTCGCTAATCATTTTATAAATTCTCGGGCTCAGATTATCGGCGGGTCTGAAAGGATTGAATCTGAAATAACTTTTTACCCTTTTTTTTAGACTTTTCGCTTTTCCGATGTATAGAAGTTTGCCGTTTTCGTCGAAATATTGATAAATTCCTGGTTTATCGGGCAGTGAGCGCACTTTTTCAAGCAGCAAAAAACATCCTTTTTTTGTGGAATTATATAAAAAGAAAAGTGTAAAATATAGTTGTTATGCCAATAAATATGCTATCATTAAAAAAACGAAAAAAGGCTTGAGTATGAAGCTGACTTTAATGGGAAACGAAGCGATTGCCTGGGGGCTTATTCATAGCAATATGCAAATGGTAAGCGGATATCCCGGTACTCCTTCGAGTGAAATATTAACAACAGTCCAGAAAATTAAAGATTCTCAAAATTTGCCCGTTTATGCCCAATGGGCTACGAACGAAAAAGTAGGTTTTGAGGTCGCATATGCAGGAGCGATAGCCGGAGTAAATGCAGCAGCGACTATGAAACAAGTGGGGCTTAATGTGGCAAGCGATGCGCTTATGAGTGCGAGTTTTATAGGAAACAAAGGTGCGTTTGTATTGATAGTGGCTGACGACCCGGGATTTAACTCATCACAAACTGAACAAGACAGCCGAGAATTTGCAAGGTTTGCAAGAATACCTGTCCTTGACCCGGCAACCCCTGCCGAAGCATACGAATTTACAAAACTTGCAAGCGAAATATCAAAAAAATTCGAAATCCCGGTAATGCTTAGAAGCGTTATGAGAGTATCTCATTCAAGGGAAATCGTTGAAATTGACGATAATTTCGAATTTAAAGAGCAAAAATGCAACTTCCAAAGAGATATCCCAAGATGGGCCGCAGTCCCAAGAGAGGGGAGATTAAAACAGGCATACGAACAGCTTGAAAGAATCGAGGTGATTAAAAAATACAACTACGAAAACCTTATTAAGCCTAAAATCGATAAACTAAAAGGGACTAAAAACCTTATCATATCAAGCGGAGCGGCATACGGATACGCTAAAGAGGTAGCGGACGAGCTTAATTTGGATGTTGATATACTAAAAATTGATATGCCATACCCTCTGCCTGACGAATTAAAAGAGTTGGTTAAAAATTACGAAAAAGTACTCGTAGTAGAAGAGACTTATCCAGTAATCGAAGAAGAGCTAAGAAGTGAGAACGTATTTGGGAGAATGTCTGGCCATATGCATTTGGTGGATGAAATGAATAAAGAAAGAGTGCTTGAAGCATATAAAAAAATTGGTTTTTATGAAGGAGAAAATATCTATAAGCCTTATTTTAAGGTAGAAGACGTCAATCAAAGAAAACCGAACCTTTGTCCCGGGTGTCCTCATAGAGACGTCTTTTTTGCTATTAAAAAAGTTTTCAGACCGAAAAAATCGATATATCCTTCGGATATCGGATGTTATACGCTTGGCATAAACCTTGAAGCAATCGATACGGTACTTTGTATGGGTGCGAGCGTTTCCATGGCTCACGGCTTATCTATTGCGGATAAAGAAAAAACAGTAATTGCAACTATCGGGGATTCTACCTTTTTTCACGGGGGAATTCCTCCTTTGATAAACGCCGTTTACCAAAAAGCTAAATTTATATTGGTGATTTTGGATAACTCAACGGTTGCAATGACTGGACGTCAAACAACGCCTGAGAGGGAAAATCCTCAGGTAGATTTGAAAAAAGTAGCCGAAGGTTGCGGCGCGGAAGTTATGGAATATTTTTACAAGCCTGATATAAACGAAACAATAGAATTTTTTAAAAAAGTAAAAAAAAGATACGAAGAAATAGACAAACCTCTTGTGGTAATAAGCAGACAATACTGTGTTTTGGATAAAGAGAGGGCAAAAGATTTTCTACCGGGGATTTTTGCAAGTGTGGATGAAGAAAAATGTGTCGCTTGTGACGTATGTACCACTCAATTCGTTTGTCCTCCTATGCATTACAACGAAAGAGGAAAAATAGAAATAGACCCGCTGTTGTGTATAGGTTGCGGAGTGTGTATTAGCGGAATATGTCCGACAGACGCGTTTATCCCAAGGAGAGAAAAATGAGATATCAAATCGTAATAGCTGGATTCGGAGGACAAGGGGTTGTCTTTTTGGTGAAAGTTTTGAGTATTTGCGCTTCAAAAAGGGGATATAAGTTCTTAGGTACGGAAAATCACGGAATGAGTCAAAGAGGCGGAAGTGTGAGCTCTCATATAAAAATAGGTGATTTTCACAATCCTCTTATCGATTTTTCTCAGGCGGATTTGTTAATCGGGCTTGACAAAGACGAAGCTCTTTTAAATCTTCCTTATTTAAAAAAAGACGGGAAAGTCGTAGTAAATGCAGAAAGTTTCCCTAAAATCGACGCGGAAGTATTTGCGGTTGATGCAAACGCACTTGCAGAAAAAGGCATATTTGACGCAAAAGGGCTTAACGTTTTTATGATTGGAATTACTTTGGCAAAAGTAAAAGATTTTCCGTTTAGCACGCAAGAAGTAAAAGAAGCTATAAAAGAGATTAATCCTAAATTCGCAGCTAAAAATTTTGAAATTTTGGATAAAGCGATAGAGTATGCGAAAAATATTTAATTTTTTTAATAATAGTGAGATTGTGATTTTGTGAGTGAGTAAAAAATTAAATTATGAGAAGCAACTGCAAATTTTAATGAAAAAATAAAAAAGGAGAGAAAATGATTTGGAATGAAGTTGAAAGCGCAAAAAGAGAAGATATCGAAAAAATTCAACTAAAAAGATTAAAAGAAGTAGTAAGCAGAGTTTATCATTTAAGTCCTTTTTATAGAGAAAAATTTGAAAAATTAGGAATTACGCCCGATGATATCAAAACCTTAAAAGACATTCGAAAATTACCTTTTACAAAAAAACAGGATTTGAGGGATAATTATCCTTTCGGGCTTTTTACGGTACCTATGAGCGAAGTCGTTAGAATTCACAGCTCTTCGGGGACTACCGGAAAACCGACGGTCGTAGGATACACAAAGCACGATATGGACGTTTGGAATGAAGTGATGATGAGAACATACGCCATGGCTGACGTGACAAGTAAAGATGTAGTCCATAACGCATACGGATACGGGCTATTTACCGGAGGGCTCGGATTTCACGAAGCGGCACAAAAAATGGGGGCGACAATCGTACCGGCAAGCGGAGGATTTACCGATAGGCAGCTTATGCTAATGAGAGATTTCGGAGCTACGATTCTATGCTGTACGCCGAGTTTCGCTTTGCATTTGGCGGAAATTGCCAGAAAAGAGGGGCCGGAATTTAGAAGAGACTATAAACTTAGAGCAGGTTTTTTCGGAGCTGAACCAACGAGTGAGGGGATGAGAAAAGAAGTTGCTAAAGTTTGGGATATTGAATACTATGAAGTTTACGGACTTAGCGAAATAATTGGACCGGGGGTTAGCTGTAGCTGTAATAAAGGTAGAGGTCTTCATATAAATGAAGACCATTTTTACCCTGAAATTATCGACCCGAAAACCGGAGAAGTATTGCCGGACGGAGAAGAGGGCGAACTTGTTATTACCACTCTAACAAAACAAGCTCTTCCTATAATCAGATACAGAACGGGAGATATTACAAGACTCTACAAAGAGCCGTGTGCCTGCGGCAGAACGTTTGTGAGAATGGAAAGTGTCAGCGGAAGAGCCGATGATATGCTGATAATAAACGGAGTAAACGTCTTTCCGTCTCAAATAGAACACGTAATAGCTGAAAATGAAGGCGTAACTCTTAATTATCAAATAGTCGCCGATAAAAAAGGATATCTTGATAAACTCGAAATTATCGTAGAAGTGGATGAAAACGTAATGCAAAGCGAATACGACTCAATAAAAAAACGCCTCCAACACGACTTTTTAAACAACCTTTACATCAACGCAAACGTTATATTGGTAGAACCCGGCAAAATAGAAAGAAGTATGGGTAAAGCTAAAAGAATTATCGACAAGAGGCCTTAAGAGCTTCTTTTATTTCTTCAAATTTCTTTTTTATTTCCGGATTTTTGGCTTTTATGTCGAAATCTTCCACTTTTCTTATGTAAAATTTAATCTCTTTTGGAGGTTTTGGAGGAGGGGAGTATTTATAATCCGTAATTATTTTTTTTGGATTTATCTGTTTGCAAATCCCGGCGCTATGCATTGTTTTTATGAGAGAAAAAATCAAATTTCTTTTATAAAAAATCTCTTGTCTTAAAGCCGGATGAGAGACTTTTATGTATAATACGTCTCCTTTATAGCTCATTTGGGTTATGTATTTTTTGTAATTTTGGGGCATAAGTGCTATAATTTTCCTCAAACAACGATGTAATGACAACTTACTTTCATAAGGTGCAAGTATATGGCTAAGTATCTCTTTTGCTGTTTTCATATTGTTATTATAGCGACTTTTTTGGGGTGCGGTTATAAAGCACCGCCGACATGGAATAAAAGCAAACAAAAAGTCCAGGAAAAAGACTTGCAAATTATTGATTTGAACTCAACTTTAAAAGTAAAGATAGGAGTAAAATGAAACCGGATTGCATAATTATAGGAAGCGGACTCGCAGCGATATGGAGTGCTAAATTTTTAAACGACGCAGGATTTACTACATTGATGATAACGAAAAATCAAGTTTGGGATTGCAATAGCTTCTACGCACAAGGCGGCGTTACAATGGCAAATGATAAAAATGACGTACCTTTGCATATCGAAGATACTCTAAAAGCCGGAAGTTTTCACAATAAAAAAGAAGCCGTGGAAATTTTAAGCAAAGCTTCCGTGAAATTAAAACAAGAACTTTTGGAATACGGATTTAGATTCGACCCGGGAGTAACAAGAGAGGGAGCTCATAGTGTTAGCAGAGTTTATCACAAAGGCGGAGACGCAACGGGTAGGGAAATTCATAAATTTTTATTACAAAAAGATAAAAGCTACCTGCTTGATGAGGCGATAGTTTTTGATATTTTGATCGAAGATGGAGTAGCATATGGCGTAAGCGTACTGCATAAAAGTAAAAAATACAATATTTACGCAAACAACGTAATAATCGCAAGCGGCGGAGTGGGAGCTTTGTATAAATACGACACGAACGCAAGAACGATAAGCGGCGATATGCAAGGACTCGCCGTTGAAAAAGGCATCGTACTCAAAGATATGGAAATGACTCAATTTCATCCGACCGTATTTATCGAAATGAAATTTTCTCAAAAACTTCTATTAACCGAAGCCTTAAGAGGAGAGGGCGCACATGTAATTGACGAAAAAGGAAGAAGATTTCTTTTCGATTATGACGAAAGAGGTGAACTTGCGGGACGCGATATCGTAAGTAGGGCGATTTTTATGCATCAGCAAAAAGGACACAAAGTATTTCTTGACGTGAGTATGTTTGATGAAGAGTTTTTCAAAAAAAGATTTCCTACCATTTACACTAAACTTAGAGATTACGACATCAACGTCCCTTATGAGCCTATTCCAATTTCGCCGGCTTTTCATTATATGATGGGTGGAATTGAAGTGGATTTGAATTCCAAAGTAAAAGGTTTTGAAAATTTATATGCCGTAGGAGAGGTGGCATATACGGGAGTACACGGAGCAAACAGACTTGCAAGCAACTCTTTGCTCGAATGTTTTATATTCGCAAAAAAAGCCGCAAAAGAGATAATTGAAAAAAAATTTAGCACAAAAGAGAAAAATTTTGAGATAAATAGTGAAGAACTTTTCAAAAATGACGATAAACTCTATAAGAACCTTCTAAGAGAACAGATGTGGAGAAACGTAGGAATCATCAGAGATGAAAAAGGCTTAAAAGAAGCCTTAAGTTTTATTGAGGAAACGATTCCGAAACTCGGAAGGATAGCAAAACTTAGATTTTTAACGGCAAAAGAAATCGTAAAAGCGGCACTAAATAGAAAAGAGTCGCTTGGAGCTCATTATAGAAAGGATGAAAATGCATGAGATGATTCACGATTTTACCCATACATGGGTAGGGATAGCGGTACTGCTCGTATTCGTTATCGGCTATGTAATGATAGCCGCCGAAGAAAAATTCCATATGAATAAAGCTAAGCCCGCTTTATTTATCGGTACTTTTTCTTTTATGCTTATCGGTATTTATTTTGCTATCGAGGGACTAAATCCGGGACCTCTTCATCACGAAATGAAAAACTTGATTGAAGAGATTGCCGAAATTTTCTTTTTCTTATTCGTTGCGATGACATATATCGAAACGCTTATCGAAAGAGGAGTTTTCGAAGCTCTTAGATACAGACTCGTATCTCGCGGATACAGCTACAAAAAACTATTTTGGATTACCGGGATTTTGGCGTTTTGGATTTCGCCTGTAGCGGACAACTTAACAACCGCTCTTATTTTATCAACCGTACTTTTAACAATAGACAAAAACAAACCCGAATTTTTAGTACCGGGAGCTATCAATATCGTGGTTGCGGCAAATGCCGGTGGTGCTTGGTCGCCTTTTGGTGATATTACGACTCTTATGGCTTGGACGGCGGGAAAAGGTGAATTTAAAGACTTCTTGATGTTATTCCCGGCTTCGTTAATAGGTTGGCTGGTAACGGCGTTTTTATTGAGCCTTTTCGTTCCTAAAGGCGAACCTCATTTCGATGTATACACGACACCTAAAGTTTCTATTAAAAAAGGGGGAAAAGTCGTAATTTTCTTAGGTGTTTTGACCATTACAATCGCAGTGCTCGGTCATATCTTTTTCCATTTCCCGGCAATGTGGGGAATGATGTTCGGTCTTTCGCTGTTGCAACTATACAGCTTTTATCACAAAATCAAACACAAAGAACACTTTAACGTTTTTGTAAATATGGCAAAAGTGGAAAACGATACTCTTCTATTCTTCTTCGGAATCCTCTCAGCCGTAGGTGCTCTATATTTCTTAGGATGGCTATTTTATATTACAAAACTCTACGAACATATCGGTTCTACATGGGCGAATGTCGGAGTAGGGTTTATTAGTGCTATTATCGATAACGTACCTGTAATGGCTGCGATTTTAAAAGCAAACCCACCTATGGGAATCGATCAATGGATGCTTGTAACGCTTACGGCCGGTATCGGTGGTAGTCTTATCAGTTTCGGTAGTGCGGCAGGCGTAGGTGTTATGGGTAGAATGAAAGGAATCTACACTTTCGGAAGCCATATGAAATTCGCTTGGACCGTACTTGCGGGATATATCGTCAGCTGTCTGATTTGGTACGTTCAGTTCGAAATTATGGGGATTTATTAATCCTCCCTTTTTACTCTCCTTTACTTTATACTTTTAAGCTTTTTTGTTACAATTTCAATAAAAAGGAAGTTTATGCAAGTAGAAATTTTAATACTTGATTTCGGTAGCCAATATACCCAGCTTATCGCCAGAAGATTAAGAGAAGAGGGTATTTATAGTGAGATAGTTCCTTATTTCGACGGATTAAAAGCTGCAAAAGAGAAAAAACCAAAAGGTATCATATTCTCAGGCGGACCTGCAAGCGTATATGACAAAGACGCTTATAGAGTTGATAAAGAGATTTATGATTTAGGACTTCCGATTCTCGGTATCTGCTACGGTATGCAATTAATCACTGTCGATTTCGGCGGAGAAGTAGTAAGAGCGGACCACCACGAATACGGAAAAGCAGAGCTTTTTATAGATGATCCTCATTTGTTATTCAAAGATGTAAGCAACCCTACGATCGTATGGATGAGCCATAGCGACAGAGTGGAAAAACTACCTCAAGGATTTCATAGAATAGCACATACTTCAAACGCACCGTATGCCGCAATCGTAAACGACGAAAAAAACATCTACGCTATCCAATTCCACCCGGAAGTTACTCACAGCGTAGAAGGGCAAAAAATCCTTAGAAACTTCGCAAGAGAAGTCTGCGGTGTTACAAGCAAATGGGATATGGCGCATTTCGCAAAAGAACAAATTAAAAAAATCAGAGAACAAGTCGGAGACAATAAAGTTATCTGTGCTCTAAGCGGTGGTGTTGACAGCTCTGTAACCGCTGCACTTTTACACGAAGCTATCGGTGATAAGCTGATTCCGATTTTCGTTGATACCGGACTTCTTAGAAAAAACGAAAGAGAAGAAGTGGAGCATGCATTTAAAAACGTACTTCACGTACCGCTTATTACGGTTGACGCGAGAGAAAAATTCCTAAGCAGACTAAAAGGCGTAACGGACCCTGAAGAAAAAAGAAAAATCATCGGGCATACTTTTATCGAAGTATTCGACGAAGAAGCAAAAAAACACAAAGACGCAAAATTTTTGGCTCAAGGTACGTTATATCCTGACGTAATTGAAAGCGTTAGTGTAAAAGGTCCGAGTAAAACTATCAAATCTCACCACAACGTAGGCGGACTTCCTGATTGGATGAAATTCGAACTTATTGAACCTTTAAGAGAACTTTTTAAAGATGAAGTTAGAAAACTTGGACTTGAACTCGGCCTTCCGAAAGACTTGGTATACAGACATCCATTCCCGGGACCAGGACTTGCTATTAGAATTATGGGTGAAGTAAATGAAAGAGACCTTGAAATTTTAAGAGAAGCAGACGCGATTTTAATTCAAGAGCTTAAAGCTTGGGGATTATACGACAAAGTATGGCAAGCGTTTGCGGTGCTTTTAAATGTAAGAAGCGTAGGTGTTATGGGTGATAACAGAACGTATGACAACACCGTAGCGATTAGATGTGTAAGCTCTACGGACGGAATGACTGCGACATTCAGTCATTTACCTCATGAATTTCTTGAGAGAGTAAGTACGAGAATTATTAACGAAGTGGACGGAATTAACAGAGTGGTTTATGATATTTCAAGCAAACCTCCTGCAACAATTGAATGGGAGTAATATTAATTGAGAATGGAAAATGGAGAATTGAAAATTGATAAAAAATTTACCAATATATCTTTTGACTGATGAAAAAAAAGAGGGTGTTTTAAACTATCCGGTAATCAAAATAAACTTTCTCTCTCCTCAAGTCTCTTTTGAGGGGGTTGATTTTCTTATTTTTACTTCTAAAAACGGAGTTAGAGCAATTGATAACCTTACTTCCGAATGGAAAAAAATTCCTTCTCTTGCAATAGGGAAAGCTACGGCAAACGAAATAAAACAAAGAGGCGGTATTTTGGAATATACCGCTAAAAGTTCATACGGCGAAGATTTTGCAAAAGAGATAGTCTCAAAATATGAAAACAAAACTTTTCTCTTTCTAAGAGCAAAAAAAATAATAAGCGACATAAAATCTATTTTTGACTCTTCTACAAACACTTTAATCGAAAAAATAGTCTATGAAACGGTATGCAACAGACCAAAAGGCTATATTAAAAGACCGGCATTCGTTATTTTTTCTTCACCTTCAACGGTTGAATGTTTCTTGAAAATAGAAAATATCGAAAATATTATTCCTATCGCCATCGGAAAAAAAACGAGAGACGCTCTTTTGGCTCATAAAATCAATAACCATCTTATGCCTAAAAAACCGGGAATAAAAGAGTGTATAGAGCTTGCAAAAAACGTAAAATTTAAGTAAAATATCAATAGAAATACTTCAGAAGCTTTCGAAGAGTTCTTTAAAAATCTTGATTGAAATTAGCTCAAAGTTATGATATAATTTCATAAGAGCCTGGGAGGAGCGCTACCCGCACATTTTGGGGCCCTACAAGAAATTTTTTTGGGGAGACGGTAGTGGCCGGGGTGTGCGGCGGGCTTTGCCTGCCCCTAAACCGGCCCTCCTATCCCCACTTTGTGGCTCGCGGGAGCCCAAAGTCACTGCGTGAACGCCCTCCCGGGT
>Ga0256843_1000681_pt1 | contig 28538 bp, 30 predicted proteins | sample AlvinellametaG_FD_191572 | JGI IMG/M metagenome (GOLD analysis project Ga0256843, IMG submission 191572) | Pompeii worm associated microbial communities from hydrothermal vent at the East Pacific Rise, Pacific Ocean - Alvinella | ecosystem: Host-associated > Annelida > Integument > Unclassified ... | reverse complement strand
ATAAGGATGTAACTTGTATAATTCCGACCTACCAACAACTGGTGAGGGTTCTTAGCTCAGTTGGTTAGAGCTCTCGGCTCATAACCGAGCGGTCGAGTGTTCGAGTCACTCAGAACCCACCACTCTCAAACTCCCTAAACAATGAACTTTCAGAGACTTTTTATATTGCTTTTTCAACAAAATTTTTCAACAAAATGACAAAAAGATGAATAAATTTGTCTATACTTGCAAAAAGGTAACACTTTTGTATTGTTTAAATTGACTATTTAAACACGAGTACATATCTTCTTAAAGTAAAGATTTTTACAAATCATAAAAAGTATCAACAAACTTAACAATCTTTTCCAACACTATTGGGATTATTTTTTTACGCTCTGCCAATTCTAAAAGTTTTGGTCTCACTTTGAGTGTTTTACAATATCATTTTTAAGATTTAGAGATATACAAAAGTTTAGAATGTTAATAATCTAGGATATTAGACCTATCTATAATTTCAATATTATGAACTTTTGCTAAATTCATAGCATTAGTGTTAAAATAGGAATTTGTGATTGCTATCAATTTTGTTGGTTTATAATATGGTTCAGCTTCTGAATGCAATTGTCTAATAGCTTCTTTATTAATTTTAGCTCCAACCCTTGAGTGTTTACATTGAATGGCTATTATCTCATTACCTTTAATTGCAATTACATCTGCACCAAATTCTGATGGTATTTTTTCAGTTAAAGAACTGCTATAACCTTTGGCATTAAACATCTCTTTTACATAAAATTCAAACTCTTCAAATGTCATATTATCAATATCTTCAAATTCATTTGTATCAGAATCACTTGTACTATCAAATATAGAATTTGCTAAATCTTTTTCACTAACGGCACTTGTCGGGATTAATGTATCATTACTTAATGTCTTTTTATTCATTATAAGTTGATTTAATCCTTCATCAAAACTTCTTTTTTTCATCTCACGTGGTAGTTTAGAAATAATATGATGAATATAAACATCTTTTGTTTGACCAATCCTATATACTCTATCAGAGGCTTGGTCTTCTTTTGCAGGGTTCCAATGCCTTTCTAGGTGTATCACATGATTTGCTTCATTAATTGTAAGTCCAACACCAGCAGCTAAAGGAGATAATATAATTACATTGAATCCAACTTTTTTCTTGAAGTTATCTAACTTTGTATGCATAGTATTAGATTTGTTATTATCCCCATTTATAACAGATATTTCACCAAGTCCTAACGGTGTTCTTAACGTATATTGCAGCAATAATTGCATTGATTTACTGATGACAAAAATGATAACTTTTTCATCTTTTTTCTTTATCTCTTCTAGCAAACTCAATAGTTTTTTAGTTTTAGAAAATTGATTCAAAATATCTTGATTAACTAATTCATCAATATTTAATAACTTGTCTTTTTCTAGTAAAATTGGATGTAAAGAATATAATCTTAAATCTCTTAATTTTGATAAGGATTCTTTACTTGAATTTACAATTTCAATATAATCAACCACTTCTTTATCAGTAAGTATAGTGTTTAAGGCTGGATAATGAGATGGATTGTCAGTATCTAATCTTGGTTCATATTTAGTTGGTAAACCTTCTAACATATCATTTTTCATTCTTCTGAGCATATAGTTAGACATTTTAGCTCTTAATAATGATTCTAAATTTTCAGTAGTTTTAGAAATATACATTTTTCTAAAATTTTTCCAACTCCCAAAAAAGGATGGGTCAAATAAATCAAATAAACACCATAAATCTCTTAACTCATTTTCAATTGGGGTACCAGACATTAAGATATTAAATATATTTTCATTTGAACTTACTGCTTTAGCGGCTTGTGTTTGTAAAGTATTTGGATTTTTAATATTCTGAGCTTCATCATAAACAATACAATCAAGATTGATAGCATTTGTAACCCAAGCAAATTGGTATTTTTGTAATGTTTTATATGTAGTGATATATATATTATTGTCCTGAAGAAAATTAACTACATCTAAATCATTTAAAACTTCTGCTTCAGTTCTAGCACCAGTTGTGATACTACTTAATTTATCTAAGGCTGTATTTTTACCTCTAATTATTTTAATACCATATCTATCAATAGTTTTTAAACTATTTTCAAACTCATTTTTCCAATTATTTATCAACACGGTAGGTGCAACAATTAGTATTTTAGCTTTTGAATTTTTTCTAAGTAGGTAGTCAATAAAAGATATAACTTCAAATGTTTTACCTAAACCCATATCATCAGCTAATAAACAACCATTATATTGATTTGAATATAAGTCAATCATCCAATTCAGAGCGACAACTTGATGCGTATATGGTTTAAAATCAAAGTTTAAGTAGTTTGAGTATTCATTTGTATTATCAATAGAAATAGCTTCTAATCTTTTATTATTATGGGGTTGAAATTTTATATTATCACTATCATTTGGGTCGATTAGTAATACATCTTTATCATCCTTGGTAGTACCTTTTCCACCTCCACCTGCTTGTTTTTTAATATGTTTATTAACCATAGTTAAATAAGTATCAAGCTCATAGTTTAAAAAGTTTCTATCAGCTATTACAATAGAATCTACTTCATTTTCCATTGCTGTTTCTAACTTGTATTTCACTTCGATTAAATCATGTTTATTTTCTTCAATAAACTCATTAGCTTCATCTTTATCTATGGCAAATACAAAACTTGGGTCAGCTTTTAAAACTTTAGATAATGGTGTGTCAATTTTCACAGAACCAAAGTAACCATTATATGGCTTTCCAATTCCTATAATTCGATAACCTTTTGCAAGTACAACATTTTCTAGTTCTTCTTTAATGCTTTCATCAATATCCAAATCTTCAAAGTGAGACATAGGATTGGCAAAGAATAGACCAGCTTCTTCTTTTGGTATAACTGCTTTTTTATTAATTGCTTGAGCGACTTTTATATTTTTTTCATCTATGATATTTCTAATAGTGCTATTTCCATTCACTTCTGTTATCATTAAACTATCATCTTTAGAATCAATAATATCTTTGTACTGTTTTATTCGTTTATCATCTAAATCAGCAATCTTCGGTGATAATATAATATTGTGATTTTCATCTTCTGTAATATTCAATTCTATATTTGAGACTGTTTCGACAAAATCATTTTCAGATAAACCATTAAATTTTACTTTGTCAGTAATATCATTTTGCACTAACTCTATAAACTGATACTTTTCAAAATCTGTGCTATTTTCAGTTTTCTTTTTAGCTACAAAAATATCATAAATATTTTTTGGTAATAATTTGAAATTTTTAGTTGTTATGTGAAGAATAGAACCAACAACTTTATAGGGGATAATTTTTATATGACTCTCGTCAAATAGATTGATAATAAATTTCGAGTTATCTTGATTGATTAAGCCATCTAGTTCTACTTCTACACTACCATCAAAGAAACTTGGAAAACAGAATATTTTTAAGTTGTCCTCCGAAATTTGATGTATGCTTTTATGTGGTATAGTTAATATCTCATTATTAAATACTGCAATATCTTCATCCTCAAGTTCTTCTATTATTAGCTCTAAATAACTTTTTACTTCTTGACTAGCTTCTTTTAGATTAATAGAAATATCAACCGATTTGTTATCGTACTTGAATTCAATTAAATCTTTTAATTCTTTTTTATATTTTTTAAATAGTTTTGAAAACATTTATGTTTGCCTTTTGTCATCTAAATATTTCAGTAAAGTTTCATAATTTATACAATGATAAGAACCTTTCTTTTTTAACTTAAATAGTTCCTCATAAAACATAGTTGAAAATAATTTTTCTTCTTTATTATTAGCAACATAAGCTAAGGTTTCTGAATAGTATCCTTCTTTAATCATTGTTTTCAATTCAGCATACGATAACTTAAAACAATCATTTTCACTTAGGTTAGAAGCTATTTTTGTTTCAGAAAATAAGTACCTTTTTCCAGGTCTAATAAAGGCAAATTGCTTTGTTGGGTCTGCAACCATAGTCTCACTTCTATTGTGGGGGAGCAATCCAAACACCATTTCTATAATGACCTTTTACATGACTAAGTTTTCTATAATGCACTATATATATCCTCTCTTTTTCTTATAAGCCTTTAATTTAGCTTTATCTTCCGGTATTCTTATATCATCTATTTTTAACTTTGTATTTAATTCTTTATTCATAGTGTTTAGTGCATATTGTTGCCAACTATATGTTTTTGCACCATTATGAGGTATTTTTCTTTTTAAAAATGAACTATCATTTATAATATGACTTGAACTAAATTCTTTTTGATGTAAGTTAATTGGACAATCTATATAAAATCTAACACTTCCATTATGTGTAAATTCTATTACTTTTATTTTTCCAAAATCAATATAGATTGCTGATTGAGCATGATTACCTGTAAGCATTGAATAGCTATCATTACTTAGTTTAAATTTTTTACTCATCTCTTCATTCATACCAATATAAGCATCTCCACCAATCATAATTTTAGCAAAAACCACTTTGTCTAAATATTGCATCCAGAAAGCTTTTCTATAGTGATAGTTTGTATCAGATACAGAATCTGAAAGTGCTTCTAGAAAAAGTTTTAAATCATCTTTTGAAAGAGTTCTGATGAAAAATTCTTTTCTTTCATCTCCTATAATACCCCAAGAACCATCTGTTGCAGAATATTTTGCGGTACTTCTTGGGTCTCCAACTAATCTTAGTATAAATAATTGCCAATTTGGAAAAGGTGTTTTCTCTTTCATTACTACATCTATAAGATATTTTGTGACATACTCTTTTAGTGTTAAACCTTTATCAAAATACATTTCTTTTCTATCAATTATTGTAGAAAAAACATCTTGATTATCTTCATCATATTTTAACGCTTTTAACTCTTGTATAATTTTTAAATTTAATAGGGCTTTGGAAAATTCAAAATCATCTTGTAGTTTCATATCAACTTTTATGGCTTCAAAATCATTACCATAATGTTCTAATAACTCAGGCAGTTTTCCAAATACATGTTCTTTGACTGTAATCAGATTATTTATATACCTATTTTTACCATTATAACTTCGCAATATACTCTTTAAGTACATTTTTAATACGGTCATAGCACCTTTTTTATTTAATGTGCTGTAATAGTTAAAATAGATGTTAAATAGCTTCTTGTATATTGAAAGTTTTTTATATTTCTTTATTAGCAAGATAAAGGTTTCTAGCTCTTCATATTCCATAAGTGTATTAAATAAAGGTTTACTGGTTGCAAGTTCATTTGTTATATAAAGTATCTCATGCCAAGTGAATATACTGTTTTCACTCAAACCATTTTCAAGTTCATCATTAAACTTTTTTATAGCTCTTTGATATGCCTGACCTTTATTAACTCCACCATCAGCAATATATGAAATTCTTTGTTGGCTTTTTATTATAGATAGATTGAGGTTCTTAAAAAGATTATCTCCAAATTCAATATTATTAGGTGCATGGTCAGTCATCTCAATGCTCTACTATTTTTTGAATATTAGGAGTATTTACTGTAAAATAAAATTCTATCCGTCTATTTTTACTTCTGCATAGTTTCATTTCTTCTGGTGTAGCACCATTTAATTGCTTTTCTTTCTCATTACAAAGTTGTCTGCTATCGGCATAACCACTATAAGAAAACAGAGGTTTATCTTTTTTATTTCTTAAATCATTTATTTTGTTATTTGTAGTGAGTGACATTTGGGAATAAGTATTTATAGCTCTTTGTGAGGACAACTCTTTGTTAGACCATTGGCTTCTACATTTATTTGAAACTCTAATTGGTACACTATCGGTATGACCCTCAATAAAAATTGTATCTATTGCCCTTTTATATTTTGGCTCTATCATTTTAACAATTAGTAGTTGTGCTATTTCTCCAATCTGTTGTTTACCTTTAACACTTATTGTTGCTGAACCTTGTTTAAACAATACATCAGATTTTAATCTCATATTACCATTTTCTTTATCTATTTTAACACTAATATTTTCATCCTTCAATTCTTTTTGAAGACTTTGAAGTAGTTCTCCACGGTATTTAACATTTTGTTTAATTTTACTTATTTTTTGTGAAAGTTCATCTTCTTTTTTTACAAAAGAGAGCATTACATAAGATAATATTAAAATAAAGATAAATAGTAAAGATGTCATTAAATCTGATATAGAAATATAATAATGACCATCATCTGAACCATTATCTTCATTTACTTTCCGTCTTGTAAGCATGATTATTTAATCTCTTTTTCTCTAAGCTCATCAATAGCATCAGATAAACTTGTAATAGCTTCTGCCATAGTTTGAGCATATGAACTTAATGCGTTGTCTAACTGATGTACAATATTATCTTGTATAGCTTTTTCTACATGCTTATGATAATCATTCATAAACTTATCAACTTTCTCTCCAAACTCATTAATGGTATCACTATTCTTATCAGCTAGTTCTCCAAACTGATTTTTCATATCTGCTAATAATGTTTGAGAAGTTTGTAAAGTTTCTTTTATGTGGCTATCTGCTAATTTCAATTCATCAGAAGCAGATAAAATATTTTGACTGTATTTATCTAAATTTTCTTGTGTTCTAATAAAATCACTATTAAATTGTAATAACTTATTTGTCGACTGTGTTAAGTCATTACTAAATACCAAGAGTTTATCTGTACTTTGTGAAACTTTTTCAAGATGACTTGGTAATCCTATTAGTTGTTTAGAAGCAGAAGACATAATTACATCAATATTCTGAACTTCTGTTTTTAAGTTAGCTAAAATTGAATCAACACTGGATTTTACTCTATCGATGTGGTTGTCAAATTGACTAATCAATTTTTCAAATAACTGTTGTGAATTATTATTTAAGCTATTCATTTGACCAGATACAGTTGATGATATTTCTGTAATTAATTCTTTATTTTCGCTACTAATTTGCTGAAGCATACTAATAACTACTTTATTCCGTTTATTATCATCTTCACTTTGCCTTGACATGCTCTCTTCAATGTTTGATAGCATACTATTTACACTACTTGTAATTTCTTGTTCTCTTTGTTGAGATACTTCTTGTTGCTTAGTACTTGTCATTTGCATCGTTTCAACAAGTTTATTAATATTAGTAGATACTTCTTCATTCATTGTTAAGATATTCTCAGTTACATTAGTTGATAGATTTTGTATCATCTCTTGTTGGTCTTGTTTAATTTCATTTAAATCTTCAAGAATTTTACTATCCCTTGCATTTGAAATAGTTTGTTGTTCTTGGAACATATTCTGCATAGAAGTAAATGTGTTCTGTAATTGTTTAGATGTAGCTAAAAGAATATCTTGTGATTGTGTTGAAGCTACTTTTAATTTTTCTCCCTCATCCCCAGCCACAGACTTTAACTCTTTTAAAAATTCTTTAATTATATTTTCAAGAGCCTCGTTCGATTTTTCTGCTTGATTTGTTGTTAAGTTTTTAACAGTATTAGATAATTTTTCCAATGGCTTTTGAAATGTTTCATTAATTGATTGAGAAATTTGTTGAGGCATACTTTCAAAATGACTATTCATTAGAGTGATTTTAGGGATTAAAGTTGTATTGAATTCCGCTGATATTTTTTCTGTTAAAGATGTCGCTAGTCCATTAAGTGCTTTTGTTTGTTGAGTATTTTGAAGTAAGATACTATCTAAATTTTGCTCAGCAGTTTCTCGAATAAAAATTTGATCAATCATAATTTGAATTCGTTCTAATTTTTGTTCCAAGGAAGATTCAAGAAATTTATCCATAAAAGTAAAAATAATTGAAAGACCAAGTCCCCAAATGGATGCTGCAAATTTTACACCGACCATATTAATAAGAGTTTTTATGGAATCTTGAAGTTTGGCTGCATTACTAACATCAAGTTGAATTAAAGCAAAATACAAACCGATGAAAGTTCCCATAAGACCAATTCCAAGTAAGATACCAGGAATTGATGAAAACATTTTAGACCCAAGATGTGTAATCAAGTTTTTTTTATTAAAAAAATACTCAGCATCTATTGAATTTCTAACAATAAAAGAATCACCATCGAATTTTTTGATAAGACTTTCATCAAATTCTTTCCATAATTTTTGAAGTTTGGGATTAGTATCATTAATTTCCTCCAATAATTCAATATATTTATTAGATATATCTAAGTGACCATCTTTGTAATTCTCTTGAATCTCTATTTTATATTTTTCTAATACACTAGAAAGAATATCTATTTGTTTTCTATCTTTCCACCAAGATAGTATTAACTTAATACTAAACCAAATAAATAAAATAATTAATATTACTTCTACTGAAGTAATAATTTTATCTCCATCATTAAGCTTAGACCATGTACTAAAATGAACTTCTTGTAGTTTGTCTATGTAGGTAAATGGTGAAAGTTTTAGAATTATTGATTCAAAAGTCATTAAATACGTCCAATATTGTTATATTTTATATTATTATAGCATCTATATACAATAATGAAGTTTATGATACCTCTAATTATTTTAGATATTCAAAAGTAACTGATAATACTTCCATATGTTTTGAATTTTTCCAATATTAATCTGTTTTAGCTAAAAAGTTAAAAAACTCAACAGATTATAATAGCGAGTGGTATTTCAAAATACTTTTTATTGACTATGTTTTCCATACTAAACTAAACTTCATTATTGTCATCATGCAACAAAAATTGATTTTTAGGATTAATATTCACGAAAGACTCATTAAACTCTTCTTGAGTTTCTCTTTTTGCCTTTATTGCGTTACGAACGCTATCGCCGCTCATTATAATCATTGTTAAACCACTTTTGTAGATGGGTATGAAAAAGAAATTTAAGACCTTACAGGTATAGTTTTTATTATTTTAAATCGTTTTGATCTTAGGGTAAACTCTGGGTTGTGTTTTACAAGGAACGAAGTTAATAAACATTGTATCTGTTTACATAATGTCCACTATTTTTAGTCTTTCTTCTATGTACTTTTATTAATCCTAATGCTTCAAGCTATTTAAATGCTTTATAATATTGCTGTTCATCCGTTCTTATGTAAAAGTATCAGCATTGTATTCATTATCATTATAATCTTCTCTTTTTTTCTGTAAAAATGATAAAGAAAGATAAACTTTAATATTTATCTTTGTAAGTTCATTGAGATGTGATAAAAAGTTTTTACCGATAAGCAGTAGATATCTATCCTTGTATAAATTTTGCATATTTGTTTTCTGTTTTTCTTTTATTTTTATTCTTAATTTAACCTAAAAAGTGTAACATGCTGTTGTCATAGTATAAGACTAAAAATATCCTTTACAACTCCATAAACAAGGGGATGTACAACACGCTGTTGTTTATATAGTCACACAACTTAGTTATTTCATAGCTTCAACACTAAAGAGAAAAGAGGTTGTTTAACATTTAGATAACTTCCAACATTTCACTGTTCTTAGTGATATTTCCAACTTCTTAGCAATATCTTTGAATAATATTCCACTCTTTCGCAGTTCTTTCGCTTCATCTCTTTTTTGCCTTTTTCGTTCATTCGTGACATTCGCACCTTTTGCATGAGCCTCTTTGAGTTCATTATTTTTAAGCTTCACTTTCCACTTACTCCGATTAAGTTACATATCCACCTTTTGAATTAAAATAAAGTGTCATTGCAATAATTGTTTCCACATGTAACTACTGTTCATATAATGAACGCATAAATTCGCTCTTATCGTTTGGATATAACGGCTTATGAAATTTTATGAACTTTGGGAAATGCTTCCCTAATTCTGTTAAGGTTCTCTATAATAACTCTAACATTATTGAAAACCTATAAGTAGTCTTCAATAATAAATGTGTTTTCTTTCAACACTTTCAATATTGTAGTAAACAGTTGAATGATTTTAAGCGTTGTTAAAATAGTCTCATTAATTTTAATTGTTAGTTGTTTTCAAGATTTTTAAGCACTTCATAGAACTCAGAACAAGCATTTAAAAAATTTGTTGCTTTAAGGTGCCCTCGTATTGCAAAAAAATTATATATAAGCTCATCTTTTGTAAGAGACTCTCCCTTTATATTTGCATTTGCTCTCCAAATATTTTCAAGTTTATCAGGGGTAATATCTTTAAATACTAAATATGTCTTTTTTAGATCAACAAGGGATGTCTTATATGCTTTTGCAAAAGTAAATATATCATGGTCATAAGGAACTGAAGCTCTTATGTATCTATCAATTTTATCCAAGTATTTATAGGGATTAGTTCCGGATTTTTCATTTCCGTATAGGCTTATTGTATTTTTTTTGGTCTGCTTAACCTTAAAGCCTGAGTTGGGAATCTTGTTTAGAATAACTAGAATTTTAGGATTATTAATAGTCTCTTCTATTAACTTGATTGTATTAAGCAATGCTAATGGAGCATCATCAGAGTAGGGTATAAGAAAAATAAGCTTATCTGTAAAATTTATACTATTGTTAGCAACTGTAATGATTTTATCAACTAGAGGACCTGGACCAACATCAAGAATTAGTTCTTCTGTACGAGCGTAAAATTGAATATCAAGAATTTTTCTTTCAATCTCTTCCTCGCTAATAATTGTAGACTCTATAAGTTCTGAGTTTTTTAAATAATCTTTTGATGTTTGACTGTATTCGTCAAACTCAAATAGTTTGATTGCCTTTTGTTTCCCTTTTTGAAGAATATACTCTGGGATAAGATTTGATGCCAAGGTACTCTTTCCAACTCCGCCTTTAAAATTTAGTACAACATATACCATTTGAACTCCTATATGTAAAATTAGATTACAAAGATTCTATCTATAAAGTTTTTTGAATTCCAAGAAACCTTTACTCTAATTCTTTAAGTTAAAGATATTCTCTTCTTCATCATTACTTTCTTGACCTTTTTTATGCTTAGGTAAAGTATTAAAATTTGAATTAGGTACTTTTACTTTTATTGCTTCATTGATAGACTCTTTGTATCCAATATTAAATAATTCGTACTCTACTTTTTGTAACTCATTTATAATACTTTGTTTATTCCCTGAATAATAATCACCTGATAGGTAGTTAATAAAGTTTTTGTATATATTAATATATCTATCTGATACTATTTTTGCTAAAGCTCCTTTATCTTTACCAAACTTTGCAACACTTTTGATACTTAAAGTAGTATAACTACCCATGATTTCTTCTAATGCGTTATTTTTCCTATCAAGTTGTTTAATTTGCACCTTATTGTTCTTTTGAATATTCTTAGTGGAAATAATTAATTTATCTACATATGTGACAACTTCATCTATCTCTTCTACTGTAAATTTTTCAAATGTTATGTCCTTCTCTTTATATTCTTTATTATAGTAAATATCTAATGCTCTTCTTATCCCTTGAAGTCCTTGCCTAAAGCTAAAAATATCATCCCTTAAATTAAAATTATTTTGCTCCAATGAGTTGTTTTCATCTTCTAGCATTTCACATTTCTCTTTGAGTAGATCATTATCATCTTTTTCGCAGCTTAGATATTGCTGTAGTTCATAAATTTTTTCTTTTAGATCTTGTACAATAACCCCTTCATTCTTAAAATACTTAGTATCTTTTCTTCTTTTTTTCTCAATAAAAATACCTAGTGATTTTGCAGAACGATTAAAAGCTTTTTTCCATTCATATATTGATGCATAGGATTTTTTAGGACCTGTAAGTTTTAATATCTCTTTCATTTCTTCTTTAGAATAACTTTGCGCTTGCTCTCCTCTTTGCATTTTTAAAGTATCAGCAAGAAATGTTTGTAATTCTCTTAAAAAGTATCGATGTAGTCGATTCTTTTTAATTGCTTTACCATTACTGTCAATACCCAACATTTCAATATGAGCATGATAGTTTTTAATTATGGCATACATCTCTAAATCAATTTGATAAAAAAAATCTTTGTCATGATAATATTGTTTATTATCTGGATTGAAAAAAAATGTTTCACCACTATATAGTTCTTTTTTTGATAGTTTATGTACTAGTTTACCTTCATCCCTATGGATAGCAATTTGATATATTTTAGTGTCTAACCTTTCTTCAAGATAAGAAATTATAGGTTTTAAATTCTCTATAGTGTGATGTTGATGGAGATTTATTATTCCAGACAGTTTAGTTAATGTGCTCTTTTGAAGAGATTGTCCTAATTTATTAAAATAAGCCTGTTCTCTCTTCTTTAACTCTCGTCTATAAATTTTACGTGCATGCTTAGAACTGTTTTTATACTCATTTTTCTCATCAAAAAATACTACGCTGTAAGAGAAGTTTTCTCTTGCATTATGCTCCTCAGCTCCTTCAAGTGTGCGTTGTATATGAATTGAACTTTTTACTATAGGTTTCATACTTGAACCTCCTGTAAAGCTTCTTCTTTATAAAATTCTTTCCATAAACTATTTTGCTTGTTTTTTTTAGTATCTATTTTTTTATCAATAGTCCTTCTCTCTCTTGCTAGCTTATTTATTTCAATATCTAGTTTTTCAATCTGTTTTAAAAGAGACTGTTTCTCTTTAACATTTTTATTTGACCAATCTATCATTGTAGATCCTTGTTTTAAGATGCTGTATGATAGATTAAAAATAAAGGAATTTTGAAAAAATCACTTTAGAAAAATGAGTATTTATTATTTTGGTAGATATATTTGGTGTTTTATAAAAAAAACTTTTATGAGAATCAATTTGGAAATATATTTTGATATACTAGGAGAAATGGTAAAGTATGAAACTTATAATCTAGGAGGTAGTTACTGTGTACACACTCCACACCCTCAAAGATACTTGCTTTAGAATTGAAAAGAATTATTAAATAAACAATTATTATAATAATGAAATTTGTAATAATCTTATAAATAAATTTAACAAAACTGATAATTTTAATAAAAAAGGATGACTATGCAACAACCTACTGTCATACAAGGTGAATTTAATTATCAAAAAACAATAGAGGATGGAAAAAAGGTAATACAAGTGGCCGTTTTTGCCCGTAATAAAAAAAAGCTTGGTGTATTATTTTTTGTCAATAATGAGTTAGTGTTACAGACTTCAAATAGTATTAAAATATCAGGCTTTAAAAATATAGCAAAGGAAAATATTTATTACTATATAGAGTCTAAAAGACTCTCTGTAGATGTAGCCAAAGTTGCAAAAATAAATATATACAGCGATGATGGACAATGGCTTTTGATAAGAATTGAAGCATTATTGTTTAATGATAAATATAAGATAGTGAGATGAATAATCTGAAGAAAATAATATTTCAAAACAAAATTAAATACATTTAATTTCATGCAGCCTTAACGACAACTAAGACATAATAAATTACTTATAAAAATCTAGGAAATATTATGCTTATAGTACAAATTGTAGATACATTTGAAGAGTACATAAAAGTTGTGGAAGAGGGTAAACTTTCAGATGCTTTTTGGGATGTTTTATTAGGTTAAAGCTTAGGTTGTGCAGCTGCAACTAATCTTCAATTTAATGTGGTTTTAGCTTCTCAAACTGTTGCCGGAGATAAGGGATTGTTTTCAGCGTTTATAACAGTAAAAGATATGTTAGAACATCATGGTGATGTACATCATATCTTTCCAAAAAATTATTTGAAAAAAGCCGGTTTAACTAGAGATAAATATACTCAAGTTGCAAACTATGTTTATACCCAATTAGAAATTAATATAAGAATTGGTGATAAATTACCTAAGAATTGTTTGAACAATTTAATGGTGCTGAGTTGAAATACGGTGGACTTAAAGATATGGATAATTTAAAACAAAATTTAAAACAAAATTGTATACCAGTATCAATCGGTGATATGGAACTGGAAGACTATGACGAGCTTTTAGTATGGAGACGGCAGCTAATTACTCAAAAAATCAAAGATTATTATTGGAAATTGTAAGCTAGTTATCAGAAATTTTGTCATTTACAAAAGTTATTGAGACCAAACAAAACTAATTGCGAATGAAAAGTGCAGTATAACATAAGTAGACATAAAAGATTATAATCTTCCCTCCCCACTAAAAAATTTCTTCAATTTCTTTATGATTTTTCATAACATTTTCATTTTCTTTTATATTCAAAATATCATATCATTTTATACAAATATATAGAGTTGTTATTTTTAATGATTGATATATAAATTTAATTTTCTTTTAAATTTTTGTCTATATAACTAGGAGACATTTTGTAGTTATATTTTAAAATATTTTTACATATTGGATAATTTGTACAGCCAAAAAATTCTCCATACCGTCCTTTTCTTTTCACCATTACCGCACCACAGTTTGTACACAGAGGTAATGTATTATTACAATATTCATTGGAACACTCATAAATTTTTTTTAAATCATTACGAACCATAGTTCCTTGTTTACATTTTGTACAATAGGTTAAGGGCTTTATATAATCACAATAAGGATAGTTTGTACAGCCTAAAAAAGATTTATCAGAATTTTTAATTTTACGTATTACGAGTTTCCCTGTCTTACACTTAATACAAGGTTCTAGTTCTTCTGAAGTATTTTCTCCAATTTCTTCTATACTTGCAATATTTTCTCTCATTAATTCTTCAATAAATAATGAATTGTCCATTTTGGAAGTAAAAAAATGGACTTCATCTTTTGCTCGAGTCATAGCAACATAAAAAAGTCTTCTTTCTTCGGCAAAAGGGAACTCCTCAGATTCGGCGAGAACTAAATCAATAATAGGATCATCTTCTATAGCTGATGGAAAACCAAATTTACCGGCTTCATTTCCCAAGATAATAACATAATCAGCCTCTAATCCTTTAGATGCATGTACACTTAATAATTGAATGGTAATATTAAGATATTGAGTATTTAATTTTTTTATTTCATTTGGAATTAAATGCCAAAATCTCGCCAAAATAAAAACTGATACTTCTTCATTAGCTCTTTTTTGAGCAATCACATCAAAAATAGATTTGATTGATTCAATGATATTAGAATTATCCCACCAAACAAATAGAGCCTTTCCTTTTGATTTTCTAATTGTTTTAATTTTTTTCTTAATCTGATGGGGGTTCCTCTCAATGAATTCTTGAGAAACTTTAGATATTTCATCATTATATCTAAAGGTATAATCCAAATGAATAATTTCACTATCTCCATATATAGATTCAAAATTCCTTACTATGGAAATATCACTACCAGCAAATCTATTAATTGATTGCCAGTCATCTCCAACAACACATAAAGAGCTATTACTTTGTTGGACCATCAATTCTTTAACCATCTCTGCTCTAGTAGTAGATATATCTTGAAATTCATCAACAAGTATATGTGTATACTTTGACTTATATTGCCTATTTGCAATATAGGATACTGCTTTATTAATCATGTCATTAAAGTCAATCATATTATTGGATTTTTGATGATTTTCATAGGCATCAATAATTTTCGAGAATAGTTTTAAAAATGCAAGTGATCTTTCTGAGTCTTTTGAATTATATGCTTTTACTTCAAGTGCTTCTATTGTATGATTATTTGATTTGTAATTACTCAAAAAAGTGGCACATAATCTTATAAAAGCATTTGTCATTCCTGATTCATTTAATAAATGAAGTGCATCTGCCATAGACATTGGATTAAATTTTACACCTTCCATTTCTAGCTTATCTTTTAAATTACTAGTAAGTATTCCTTTTTTCTTTTCACAACTATATGTTTCTATTAATTTTGTTCCATAGTGTCTATGTAGTGCTCTTTTCCAAACCATACCTTCATGATATTGAGTTTTATTAACATAAGGAGCAGTACTACCATCTCCATTCACTCCAAAATGTTCTATATATATCCCATATTCTGGAAGATAAAAGTCTGGTCTATATTGTCGAAATTCTTTAGATTCGGTACTATACTCATAACTTGGTTCATATTGATAAGTAATTTGATTCATAAATAAAAAGTTTGCTATTTCACATTCTTCATAACTTTTTACTTTCTCATCATTAAAGCTTCTTAATTCAATACTCTTAATATAGTCTATATATTCACCTTGTGTCTCAAAATCGAATTCACTTTCATATTGAAAAAAGAGTCTTTGAAAATACTCCATTAAATCATCAGCGAACTCTTTATCATCAACTAATAACCTATCTACAATGTCTTGTAATAGCTTTTTCATTTTCTTTTCATCTTCTGCCCAAGGGCCTAATGATGGTTTAACTTCTTCTACTTCTGCAATAATAGATAATCCTAAAGCATGAAATGTTAAAGCATCTATTTCAAGATTTAATTTCTCTTTAATACGTTCCTTTAGTTCAATACTTGCTTTTTTATTAAATGCTAAGAGCAATATATTATTTGGATCAATAGCATACTTTTTTGTCAAATATCCTGCTTTTGCAACCATTACACTTGTTTTTCCAGAGCCTGCTCCTGCAATAATTAAACTATTTTTTTCATAAGTCACTACTGCTTCTTGCTGCATATTTGTTAATGGATTATTTTCTACATGATCAAAAAAATCTTTATACTCTCTTTTTTCATGTTCAATAAATGTACGATTGTGTTTTTGTCTAAAAGTTTCATCTTGAGATAAAAATTTTGCTATCAAATCTAACTTTATTTTTTGTTCTAAAGATGGTGCTACCTGTAGTTCTTTATAATCCTCAAATTTCTCTAAGGCTTGTATACAAACTTCTTTAAAAGACTGTTTTCTCCAGTAAGTATCTTGAGTAGGAAAATCTCTATATATTTCGTAAGCCTGATCATAATAGTATGTATAATATATTTGTGCAAAATATTCATCAAACTCTTTTGTAAAGCTTTTGATAGCATTATTTGGAAAACCATCTATTCTATGTTGTGAATTATTTTTTAAATTGATGATTAAGCTATTGTATAAAAAGCTTTTAATAATTTTATAGTTTTTAATAGTTTCTATTGGAATAGTTACAATATCATTTTTATATATAATAGAAATTTTATTTTGATCAAAAATGATTTCGTCAAATTTAGCAAGACCAAAAAACTTTGATCCCCACTTTGGCTTTATTATTTTCACATACATCTCTTTCTGTTCATTCTAACTATATTCTCAAGTAATATATTTCGTTTCAAAAGTAATATTTTTACTTTTACATCTTGGACAAAATAGGCTTTTGTTTCTTTCCAAATTGCCTCCACATTCACATGTTAATAATTTTTGATTAATTTTACATTGAGTTAGTGCATGAAATTTTCCACATGATTGGCATTGATATCCAGTTTCTGAATCTTTACAATCTTCCTCATTGAAACCATGAATAAATGAAACTATATTTTCATCATAATCACAATTTAGACAATAAAATTTTCCTGCACCACTACCGATATTTTTAAAAGTATAATCATTATTTTCTGTTATTGTGTCTTTTTCACTAGCTTGCCTTATAGCATTATCAATTAACATACTATCTTCTTTTAATGCTTGAATAGATCCCATAGATAGTAATTGCAATATAAAATCATTAATCCATAAAATTGTATCTGGAATAATTGTCAAAACTTTAAAATATTTAATCGTCCACAATGTTATAGCTAATAATATAAAACGAAGAACTGTAAATGGGAGTAATATTATAAATAATAATATATGCATAAAACTTCCCCTTTTCTTAATACCATGTATACAATTAAAATATATCCGAATTTAAAAAATTATAAGATCTAATATAGTAATTTTGAATACTCATTATACATAATTTACTTTAAAACTCAATACTAATATATATGCTAATCAAGCTATTAAAAATCATCAATAGGGTATAATTAAAAAAATAATTATTAGGAAATATATGAAATATAAATTATTATTTTTAATCATTCTAATAGCACATAATCTTTTTGCTATTAACTTGTCAGATTATATCAATAAACAGAATTGTGATCAGATCATTGATAAACAGGTTTATATAATTTGTTATGACTATAAAATGAAGGGTGCAAAGTATGTTACATATACATTGGATGGAAATAAAGTTAATGCTATAAATATTAAAAAAAGATCATCTTTTTATACAGAAAAAAATCTTCCGAAAAAATATAGAAGTCACACTAGAGATTATACAAATAGTGGATATGATAGAGGACATTTAGCAAATGATGCATCATTTGATTATGATAAAAAAATTGTCCGTAAAACATATACTATGGCAAATATTATTCCCCAAGCGCCAAAAGTAAATAGAAAGACCTGGATCAAAGTCGAAAAACTTGAGAGACAAACTGCATCAAAACTTGGAAGTGTTTCAGTTATTAATGGAGTTGTTTATTCTTTAAATCCTAAACGCATAGGTAAAAATAAGATTGCAGTACCAGATGCTTTTTGGAAGATGATTTATAACAATGAAAAAAAATATCAAAAATGTTTTTATTATGAAAATAACTTAAACATCAATGTCAAATCTGACAAACTAAAGAATCATCTTATAGATTGTTCACTCTTATACTGATCACATTGTTAAATTATTATAATATAGGTTACATATGAATCAAATGAAACTAGAAGAACTACAAATATCAGAATTAGAATCATTAAACAAAATATTAGAATCAAACCAACAAAAATCTGATTTTTCTTCTCAATATAAATATAGAAAAAAGTTCACTATGACAATAGTATTCATTTTATCAATTATTTTATTACTGATAATCAATTTTTCTTTGGATGTATATCAATCATATAAGAGTATCTCAAATGAAAATATTTACATTGCAGATTTTTACCTTTTTATTTATTTTCTTGCTATTAGTGGAATTGTAGGATATATTTTATTTTCTATCAAAAGCTATTTAACCCTAAAAGATGCTTTTCATATTCAAGAGCAAACATTAAATGTAGAAAATTATGAACAAGAAAAGTCAATTTCCCTTGTAATTCTAAAACATTATAAATCTCATAAAAATATAGACATTCAAACTAAAGCAGCTACTTTGTATCAACAAGTAAAAACCAATAGCCTTCATAGTCCATTTAGTAGTATTAAAATTGATATTCTTGATAACCTTGATAAAAAAGCCATTGCATCAGTATATACTAGTGCAAAAGAAGTTTCTTTATTTACAGCTTTCTTTCCTACTCCCGCATTTGACTCAATTGTTATCATAATAAGCTCGGTAAAAATGATGAAAAATATTTTTCAAATTTATGGCTATAGAACAAATTTATTTACATCACTTTTAATAACACGTAAAATTCTTGAAAATGCTTCCATTGCTGCATTAGTAGAGTATGCTGATGACTCAATGAATGATCTATTTGGTAATACTCTTATATCTAAATTCTCTACAAAGATGGCTCAAGGGATTGGAAATGGCGTTTTGATCTTACGAATTGGAAATATTGTCATACAAAGTGCTAGACCTTTCGCACCTACTGGATCAATCGCTTCATATAAACAGATGGTACAATTATTTGTAAAATATATAAAAGAAAAAGTTGGGAGAAAATAATGGATTGGAAGAAAAAAGTAGAAAATATTTCAAATGATATTATTGATGCTACAACAAAAGCAAGTGATACTGTAACTAAGACAGCAAAAGATTTAGTAGATGGCGTTGATGAGTTTTCAAATAAAATTAAAAATATTCCTTCTGATATTTCATATATTAAAGATAAAAACAAACAAATTCAATCTCTTATAGAAAAAACTAACAATAAGATAGAGCCTATTCGAGAAAAAACAAATTCAAAACTAGAAGAACTCGGAAAAGTTAAAGTTGATATTCTTTCAACAACTATTAATGAGTTTACTAAACATATGGAAGAGACAAATAACCTACCTTTTAATTCTAACATTAATACCAAGACAAATAAAGAAAATTTTACTTTTTCAAAACAAGAATTAGATGATATGCAGGTCTCAGTAATATCTATTAAAAATATTTTGAAACATACTACTAGTGCTAGTGTAGCAGGAGCTATTAGTGCTGGAGCCACATATTCAACTATAGCTGCATTAGGAATGGCTTCTACTGGAACATTCATTAGTACACTCTCTGGTGCAGCTGCTAGTAATGCAACATTGGCATGGCTTGGTGGTGGTGCTTTAGCTGCTGGTGGAGGAGGAATGGCATTAGGTGCTGTGGTTCTCGGTGGTATTGCTATTGTTCCCGCAGTATCATATTTGATTTGGAAAGGTAAGTTTGATTATACAGAAGAAAAATCTATTGTAGATAAAAATTATAATGAAGTTCGAGAATACGAAAAGAATATAGATGCAATGATAAAAAATTTCACTGAATTGATCAAGCTTATTGATAATAGTATTATCCTTATCAAAGAATATGCTATTGAATGTAATAAACTCAATAAGCAAACAGATCATATAAAACACCAACTTGGACTGAATTATACTAAGTATAATGATTTAGCAAAAACTTTAATTAAAAAGCATATTACATATACTCAAAAACTATTAAATCTACTAAATACTCCTGTAATGAATGAAGATGGTTCATTTAATGTAAAAATGCTAGATATCTTAGAAGAGTCTAATAAATTTATTAAAGACAATCCAAAACATGAATTTATAAAATTTGAAAAAAAATCCTATAAAAAAATTTATTCTATTATTGTTATAAGTATTTTACTTTTAGGGTATATTACTTATCAATATTATTTTTAAATATTATACAATTTCACTTATCTTTTATTCTATAATGGCCTGAAAAATCAAAACAAAGTATCCCCTTAATTCATAATAGTTTATAGGGGACATTCTATATTAAGTTCTTCGATCATTTCACTGTCGTCTTTGAGTTTCTTCTTATAGTAATATGTGGATTTACTTAAAGGGAAAGCTTGACATGCTGATTGATACTTAACAAGTAGAGTTAAACTTTATGCTATACAAACTCTCTTTTTTCATCAGGCTTTAGAGCTTTTTTTCAACAACATCTTTAAGTGCATCATTGACTAATGCCATCTAACATAAAGCTTTTTGCATTTTCTTTTTCAAATTCTCTCATGTATTTAACATCACCAGTTTCCATACCACTATATTTTCGCTTCCATTTATTGTATATACCTTTAGCTCTTAAGATTTCAACTACTGATGTACCATCTTCAATCTCTTTCAAATTTCTATAATCTGTTTCTTACTAAACTTACTTTTCGCATAAATGCTTCTGATTTATTTTTATCAGAATTATTCCGTTTTAAGTAGTACAGTTTTTGAGGAGGCTTACAACAAAGGAGGACATTATATGAATGACTACGACATATAAAATTTGTGATTTCAAATGTTGTTATTCACCCCTCCTTCTTGTTGTTTGGTGCGGAGCCCCTGACAATCAATGGGTATTTAGCCCACTCTGTTGGATATTCTACCAAAATTTCCAAAAAGGCTTATTAGTTTTTTTGTTATCAATTAATTTTATATTATCCTGATATTTTTTTAAAGTATCAATTCGCAATTTTAAATACTTCTCACTCTCTTCATATTTAGCATATAGAATATTTAAATTTTTTAATTTATCATTATCTAAAATATATTCCTGAATATCATTATTATTAATAATATTTTTCATATTAACTAATAAACTTTTATATTCTTCAAAAGATTGTTTAACAATTTTTAAAGTTTTATTATTGTTTTTTATAGCATTATTTTGTGTTGTTGTTAAAGCTAATATTTTTTGTTGTTCAATCTTAATTCTGATAAAATATCTCATCATTATTACAACCATACTCTGCAATTTAATATCTTTATCTTTTATTTCAAAAGAAATATCTCTAATTTTATTTAATGTTTTATAATTTAACTTACTATCATCATTCATTCTATATAAAATTCTGTCTAAATAAATTGCAAACATTAAAGGAATGAGTTTATTATCTGGTTCTGCCAAAATAGAATATCTAAAATAATTTTGAGTAATTAAATCAAAATCAAATTTGCTATCATATAGAGAAGATGTAGCATAAATAAAGGCAGGGAAAGTTCGTCTTATCTTTTTATCTCTTGCCATTTCTATACTGTTTATTGAATATTTTTTTGCTTTATAATATTGATTTGTTACAAAATATAAATAAGATTTTAATACATTATCTTTTATATTATTTGTAGATAAATTATATTTCTGTAATGCTTTTGATAATATCATTTGATTATGATTTGAAAATAAAGTTTCTTTATTGTTAATATTTTCTTTTAAATATTCTATTGTATTTTCATATTCATCTGAACCAGATTCATTTTGAGGAATTGGTAAAGTTGGCATTTTTTTACTATCTTCAACAAATTTATTATAGCTATATTTACTTATTATATTTCCTAGAGAATAATCTATTACAACATCTGTTGAGAAACTTAATGCAACTGTAATAACTGCTACACCACCAGCCATCCCAAGTCCACCTGAAGCGATAGAACCACCACCTAAAAGTGCTAGTCCATAATTTGTAGCAGCAGCTCCAGATAATCCAGCCATTTCGCCTATCCAAGTACCAACACCAACTACTATAGGACTTGCCGTACCTCCAGTAAAGAATATCACTGCTCCAGCAATTAACGCAGCAATTCCCGCTATTATCCATCCAATATATGAATCTTCAACATAAAAAACTTCAAATGTAGCTTGTTCTGTTACTGCTAACAAATTTTCTTGCAAAATAAAAATCAATATAATGAATAAAATTACTTTAAATTTATTCATAATATTTTCTCCAACATTTTAATTTGTTCAATTTGTTCTTGAGGTGTTCCAAATATTAACTGAACTCCTTTTTTATTTGCCCAAAATTGATATTGTTTTAATAATCTTTCATCTTTTGGTTTTTCTGTAAAACTAAATATTTTTATAGATTTACCTTTTGATACATTTTTCCCATAAATATTTAAAGTATCTAAATCTGCTTTAAATTTATCTATTGGCATTTTTGTGATAGAAGAATATTTTTTTGCTTCAATCAATATATCTTTATCGTTTTTATGAAGTAAAATATCTATATCTGTTAATGAATTTTTTATTCCATCATTAAACTTTTTTCCAATTCCAACTACTTTAAATCCATTTTCAGCAGCATTATTGGCTATTTTTAATTCATTTAAATGACCTACTGTTCCTTGTGGGTTATTTCCAATAATTTTTCTTAAAGTTGTTGTAAAACCATCGGTTTTAGATAAGTTCTTATAGAATAATTCTGCTTCATGTCTTGAGATTTTATTTTGACAAATAGCAATTCTAATATATGTATCTTCTAAAACTTCTTTTGGTAAATACATTTTTCCAAGTATATTACCAACTTTTTTAGTTCCACTAATTTCATCTGATAACTTTGATAGTTTGATAATTTCTTTATCTGGTAAACTTTTAGAATGTTGTGCAATTTTAGAAATTTTATATCCACATTTTGTTATTGTACCCCAAAATGCTTGTAATTGTATATTACTTAAAACAAGAAGTAATAATATAACTATAATCTTTTTCATTTGTATCCTTTTTATATCCAACAGTTAAGTACAAAAAAATGTTATCTCTATCTATACTTTTTCAAGTTTTACTTTGGAGATACTCGTACCAGATATCCTCCCTTGTCTTTTTGCTTATTAAATGAAACAATATAAGATTTGTTTTTTGTATTGCTTAAATGAACAGTCACTTCACATTTTTGACTATTTTGTTTATGATGTAATTCTTTAACATTTATAATATTTAAAACTTTTATATAATTATTTTTTGCCCAAGGTGTTTTTTCAATCATGTCAGTAAAAACTTTTTCAGCACGAATACTATTACATTCTGGGATTGTAGGAATTAATTTATATCCATAAGTATTATATATAGTGAAAAAAATTATTATTGCAAAGAAACTTAAAATAAAAAGCTTAATTTTTGAAGTTCGATATGCTTTATTTTTTGCACCACAATGAGGACAATATTTTGCATCTGTACTTATATCAGCATTACATTCATAACATTTTATTAAAGCCATTTAATTTCCTTTACGCTAATGGGAGTGCGGGTGAGTGAGCAACGACTAAAGATAACCAATACATTACCTTTAGGTAATGTATTGGTTACTCTGAGACTGTGAAAGAATCCAATCTCAAACACTAAGAAAAATTCTACCCAAATAACCATAAAAAAACACTACACATAAATCCAAAATCCAAAAAATGATAAAATATAATAACACAAAAGACTAAAGATGGGTATATATAAACAAGGCTTAAACAGGAAACAGTAGTTAATGTTTCATCCAAGATTAGTATTAAAAATATATATCTATGGCTACCTAAATAAGATAAGAAGTAGCAGAAAACTAGAAATAGAGAGGATATGGCTAATACAAGGTTTGAGACCAAGTTATTATAATTCATATTATAAAAAGTGAAGGATTTGTAATGAATAGTTTAATTAAAGGTAAAAAATGCAAATGAAACAAAAACTAGCTATAAGCTTTATAGGCTTTATCTTACTCCTCTTATGGCTAGAAACTTCAAAATATTGGTGCTACTCTTTAGCTATTCCAACTATTTTTTTAGGACTAATCTCATACAATAGCTACATGTATGCCAAAGCAAAAAAGATATGCCTTGGAAAGTGTTATTTTAATGAAAGCTCATGGATATACTTTTTTTGGACACGTAAAGGAATGATTTTTATACTCTCTTTTTTTGTTGGATTGATTCTTACTATGAGTTTAGTTTTTGCATCATTTCAGTTCACTTGGATAGATGAAATTATATTTTTTATAGATAGTTTTATCTTAGTGTTTTTGTACTCCTTTTTAGAAAAAAGTAAAATTTTTAATACAAATGTAAAAGTTCCCATTATCAAAAATATTACTGCATGGATAAATTCTCTAGTGATTGTTGGTATCTTATTTACTATTGCCCTTTATCAAACACCACCTGAATATCTGTACATAGATTTACAATCAACATTAAAAATGATAGACAAAGAGAGATACTCTCAATGTGAAACTATAGATATGATGGCATATGCAAGTTCTGTAGTAATTGCTACTAAATGGTGGCTGTTAAGTAAAGCAGAGTTTATGTTAGATAATGAGTACCTCAAAAAAGTTTTATGGTTTTTACAACTCCTAGGGAACTATATGATGCTATTTGCTTATAGTCGTTTTATCTTAGAGCTTGTAGATATTTTTACAAAAAAAACAACAATTAAAAAAACAGAAAATGAATAACGAGATAGAGAATAGAGAAAAAATATTAGAGATAGAAGAAAAAGCTAAAAATTGGTGGAAATGGTTTTGGGGGACTATTGTCTTTTTACTTATCTCTTATTTAGCTTTAATTTATATAAGTCATTATCGTAATTCTCAAAATTATGATGTCAATACAACAAAATGGCGAAAGAATTATTCAGCTAAAATGAGAAATACTCTCTTAAAAATTTCTCCTGAGTTAGCAAAATATATTTCTAATCTTTCTCAAAACTCTAAAGAGAATATAAAAGAGAAAATTCATCAAGAAGTTTCAACTGCTTATGCACATGTATATAGCCAAGGAATTAAAAACTTTAGTGAGTTTCATTATAGTGTTTCAGGTGAGTACATAGAGTTATTTAATGCAAGTGCAGATGGAGCAAGAAGTTATCTAAGAATGAAAAAAAAAGATAACTTTGATACACTTGTCTATGAGATGCTATTTAAATCAACAGATTTTGATAAACATCTTAAAGGTGCATTTACAACTGTAAATAACTTTGCTTTAGAAGAAATAGCAAAAAATATGACTCAAATTCAAAAAAGAATTCAAACTGATTTAAATACAACAGCAGATGAAACAACATTTATAATAAAAGAACTTCTCAATATAAGTGAAAAAGATATGAAAAGTAGATTTAAAAATGAAGTTTCTGCTGGTTTTCGAGCTGGTGGTGTAAGTAGTGGAGCTCTTATTGGAGTAGTTGCATCAAAACAGATAGCTAAAATGTTTACAAAAAAAGTAGCAACAAAAGTTGCCATAAAAGCTACTACAAAAGCAGCTGGCGTAGCAGCAGGAGCTACAGCAGGTGGAGTTGAGGGCTTAGTATGTGGTCCTAGTGCTCCTGTATGTTCAACAGTTGGAGCTGTTATAGGTGCTGTCGTTGGATGGTTCACAACTGATAAATTTGTAGTAATAGCAGATAAATACTATAATGGAAATGATTTTGAGAAAGAGTTAAAAGTCATGATAGAACAACAACAAGTTAAAACTGAACAACAGTTATATGAAGTATATACAAAATCTTTTGATACTATAAATAAAAGTAACAAAGAAAAACTGGAAATTTTTAAACACAAGAAAAATAAAGAACATTTTGAATAAGTAATAATGATAAAAATTGTTTTAAAATTTAAATCAAGTTCCTTGTAAACTAAGGCATCTATTTCCATTATTACAAAGATGAATCTATCTATGTAAGAAAAACGACTCAATGGAAGTCTCTGCAACTGTATAAAAGAACACTACTCTGGACAGAGAGGGAGTAATTAGTTTAGTTTGTATATCTATGATAGTTATATAAAAACTTCCTTAGATTATATCGATGCCTCACTCTTATCAATGGCGGAGTTAAAATAGGCAGTATCAAACTGCATAAAAAGTAGTTTATACAACCGAAAGCTTAAAAAAAATTAACTTTCTTAAAGTCTTTTTTCAAATTTTTAAAGGAGACAAATGCTTAAAAAAGGTGAGGTGAAAATGATGCATCAAATGCTCGAAGATGAGCTTAGTAAAAGTGCAATAGCATGTAAACTTGGAATAAATAGAGATATAGTTGCCAACTATGCGAAACTTTTAAAAGGATATATTCTTGTTCTAAAGAGAGAACTGGGAAAAAGTATAATTTCATGTTTATTTTAACATTTTTGGAAATAAACTTTGATGAAATTTTGTCCTATATTTTCAGGAAATCATAACTATGCTTCATTCAGAAAACGGGACACTTCATCTATAGAAAACATAATTTGTCCTAAAACTTTTTTAGAGTTTAGTTGTCCACTTTGTCTTAATCTATCAATTGTTGCTTCACTTACATTCAGTTCATTTGCAATTTCTTTTTTGGTTAGTAGCATTTTTTGATAGTTTTCTCTAAGCATTGTTATATATTCAAACTGTGACATTGAAAATCCTTTTTAAACTTGATGTTTTATTCTGTATATTTTCATTGGTGTAACTTGGCATGTATGTCCTTCCGATTTAATTTGTTTTGATGAATAATAGAGGAGAAAATTAAATATTCTAATATTTATTTTTTTTAATATTAGTTTTTATCATTTTTATCTATTTTATCTATATATTGGTTGTTTCTATAAATTAAATGTCAAGGGCAGGTGTAAAACAAGCTTATAATTCAAATTTTATGGCTCTTAAAAATGTGGGCGTAACTCTGTTAAGCACAAAATATATACTGAATTTAACTCTACAATTCACAGTTGAAACTGATAAAAGTGTATTTAAAAAATTGTCACCAATAAAGCTTTTGATAATATAGATAGATTCAAAGATTCGAAAAATAATTCGAATATTATAGGTAGGACTATTAAGGGATGGTTAAATATTGATACCAAAACTACAAATGTAATTGCATATAACAATACTAAAGATAGTTTGAAATCTTTAAAAATTCATATATTGTAATCATTGGATCTGGAAATTAAATTTTTAGATAATGCAAAATACTTATTACGTGTAGACGGAGCCATATAATCAAGCGCTCCTGACGATAAACTTAATCCAATAATGGCTTATATATTATAGATACTTGTTTTTAGTATCAGCTAAAATATCATAGTCATACTAAAAGGAAATATGTTCCCACCTAACATTCATGATTTGACTTTCTCACCTATCCAGAAGAGAAAGGTTATTATTATTTAATATGTGCTGATTTTAGCTCCACAACTTACATCTAGGTACGTTTATTTCTTTTTTTGTTAATTATTCTGTATTCTTAAATATCTTCATAAGCCATAATCTATAATTTCCATATCATCATCTATATTTAAATATTTCATTGTCGTTTTTATGTCGGTGTGATTTAAAAACTTTTTGGCATGCACTATTCCATGTTTTTTATATATCTTTGTGCCTGCCGTTCTTCTCATAGTATATACACTTACCCTATAAGCAAGGTCGTAGCTTCCTATATTTTGATTGAAATGTTTATCAAATATTTTTCTAAGCAGTTTTGAATATCCGGCATATTTTGCAGCAGTATTTTTTATCTTGTGTCTCTCTTCATCTGTTTTGGCTCTCATGTATGTTTGTATAGGATAGAAAATAAAGTTATCATGTACTAAGTGATGTTTATTCATCCATTCTTTGAGTAATTGTAGCAGTTCATCACTTGCATTCGCTTCGTAACTTTTCCCCTTTTTCATAGCCTTAATTCTGATTTTTTTATCTGTAAAATTAATATGCTTTACTTGAATGTCAATTACTCCTGCGGGTCTTGCACCTGTGAAGTAACAAGTTTTTAAAAACAGAAACAATCTATCATTCATTTTTAACTCGTCAATATTCCATAACTTTTGAAGCTCATCATCTGTAAGAA
>Ga0256843_1000680_pt1 | contig 28539 bp, 25 predicted proteins | sample AlvinellametaG_FD_191572 | JGI IMG/M metagenome (GOLD analysis project Ga0256843, IMG submission 191572) | Pompeii worm associated microbial communities from hydrothermal vent at the East Pacific Rise, Pacific Ocean - Alvinella | ecosystem: Host-associated > Annelida > Integument > Unclassified ... | reverse complement strand
CTGCGAGCGGGCGAGGGCGAGGTTGCTTCGTCCTTTTTCGATGTTCTTGATCAGCTCCAGCTTCACGTCGTCGCTGTCGACGCGCGCGCGCATTTCGGCGAGCTTCGCCGTTTCGGCGGTCGCGGAGCGGGTACCGAAATCGAGGAGGGTCCAGTTGAGTTTCAGTCCGACCTGCCACACCTCCTGGTTGTTCCAGTCCCCCTTGGAGATGATCCGCTCGTTGTTGTAGTACGTGTCGGCGTCGTTGGGGCCGTAGTTCTGGCCGTAATAGGCGTTGAAGTTGACACGCGGGTAGTAGGCGGAATCCGCCATTTTCTCTTTTTTCTTCATCGCTTCGACATTGATGCGGGACGCCTCGTAGCGTTTGAGGGTGGTCACGTTGACGTCTTCGGGCAGTTCGCCGGCACCCATCGTGAAGGCGAGCGGTTCGGCACGGTCGATCGGACGGCCGCCCATGATCCGGCGCAGTGCCGCTTTGACGGTGACGATGTCGGCTTCGACGGTGCGGGTCTGGTAGCGACTCGCTTCGACGCTGTTTTTCGCGCGAAGCAGGTCGATTTTCGCTTTGGTGCCCACTTCGACTTCGTAGGCGATTTTGTCGCGCAGCCTGATCTGCGCTTCGGTGTGCTGCTTCTGCGCGGCAAGCTGTTCCTGGAGGGTCAGCAGGGTAACGTAGAGCGACCGGACGTTGTAGATCAGCTCTTCGCGTCCCAGACGGGTCTTGATGCCGGCCATGCGGTACTGCAGGTCGGACATTTCGTAGTCGTGCTGTTTGGCGAAGCCGTCGAAGAGGGTGACGTTGTAGGCGACACCGGTGGTCAGAAAATCCTGCGTCGTGGGAATCTTCGCGGCGGCGCCGGGAACGCTGACGAGGGAAGCGGGCGTCAGCGGTGCGAGGGTGCGCGGCAGGTTGTAGTGGTCGTACGAAGCGAGCAGGTCGACCCGTCCGAACCGCTGCCCTTTTTTCGCGTCACGTATGCTGCGTGCCGACGCCGTTTCGAGATCGGCTTTTTTGAGTCCGTTGTTGTGCTCGAGCGCATACGACACGCTTTCTTCCAGCGTCATCGCTTCGAGGGAGAGTGCCGCGAGCAGCGGCAGAAGCATTCGGGATATCCGCATTACGGGCCTTTACTGTGCTTTGCGCTGCTGCCGGGCGGACATCAGGTACTGCATCTGCTTCGGGGTCAGGACGGCACGGGTGTCGTTGAGGCATTTGATGTGGATCTTGCTCGCTTCCGCCTTGAGCGAAGCCAGTTTGTCGATCATCGGATCGAGCCTGTCGTTGCCCGCGCCTTCTCTCGCCAGCATCCTGATCTGTTTTTCCAGCTTCACCGCCTGCGGCTTGATCCGTTTGACGCCCCGCATTGTTTCCTGACGCACGAGCAGCAGTTTTTCTTTCTGTTTCGGTGTCAGCGCGAGCCGGGGATCGTCCCAGTGTTTCATCAGCATGCCGGTCAGGTGCGGCAGCCCCTTGGTGATCAGGAACACAGAAGGCTTGCCGCCTTTGCCCCGCTTTCCGCTTCCCGCTTTACCCTTTCCGCTCCCGGAACCCTGACAGCTTTTGCCCGTCATGCCCTGCGGCGGATAGTTGTCGTACATCCAGCCGGCGATCTGCTGCACTTCGGCTTCGGTCACGGCACCTTTCTGTGACGGCATCAGGCCGAAGCGCTTGATGCTCCGCGGCATGCAGACCGCTTTGGAACGCTGTGGATTCATGACATAGTCGCTGATGAACGCGACCGCGGTCGCCTTGTCGCCGTAATGTTCCTTGACATGGCGCATGACCCCCATGACCGGAGGGGCGATCAGAGCGGATTTGTCCGCCGGACGGGTTTTGATATGACAGACGGCGCATTTGGTGTCGAACAGCTGTTCGGCGGTCGGAGCGGCCGCCGCCGAGAGGGCCGCCGCCGTGATCAGGGTCGAGATCTTGAGGATTGATTTCATCGTAAAACCTTTTTTTCGGGGCGCCTTCACGGTGTTCGGAGGCGTTCCCGGAGAATGAGTTGTGTTATTGTAGGGGACGGACGTGAACGCAATGTGAAAAGCGCCCGGAAGTGCCGGCGTCTCCGGTGCAGAACGGAAACGGAGCTTTTGAAAACGATTCTCTTCCGCTACAATAACTCCCGAAATTTTCCGACGGAGAAACCGATGAAAAAAACAGTCACGACCCTGCTGCTGGCCGGCAGCCTTTTCGCGGCCGAAACCCCGGGCCCGGTGCAGAGCCTCTCCCCCGAGCTTCGCGGCCTGCTCGTGATGGAGATGATGGAGATCGAGAAGAGCATGAAACGGATCTTCACCGATATCATTTCCGGTGAATACGAGGACATCGTCAAAGAGGCGACACAGATCGAAGGAAGCTTTATCTTCAAACGCAAGCTGACGGAGAGTCAGCGCAAAGAGCTCAGGGCAAAGATTCCGAAAGACTTTGTCAAGTTGGATATGAACTTCCACGAAACCGCGGGAAAACTGGCCAACGCCGCCGAGTTCGAAGAACGGGACAATGTGTTGAAGTATTACAACGAGATGACGGGCAGATGCGTGCAGTGCCATTCCGCGTTCGCGACGCACCGTTTTTCGAATTTCAGTGAAGAATAATCCCCGTCCTTCTTTCGAATGCCGGAGACTTCCGGCAAATCCAGTATAATACTTTGTTATGAAATATGCTGCCGCGATTTTCGGGACCCTTTTCTGGCTTGCCGCCGTGCCGACGGTGCCGCTGCGGGCGGAAGAATACCGCCTCGGCGAGGGGCTGCAGCTGGGCGATTCGCCCGTGTATCTCGGCGGCTATTTTTCGCTGAACTACTGGCACAACCTCGAAGAAACGAGCCAGCTGACGTTCGACGACGCGGCGCTGATGCTCTACGGCGGGCGCGGTCACTGGAGTTTCATGGCCGAAGCGGAACTCAGCGACGCCTACGAACACCGCTGGGGCTACTCCGAAGAGGAAAAAACGGACTGGACCGTGCATGCGGAAAGGCTCTACGGCCGTTACGAGGCCGGGGAATGTTTCCGGATGACGCTGGGCAAGTTCAACACCCCCTACGGATTCTGGAACCTCATGCCGATCAATGTCCTGCGGGACACGACGTCCAGTCCCCGGGTCGTCGAGACGATCGCCCCGCGGTTCACGACCGGGGCGGATATCCGTTTCGGCTTCGGGGATGCGGGGGCGTTTTCCGTTCTGCTGCAGGAAAACAAAGACCTCGACTACTACATCAACGGCGACAACCACTACAACAATTTCGACATCGACAACCATTTCGGGATCGGATACCTTTTCGACCGGGGAACCTGGCGCTTTCGTCTCAACGGCGGCTACTACAGTGAACGGGTGGAGGACGAGCACTGGATCTACGGGTATGCCGGGTTCGAATATTTCCGTCCCGGATGGCATGTGCTGTCCGAGGCCGGATACAAGCACAACGACGAGGACGACAGCGTTCCCCGAAGCTCGTTCGGCGCGTACGTGCAGGCGACCCGTACGCTGTGGGAGAAGCATGACGCGATTCTCCGCCTGGAGGCGACCACCGACTATATCGAAAACTCCGATGACCGGTTCGCCGTCTTCGGCTACACCTACCGTCCGCTTTTTCCCGTGGCGCTGAAAGCCGAATATCAGTACCACAGCCGAGAGGACAGCGACCGACTCGTCTTCTCGCTGTCGATGCTCTTCTAAGGGGGCCGGCAATGCGTCCGCTGCTTCTGTGCCTGCTGCTCGTTTCGGTCCTCTGCGCGGAGAGATGGGTTCTCATCGGCCATCCGGGCCTGCCGGCGGAGGGACTCGACAGGGAAACGGTCCGGGCTATCTATCTGGGGCGCAAACGTTTTCTGGGAGACGTGCCGCTCGTGCCGCTGCAACTGCGTGCGGACGAACCGATACGCCGGATGTTCGAGCGGGAGATCATCGGCCTGTCGCGCAAACAGCTCCGGCAGTGGTGGATGCGGCAGCACTATCTCGGCCGGCGGCCGCCGAAGGTCATGGGTTCTCCCGCCGCGGTCACGGCGTTCGTCGAACAGGTCGAGGGGGCCGTCGGCTATTTGCCGTTCGACGCGCTCGACGGCGCCGCCGACGTGATCGTGCTGTACGAAGGCGACGGAGAACTGCGGTGAAGTGGCTGCGCCGCCGGCTGGGGGCCAAACTGCTCGCGGTTTTGTTCCTGATCGGGTTCGTTCCGTTTCTGTCGATCCTTGTCTACAGCGAATATTACGGCGAAAAAAAGATGAGTGCGGGAATCATGACGATCCAGCGGGCGCAGATGGAGCAGATTCACCGGAACCTCAGGCTGCACCTGAACCTGCTGGGGCAGAACCTGGACTTTCTCGCCGCTGTTCCCATCATGGACGATCTGCTGATCGGCGACCTTGACCAGCGGATTCTTCTGGCCCTCAAACGCTACCGGCGGTACTTCGGAGAAAACACGGTGCTGAGCGTGATCGGCAAAGAGGAGAAAGTGGTCGCTTCCACCGACCTCGAGCGGATCGGAAAACCCTGCCGCCGCTTCGGCCGGATCCGTTCCGCGATGCAGAAAGGAACGGCCCTGGCGCAGACGAAGAAACAACTGCTGCTCTATGCGCCGATCCATGCGAGCTTCCGGCCCGAGCGGACGATCGGCTTTCTCGTGCTGGAGTATCCGCTGAGTGTGCTTTCGCGTTTCGATCTCGACGAAACAGGGGTCGTTTCCGCCCTGGTCAGAAAAAGCGACGGTTATGCCGTCGGTCCTTTCCGCATGAACCCGGAAGCGCTGCGAGAAAGCGGCGGGATGGTCAAAAACGCGGACGAACTGATCCTGTATACGAATCTGGGCGATACGCTTCCGGGCTGGTATCTGGTCTACCGCATCGACAAGCAAACCGTTTTCGGGTTTATCACCGAGCTCAACCGCTACCTGATTCTGATGCTGCTGGGCGGGGTGGCGGTGATCGCCCTGCTGTCGTACTGGATCTCCCGGCGCATCGTCGCGCCGCTGGTCGAACTCGAGGCGGCGGCGTCCGAAATGACACGGTATCAGCAGTACGACATCGAAGTCCCGGTACGGTCGGCCGACGAGATCGGACGGCTCGCCGGGTCGTTCAACACCATGCTGTCGGAGATCCGTTTCGCGTTCGACGCGCTGGCGGAGGAGAACCGCCTGCGGACCCTGCGGCTGACCCGGATGATCGTTCTGTTCAACCGCCTGCTCAAGACCGAAACGGAGAGCCAGTGTATCAAGATCGCGCTGCAGGAACTCGACAAGGTGCTTCCCGGACAGCGGATCACGTTCAGGAAAGAGGACGACGACCCGCACATGCCGGCGATTTTCGTCCGGGATTTCGATCATCAGACCCTGCGGTATTACGGCTCGCTCATCCTCCCTGCCTCTTTGGTCGGGTCGAAAGAGGCGGAACTGTATCAGGCCGCGGCCTCCATGATCGCGGCGAGGATCGATCAGCTGCGCGCCTACGAACGGCTGCGCAGCGACGCCGAGGCCAAAACCGCTTTCATTTCGCACCTTTCGCACGACCTTCGGACGCCGCTGCACGCGATCATGGCCCAGACGCAGTATCTGATCAGCTACGAAGCGCTTTCGGAGGCGCAGCAGGACAAGGTCGGCCGGATCGAGTCCGCCGCCGCGCGCCTGCTTTCGATGATCAACGACCTGCTTGATCTGGCCAAACTCGAATCGGGCAAGTACGACACGACGCTGGAGACGCTGGAAGCGGACGAGGTGCGGGAACTTCTGGACGAATGCATCGAGATGCTGGCCCCTCTGGCCGAACAGAAGTCGCTGTGGCTGCGCCGCAGGGGCGGCCTGGGGACGACCCGGGTCATGGCCGACCGCCGGCTGCTGCGGCAGATCGTCATGAACCTGCTTTCCAACGCGATCAAGTTCACGGATCGCGGCGGTATCACCTGTGAGCTCGCTTTGTCGGGCGGGCATGCGGTTCTGAGCGTCGAGGACACGGGGCAGGGGATCGACCCCGGAAGTCTTTCCCGGGCGTTCGAAGCGTTTTCACAGGTGCACGATGCCGCTTCCCGCGCTTCGAAGGGGACGGGGCTGGGCCTGGCGCTGAGCCGGCGTTTCGCGCGGCTGTTCGGGGCGGAGCTGCGGCTGGAAAGCGAAGGGCGGGGCCGGGGCACGCGGGCCGTCCTCGTTTTTACGACGCTTTAGATCCGCTTTTCCTTATTCGGAGATTCCTTTGACGGTATACCCCACGCCGCGGACGGTCCGGATCAGTCCGGGGCGCTGCAGTTTTTTCCGGATGTTGCGGATGTGCACGTCGATCAGGTTGCTGATCGTAATGCGGTCGAAATCCTTGCAGATGTGTTCGTTGAGCTGGTAGCGTGTAAGGACGATGTTCCGGTGCCGGAACAGCAGGGTCAGCAGGTCGAATTCCGCGGTGCTCAGGTGCACGCTTTTGCCGCCGACCGTCACTTCCCGGGCAATGATATCCAGTTCCACGTCGTTGATACGGATTTTCGAACTTTTGACGGGAGCTTCTCGCCGCAGAAGCGCCCGTACCCGCGCCAGCAGCTCGATGCTCGAATAGGGTTTGCAGAGGTAGTCGTCCGCCCCGGCGTTGAGCGCGTGCACCCGGTCGTCGACGCTGGTGTTGGCCGACAGCACCAGAACGGGGATGCAGATCCGGTGGCGGCGCCACCCCTGCATCATCTCGATGCCGTCGCCGTCGGGCAGGTTCCAGTCCAGAAGGATCAGGTCGAAATTCTGTTCGTCCATGGCTTTCGCGGCTTCCTGTCGCGAGCCTGCCAGTGTGCTTTTGTAGTTTTCCTGAGCGAGGGTCTGTTGCAGCTGTTTTGCGACGGTCGGTTCGTCTTCGACGATCAAAATATCCATTCGGGACTCCTTTGGAAAAATTATACAACCGAAACGGTTCTCTTCATCGAATCTTCATTTTTCTGTTCCACAATGACGGCTGGAAAAACCACACAGGAGGTTCAAAATGAAAACTTCAAAACGGATATATGCAGGGATGGCGTTTCCGCTGGTTCTTGCTTTCACCGGCTGCGGCAGCGGAGGGAGTTCTTCGGACACTTCGCCCGTCGTGACGGATACGGAGGTCAAGACCGGATATCTGGTCGACTCGGCGATCGAAGGGGTGGACTATGCCGGTTCGCTCGGTTCGTCCGGTGTCACGGACAGGAAGGGCGCCTTCCATTTCAAAACGGGGGAGACCGTTTCGTTTTCGCTGGGGACCTATCCGCTGGGTGCGATAGAACTCGGCAACGTCCGGGACGGCATTGTCGTCACTCCGGTCGATCTTGTGGAAGGGAAGCCGGTCGAGTCGGCATCCGCGGAGATGATCGCCGATCCCGAGGTGCAACAGCTGCTGCAGCTGCTGCAGAGTGCCGACGACAATCGGAACCCGGCCGACGGGATCAGGATCGACGATGCGGTCAAAACGGCGCTCAGCGGTGTCGATCCCGACAGCGTGCAGACCGAAGAAGACATCGCCGATGTGCTCGACCGGCCGGCCGTCAGTGTCGAAGACGCGACGACGCACTTCGAAGAGACGATCCGGGAGATGGAGCAGGAATCTTCGAGCAGCACGGAGCAGGCGTCTTCCGAAAGCGTATCGGAGCAGGAATCTTCGGCCGGGGATGAAGACCAGGCGGAAGAGAGCACGGATGAAAACAGCGTACCGGAACAGGCGTCGTCTTCGTCCGAAGGCGAAAGCGGTTCCTATGTTCCTTCCGGTTCCGAGGAGGGTGACGACGAAGATTCGGACGATGACGAAGAAGACGGAAAATACGATTCGACAAGTTCCTACGGTGACGAATCGGGCAGTTCTTCCAGCGTCTCGTCGACACCGACGGTTTCCGCCGGCGGCGCGTATACCCTCCTGGCCTGGAACGATCTGGGAATGCACTGCATGGACGGACGGGACTTTTCGGTCTTCTCGATTCTGCCGCCGTACAACACCCTGAACGCACAGCTGATCAGGAAAGAGGGGACGTCCGGAAAACACGTCACTTCCGGCGTCACGATCACCTACAGCGCGGCACCGTCGCTGAGCGGTCGGTACAACACGACCAGTCTGGTGGACGACCAGAACAATCCGAAAACGAATTTCTGGGATTTCGTCGGCACGCTTTTCAACGCGAACCCGACTCCGGACACCGGCCTGACCGGGAACCATACGCCCGACCTGACCGAACGTCAGCTGGAATACGTCGCCGCCCATAACTGGTGGGAGGCGAGCGGACTGCCGATTACACCGTACAATGACGACGGGACGAAAAACTACTACCCGATGGTTGACGTAACGGCGAAAGACGCGAGCGGAAACGTGCTGGCGATCACCCGGGTGGTACTGCCCGTCAGTGACGAGATGGACTGCCGGGCCTGCCACGGATCGACGAGCGGGTACGCCGATGCGAAACCGTCCGCGGGCTGGGAGAACGACGCCGATCCGGAGAAGGATTTCAAATGGAACGTTCTGCGGCTGCATGACCAGAAACACCCGACTGCGGTGTCGGATCACCAGACGGCATTGAAGGCGGCGGGGTACAACGGGTACAACGACGCGGGGCTCTATGCCACGGCCAAAGCGGGCAACCCGGTCCTCTGTGCTACCTGTCATGCGAGCAACGCGCTGCCCGGCACGGGTATCGCGGGTATCAAACCGCTGACCGAAGCCCTGCACGGCAAACATGCGGAGGTCAAGGACCCGACCAACGGTCAGACCCTCGCCAGCTTGGCCAACCGCGGCGCCTGCTATCGCTGCCACCCGGGTGCGACGACGAAGTGTCTGCGCGGTGCGATGGGCAAACAGAGCGATATCCAGTGCCAGAGTTGTCACGGGAACATGCACGCGGTCGGAACCGCCGGAAGAAAAGGGTGGCTGGACATGCCGAACTGCCAGAGCTGTCACCAGAACGGCAGGCGCTATGCGACCGCGGTGACCGACATGAACAGGGGGACGCTGCGGGCCGCGCTGGACAACCGGTTCGCGACGAATACGAATACGCCGATGAACGGGGTCAGTCTGTACCGCTACAGCAAGGGGCACGGCAAGATGCAGTGTTCGGCCTGTCACGGTTCGACGCATGCGATCTATCCGAGTTCGCATGCCGAAGACAACCTGCAGAGCATTGCGGTGCAGGGGCATGAAGGCACGATCGCCGAATGTACGGCCTGCCACGACGCGACACCGCGCACCGTCAGCGGCGGACCGCACGGCATGCACAGTGTCGGGCAGTACTGGGTCGGGGCGCACGAAGACGTCGCCGAACACAACAGTGCGCAGTGCAAGAGCTGTCACGGCGCGGACTACCGCGGCAGCGACCTGTCGAAGACCTTCTCCGCGAGAAGCTTCTCGACCGAGTGGGGAACCAAAAACTTCTCCGCCGGCCACAAGGTCAGCTGCTACGACTGTCACAACGGTCCGGGAGGAGATTGACAGCCCTCTCCTTTAGAGGTACCCATCCATCTTTTTCCCCGGTCGTCCGGCTTTTGCCGGACTATATTTTTTCGAAAAACGTCAGCAATCCTTCGATGATCTCCTCGGGACCCGGCGGACAGCCGGGGATATGATGGGCGATCGGCAGGTGTTTCTCCGCAGGGGCGTTGACGGCGAAGGTTTTTTCAAACGGTGCCTGCATGACAGGGCAGTCTCCGAGCGTGATGACCCATTTGGGCTCAGGCATCTGTTCGTAGGCATCGAGGACGTGCGGGGTCATGTTGAACGTCATCAGGCCGCTCAGCAGCATCACGTCGGCGTGGCGGGGGCTGGCGACGAAGTAGATGCCCAGCCGCTCCAGATCGTAATAGGGGTTGGAAAGCGCGTTGCACTCCGCTTCACAGGCGTTGCAGCTTCCACTGTCGACCATGCGGATCGCCAGGGAGCCGGCGAATTTCTTTTTAACCGTGTCCCCGAGGCGTTTGCGAATCGCGTCGAGTGCTTCGTCGTATTCCGGATGTTCCGTCAAAATACCCGTTTTCGCCCGTCTGTTCCAAAATTGCATCATAGGTCGTTCCCCGCATAACTGAGATCACAGCTTTTGTTGATCAGCGGAAAATCCGCAATGATATTGCCCGGCATCATCAGGTGGAGGGCCTGCCAGTTCATGAAGCTCGGGTCGCGCATGAAAAAGCGCTCGATTTTCCCGTCTTCGATCTCGATACTCATGAAAAGTTCTCCGATCGAGCTTTCGGCAAAGGCGAAATACTCCCCGTCCTGTACGGGGCCGGCTTCGACGGTCCCGCAGGAGCCGACAGTGAAGCTCCGCATCATTGCGATCGAATTTTTCACTTCCGCGAGGCGAAGCCTGAACCTCGCAGCGACATCGCCACCGCGCCGTGTCTGCATTTCATAGCCGTGTGCACGGTAGAAAGCATCGTCCCTGCGGTCGAGCGCCACCCCCGACGCACGGGCGACGACCCCCGTCGTATCGTACTTGAGGGCTTTCCCGGTTTCAAGAACGCCGGTCGTATCGAACCGGTCCCAGAGCGACGGAATGTCGCCGATCCAGTTTTCGAAAAACGCCATTTCCTCTTCCAGACCGTCGAGCCAGTGTGTCATCGCTTCCGTATCGACAGTGCGGGCCTCGAAACCGACCGCCCCGAAACCGAAGCGGTGCCCGGTCAGTGCCCGCATCCGACGTCTGGCGTCTTCCGAAAGCCTGGAGGCGAAGGCCAGCGCTGCGCCGAAACCGGCGTCGTTCGGGATAAATCCCAGGTCGGTCAGATGATGGATCACCCGTTCCATTTCCAGCAGCAGGGCATGGTATCTTCGGTTGTCTTCCGGCAAGTCGACCCCTGCCGCCTGCGATACGATGTCCCTCCAGCAGAGCTGGGAGGCGACACTTTCGTTCCCGCTGATGCGCTCGATGACCGGCCTGGCCTCGAAAAGCGTTTTGCCTTCGAGCATCTTTTCGATGGCGCGGTATTTGTAAAAATGGCGGACTTCCTGATGCAGCATCTCTTCTCCCGCCTGCGAAAAGTGAAAATGCCCCGGTTCGATGATACCGGCGTGAATGGGACCCACCGCCACTTCGAAGACCCCGTCGCCTCCGACCGTTTCGTATTTGTAAGGTCGGTAGTCCGTCGGCTCCAGACGGGTCTGTACGAAATTTTTCCGCATCGGATGGATCCCGCGGGGGAAGCGCTCCTGATGCACCAGCGGACGGTGGTCGAACGCGCCGTCGACAGTGATGCCGAAGTCGTCGCGCATTTTGCGTTCGAACCAGACGGCCGAGGGATGGGTTCGGCTGAGGGTGCGGACACGCGGCTCGTCCGGCGGGAGTTCCTCTTTTTCGACCGTGCCGTCCCAGACAGTGACGATCTCGAAACGGTCTCCGAGATCTTTTGCATAACGGGCGATCAGTCGTTTCATGCGATACTCCTCAGATAGTCGAACGATACGGGCAGGAGCAGTACGAGCAGACACAGGGCGAAAAGCACCAGAGTGAAAAGTTCGCTCGTGTATACCTGTTTCTCTTCCGCCGCTCCTTCGTATTTCATCGACTGATAGACGGCGACGAACCGGTAGAAGATTATGGAGAGCAGGATCAGCAGAAAAAGGATCGCGCCGATCATGGAGAGCATATGGTCACTGTGTTTCGCCATTTCGATCATGGCGCCGAAGCCGTAGAGTTCGCTGAAGAACATCGGGCTTGGCGGCAGGGAGATGATCGCCAGCAGGAAGAGAGAGACCACAATCCAGAAAAGTTTGCCTTTTGTCCCCTCATATCCCCTGAGCGCCCCGGCGATACGGTATTTCCCCCGCGATTCCAGGACCCCTGTCGAGAGGAAAAGTGCCGGCTTCAGAAAGGCGTGCGCTCCGAAGTGCAGCAGCGCCGCGAAAGTGCCGCCGCTGACCCAGAAGAGGGCGATAAGCGCCATATGCTCTATCCCGGACAGGGAAAACAGCCGCATGAAATCCTTGGCGCGGAAAAGCAGAAACGCCACGATGAAGATCGTCAGCAGCGCATAGACGAAAACGAAGGCGTACAAATGGGCATAATTGACTTTCATGGCGATGCTGCTGAAGCGGAAAAATCCGATGATCACTGCGCTTTCCAGGATACCGCTGAACAGCGCCGCGACCGGATAGAACGACGCCCGCTCGATGTTCGCCAGCCAGAGGTTCATCGGGAAAAAACCCATCTTGACGAACATCCCCACCGTGGCGATGGCGAATCCCAGTTCGAAGAGGAAGGGCGAAGGGATCGCCGCGGCGCGGGCAAGCAGCAGGTCGAACCGCATCGCCTCCTCGCCGAGAACGGGCTTGGCGGAAGCGTACATCAGAATGATGCCGAAAAGCAGCAGCGAAATGGCGATGGCGCCGACGATCATGTAGTTCCAGGCTTCCCTGCGGGCCGCAGTCGTCTGACTGGTCCTGATCATGTAGACCGTCGAGAGGGTGGCCAGCTCCAGCCCGATCCAGTAAATGCCCATGTGGTTGGCGAGAATGGAGAAGATCAGTCCAACCCAGAAAATCGCGAAAAAACGGTAGAAACGCCGATAGTCTCCGGGGGTGACTTTGACGTGCCTGTCGAGCGTCAGCAGCGCCAGCGTCACCCCGATGCCGACCAGTGAAGAGACCAGCAGGATATACGTGCCCAGCCGGTCCGCGACCAGGTAGTCTCCCCAGATCGAATAGGGCTGGGGAAGCGTGAACAGGCGGACGATGGGCAGCAGAATCGCGAAAGAGCTTACCGGCAGAAGAAACGTCGCCCGTCTCTCTTTAAACAGGCTCACCCCGAACATGATCAGTGCGGGGAGGATCAGCAGTGTCAGCATCATGACGGCACCTCCTCTTTGTGAAACAGCAGGTTCATCACCACGATCGCCATCAGAAGGTCGAAAAAAATTCCCAGTTCCACGAGCATCGGCATGCCGCCGGTCGCGGTGACCCCGAGCAGGAAAAGGGCATTTTCCATGCTCAGAAAGCCGATGATTTTCGGGGCGACATGGCGGTGCTCCATCATCAGCAGCAGCGCGAGGAAGAGCGAAGAGATGCTGATGGCGACATAGTTGGCATTGCCCTCGATCATGTGGGTGACCGGTTCGGAAAGATAGAAGGTGAAAACGAGGATCGCCGGGATCAGGATGATGGCGTAATGTGTCCGGATCTGCGGCTGGATCTGCCGGGTAAAATGGAACTTTTCGCTGAAATGTTTCAGCATGTACGGGATGCCCGCCGCCTTGATGACCACGGTGGCGATACCGGTGATGAGCATTGCCTTGTCGTCGAGCGCGTCGCCGATCATCAGCGCCAGGATCCCCAGCACCAGCGAATTCATCGAATACCAGAGGATCAGACGGTACAGCCGCGAGGTGAAAAGGGCAACGATCAGTGTCGCCAGAAAAAGTCCGATGAAAAAATCCACACCCATGCTATGCTCCCAGTACATAAAAAGTGATCAGCGACAAAAAGGCGAACACGATGGCGATGCCGAGCAGGTTGGGGACTTTGAAAAGCCGAAGCTTGGCCGTGTTGACCTCGATGAGCGCCACGGCCGCCGCGATCGCGAACAGTTTGACGAGAAACAGTGCGAACGCCGCGGGCAGGCCGTACTGCAGTCCGAAGGGCAGAAAGAGAGAGGCGAAAAGCGAGGCGAAAATGACGAATTTGACCGACGCCGCCGTTTCGATGATCGCCAGATAGACGCCGGTGATATCGAGGATCATCGCTTCGTGCACCATGGTCAGTTCCAGATGGGTTTCCGGATTGTCCACGGGGATCCGCCCGTTTTCGGCGATCAGCAGAATGAAAAAACTGATCGCGGCGAAAAGGAAGCTCGCCATGTGCTCTTTGGGGAAATGCGCGGCGAGGTTGACCCCGGCCTGGCCGACCCCGAGATCGCCGGCCATCATGGAGACGGAAAAGACCGTCAGGACCATCGCCGGTTCGACCAGTGCCGCGATGAACGCTTCGCGCGAGCTTCCCATGCCGCCGAAGGCACTGGCGCCGTCGAGCCCCAGCAGCATCAGAAAAAAGGTGGAAAGGGAGATCAGTCCGGTGATCGTGAAGGCGTCGACGAAACTGACGTAGAACGCTCCCTGTACCGCCGGGGGCAGGAAAAAGAGCGTCACCAGCAGCGGGGAGAGGACCAGAAAGGGCGCCACCCGCGTCATGACGCTCGCCTCTTCGGAAACGACGGTCTCTTTCCGCATCAGTTTGGAAAAGTTTCTATACCCCTGAAAAAGGGAAACGGGCTTCCGGTACAGAAGACGCATTTTGAGCGCCCTGATGAAAGAGAGCAGCAGGGGCGCGATCGACAGCAGGACAAAGACGGTGAAAAGGTAGGCGATCATCGTTTTTCTCCTATGATCAGGATCTTGACGGAGATCAGCATCACCGTTCCTTCGAGCAGCAGTGTCGCCCAGGAGAATTCATGGGCAAAAATCCGGTAGCTGAACAGGACCCCCAGCATCAGATTGAAGATCATCGCCGCGTAGCGCGTCTGCTCGAAATGCGAAAGACGGTAGATCCAGTAGCTGATCCGGTTGACCCCTTTCCCGACACTTTCATAAAGCGTGGCTTCGAACAGCGGTCTGACGTGGACCTCGTAATGCGAATCGCTGAATTTTCCGCTGTCTCCCTCGACGTTCTTTTTGGAAAAATGTTCGTCGGGTCTGTAAAGCCATCCGAAAAAGCGCCGGATCGGTCCTGCGAATCCCGTCGCCGAATACTGGGTGCGCGGGGAGGTCCGGTAGCCGCAGCTCCAGGTGCGGTGCACGCGCTCTTTGACGCGCAGCGCCCTGTACCCGAACATGAGCAGGGCGGTCACGCCGAGCAGCGCCCCCAGCAGTACGAGTGGCGAAACCACTCCGCCGTGGATGCTGACCGAGTGCATGTGCCATACCCCGTCGGGAAAGATCCTCGCATACACGCTCAGACGGCCCTGTCGGGTCAGCGCCCTGTCGAACCACCCGATATAGAACGGGGTGAAGAGCATGAGAGAGACCACGACCCCCGCCATGAGCAGCATACCCGTACGCATCCATCCGTTGACCTCGCGGGCGTGTCTGGCGTTGCTGCTGCGGTGCAGACCCAGAAAAGTGATGCCGTAGGCCTTGACGAAACAGGCGATCGCGAGGCCACCCGTCATCGCCAGCGCAAAAATGGCGAAGGGGATCGCCAGTTTCAAAGAGGTGTCGTTCAGATGGCTTGAACCGAGCATCGACTGGAAGATCATCCATTCGCTCAGAAAACCGTTCGTCGGCGGCAGCGCGGAGATGGAAACGGAGGCCAGCAGAAAGGTCAGCGCCGTAACGGGCATTGCCTTGATCAGTCCGCCGTATCTTTCAATATTTTTGGTATGCGTTTCGTGCAGTACCGCTCCCGCGCCCATGAAAAGCAGCGACTTGAAGCTCATGTGGTTGAACGTGTGAAAAAGTGCGGCGACAAAGGCAAAGCCGCTCAGGACCTTCAGGCCCATGCTGTCGAATATCATTCCCATCCCGAAGCCGATCAGGATGATCCCGATGTTTTCGATGGAGTGGTTGGCCAGCAGCGCTTTGATGTCGTGCTCGCTCAACGCGTAGAGCACGCCGACCAGAGAAGAGAGCGAGCCGACGACGAGGACGGCGACCCCCCACTCCGTCGGCCAGGGGTAGAGCACATCCAGCAGAAATCGAAAGAGGCCATAGATGGCGACTTTGAGCATGACCCCGCTCATCAGGGCAGAGACGGGTGAAGGGGCTTCGGGATGGGCGTACGGCAGCCAGACATGCAGCGGTACCGCACCGGCCTTGCTCAAAAATCCCAGCATGGCGAAGAAGAACAGCAGTGTCGGATAGGCGAATGTTTCGACAATGCCGTGCATGGCGGCAAATCCGAGTTCGAGATTCCCGTCGGTGGCCATGAGGAAAAAGAGCAGCAGAAAAACGAAGCCGAAATGGGTCATCAGAAAGTAGAAGCGCGCCGCATCGACGGTTTTCTTTTCTCCGGCTTCGGTCAGGATGAGCTGCCAGCTTGTCAAGCTCATCAGTTCCCAGAACAGCAGGAACATCAGGGCGTTGGCGGAGACGACCACGCCGATCATCGAAAGGATGAAGGTCAGGTAGTGCAGCCGATAATGCGTTTTCCTTTCGATATGGGGAAGATAGCCGTGTGAATAGAAAAGGTTCGGTACCGCTCCCAGAACGATCAGGGCGGTGAAGACCAGCGAAAGTGTATCGAACTGGAACATGTCGGAACGACTCCATGAAAAAATTTTCATCTAATGGAGGGCTGTTTGTAATACGGAAAGAAGCAGTCCTGAATTATGAACGGTGCCGGGAGACAGAAGTGGAAACGGTATAAGCGGCATTTCCAGCCTGGTGAAGCCTGTTGATGTTCTGCGTCAGGGCACCTTTGCTGAAGCGAATTATATGCCGGTTCGCTTAATTTCGCTTTAACGCGACACCGCGGCTCTGCCTTTTCGGAGGCGTCTACGCCGGGATTACCGTCCGTTGATGAAAATCGGAGTATGATTCCGTCATGAGAACTTCCCGCACGATCATCGACGTCCGTGACTGCCGTTTTCGCTATCCCGATACGGCGGAAGAGTGTATCGTCGTCCCCCGTTTCGAGATCCGGGCGGGGGAGCACCTCTTTATCCACGGTGCCAGCGGCAGCGGAAAAAGCACCTTTTTGAATCTGCTGTGCGGGATCCTGGAGCCGGACGAAGGGGAGATCCGGGTGCTCGATACGCACTTCGGCACGCTTTCGCGGAGCGAAAGGGACCGGTTCCGTGCGGACCATTTCGGGGTGGTTTTCCAGCAGTTCAACCTGCTGCCGCACCTGACGGTCGAGCAGAACATTCTGCTGGGGATCGCGTTTTCGCGGCGCAGGAAGCGGCGGACGCAGCGGCCCCGGCAGACGGTGGACGACCTGCTGCGCCGTCTTGATCTGCCCGCACGGATCAAGGGAAAAACCGCCATGCACCTGAGCGTCGGCCAGCAGCAGCGTGTCGCCGTCGCGAGGGCACTCATCGGCGCGCCGGAGATCCTGATCGCCGACGAGCCGACGTCCGCCCTCGACCATGCTTCCCGGGAGGATTTCATGCGCCTGCTGTTCGGGCAGGCGGAAGCACACGGAAGCACCCTCGTTTTCGTCAGCCACGATGCGACGCTGCGATCGCGTTTCGACCGGAGTATCGGCTTTGAAACGCTCAACGGGGGCGGGGCATGAGAACCCTCTGGATGCTGACGTTTCAGGCGCTGCGCAACCGCCGGACCGGATTCTGGCTGGCGGTCTTTTCCGTCGCCGTGAGCGTCGTGCTGCTGGTGGGGATCGATCGTCTGCGCAAAGACGTCCGGGCTCATTTTCTTCAGACCGTTTCGCGGACCGACCTCATTGTCGCCGCACCCGGCGGGGACATCGGGATCCTGCTCGGAGTGATTTTTCATGAAGGGGACGACCGGACCCGGATCCGCTGGTCGGATTACGAAAAAGTATCGCGGATGCCGGAGGTGGCCTGGAGCGTGCCGGTCGCCCTGGGGGATTCGCTGCACGGTTTCGACGTCGTCGGGACCGATCCCGGATATTTTACGCATTACCGCTACGCCGGCGGCCGTTCCCTCTCGTTCGCGGAGGGCGGGAATTTCAAACAGTTCTACGATGCCGTGGTCGGCAGCGAAGCGGCGAAAAGACTGCATCTGCGGGCGGGCGATACGATCGTGCTTTCGCACGGTCACGGCGAACACGCCCACCGGCACGCGAACCGTCCCTTTCATGTCGCGGGCATTCTCGCGCCGTCGCTGACACCGGCGGACCGGACGGTTTTCGTCCGTCTGGACGCCCTGGAGGCGATCCACGTCGAATGGCGTTCGGGGCGTTATGTCGACATGCATCTGAGCGCCGAAGACCTCGAAAAGCTGCACGTGACCCCCGAGCATCTCAGCGGAATGCTGCTGGGCCTGAAAAACCGTGCCGATGTCCTTGCCGTCGAGCGGAAGATCAACGATTCGCCGGACCTCAAGCTCAGGGCCGTGATCCCGGCCAAAGCCCTGGCGGAGCTGTGGCGGCTGCTGTCGCAGGTGGAAACGGTACTCTTTTTCATCGCCGGGGCCGTTTTTTTCGCGGCACTGCTGGGGATCGTGTCGACCCTGCTGGCGACGCTCGGAGAACGGCGGCGTGAAATGGCCGTTCTCCGGGCGCTCGGCGCGGGCCCTTCGCAGGTGTTTCTTCTTTTCGCACTGGAAGCGCTGATCACGGTGGCCGCGGGCATCGTTCTGGGCGTCGTGTTGCTGGAGCTGTTGCTGTTCGGCGTGTCGCAGGCGGGAATGGCGGTGCCGGTTTCCTACGGGATCGACGGCGGGGAGGCCGCGCTGCTCGCCCTGCTGCTCGTCGCGGCGCTGGCCGCGGGAAGCGTTCCGGCGTTCGGGGCGTACCGGCACAGCCTCAAAGACGGCATGACGGTGCGGATGTGATGTGGCGTCTGATATGGGCGGTGGTGACGGCCGTGACGATGCTGGTGTACAGCGGCTGTGCCGAACGTAAAGGCGCCGATATCACATCGTGGCAGGCGCTGATCGACCCGGCGTTCGATCAGGCGGCGGTCGTGGCGGAGTTCAGGCAGGAGGTGGCACGCTATGCCGAAGGCAGTCCGGAGGAGAAGGCGGTGTACGCGCGGATGCAGCATGCCCTTGAACACGCGGGGAACAATCCGGCCGCCGACGGCAAAAGCGCCTACCTCGAAGGCTACCTTGTCCCGCTCGACACGCAGGGGGACCGGATCGTGCGTTTTCTCTTCTTTCCGACGCAGGCGGCGTGCATCCATGTTCCGGCCTCCCCGGCGAACCAGACGATCCTGGTGGAAACGAAGCCGGGGGAGGGTGTGACGCTCGAAGATGCCTACGACCGTTTCGGTGTCTACGGTGTTCTGCGGCTCGAACGGCACGAAGAGGGCGGGGGAACGGCCTCTTTCGTCATCCGAAACGCCGAAACGGAACGCATCGCCGGCGGGTAGGCCGGGAACGGTTGATGTTTAGAAATCGTCGTCTTCGTCGAACTCTTTCAGCGCTTTTTCGTATTCGAGCCGTTCCAGTTCCTCTTCGCTCATCATCAGCTGTTTCATTTTTTTGACGAACGGCGTACGGTCGGGTAGTCTCGTCATATAGGCGTAGATACCGTACGCCATGGCCGCGACGGTCAGCAGGACGATCGCCTTCTGCGCCGGGGTGAACGTCTGCACGGGATCTTTGGTCCGCACTTCACAGACGCCGCCGGGGCAGTGGGTCGCTTTTTCGCGTTTGACGAGGTGGAAGATCTTGCATCCCAGACAGATGGAAAAAGCCGCTTCGAAAAAGAGCAGCGCCATACAGATCAGACAGACGAGCACTTTCATGGGGTTGGCCTGGAAATCGATGACGAGATAATAGAACATCGGCCAGGCGATGACGAACCCCAGCGCCCAGGCGAAGCGTTTCTGTGCCGCGCCGACGTATTCCGGCGTCTGGTGCCGGACGAAGAAACGCCCCAGCAGCAGGCTCGGGGCGTAGCGCGGCTGGAGGATGCGGATGGTGAAGTCGATGGCGAAAAAAGTGACGAAATACTGTGAAAACTTTGCCGTGCCGAGCATGACGCCGTTGGTCAGGCCCAGAAAGGCGCCGACGAACAGGATGGCCGCCGCCGCACGGGCTTCTCTTTCGTTCAGAACCCGGACGTCGTAACCGGGGACTTTTTCTCCGTATTCGAAAAAGGATTTTAGGTTCATACGTTCGTTTTTCACTCTCTGCATTCGATAAAATTATGATGCAAGCCTACATTAAAAGCGCGAACGTGTCAAGGAATCAGTGTCGACCGTTGCCCTTCCCGTTGCTGCCTGCCGGGTATTCCTCCGGTGTTCTGCAGTAGTCGTCTCCAAGGACGCAGCACCCGTCGTTCACGCCCATGTTTTTCAGGGCCCGGTCGAACGACCAGTAGTGATTGTAGCTGCCCTGGCGGAGGTTTTCGAAAACGGCGACGACGTCATCGGCGCCCTGGGCGACGGCGATTTTTTCATCGAGGTCTTCGATATCGGTCACTTCGACCATACAGCCGACTTCGAGGGCATCCTGTGCGGACTGGACGCCTTTGCTGTAAAGCGCGTCGTAAAGTTCCTGGATTTCCGGCAGGGCGAATTTGCCGGGCGCGAGCGCCTCCAGCTCGGCTTCGGAGTAGTACCGTCCGTAGTCGACGAGGTTGGTGATGTTCAGGTCGTAGGCTTTCGCCAGCGCCTGAACCTGCGCTTCGTGCTGGACTTCGGCGCGGGTGGCGATGTTGTACAGCGTCTGCGACGGATGGACGTCGTTGAGGGCCAGGTAGACGTCTTTGGCCAGTTTCTCCTCGTTCCACATATAGGCGATCGTATACTTTTGCTCGTCGGTCAGAGTGGAACCGCCCATCGCGATGCTGCTGGAAGAACCGCCGTGTCCGTTGTCGCAGCCGCCGTTTTCGATCTGCTGGGCGACGTTCTGCGCTTCCGTCGCGGACAGGGTCTGAAGATTCAGCTCGTTACGGACCAGTTCCGTTTCCAGTGCCGCAACGCTTTCGCCGGTGGCGGCGTACTGCTCGATCCGCGCTTCGATCCGTGTCCGGATCCGCTGCATCTGTTCCGTCGTCAGAGAAGAGGGAACGGTGATATTGTTTTCGACACAGTATTTGTAGACCTCGTCGCTGACAGCGGCGATTTTTCGGTTGGTCGAAGGAGTTTCGCCGTAGATCTCTTCCGCGCTCAGGTTGAAATCGTTCATCAGCATGGTCTGTATATCGCTGTTGAGCGCGATGGAGGTGACGATCGTCGCGGCGTCTCCTTCGGGGGTTTCGAGCTGGAGACGGCCGGTGAGGAGATCGCCTTCGTCGATCATGCCGTTATGGTTGACGTCGATCACTCCGCCCCGGCTGCGCACCGGATAGGAGGGCGGTGCGGCGAATTCGTACCGTCCCGCCGCCGTCATGGTCGCGGTCTGCCCGTTTGCGTCGGTGACGGTCGCATAAAGAAGGGGTCCGCGTTCGACGGTAATTTCCGTTCCCGCTCCCCCGGAACTGCTGCTGTCGCATCCGGCGATCAGGAGTGCCGCCGCGATAGCCGAGAATGTATATGCTGTCTTTTTCATTTTCTTGTCCTTGTTTTCGGTATTCGATAGTGACAGTGTAGAAAAGAAGTGTTAGCGAAGTGTTAGGGGCAGTCGACGACGGAGAGATCAAGCGTGAAAGCGACCCGGCCCTGCGACTGTTCGAGAGAGATGCCGATGCCGCTTTCGTCGCAGAGGCGTTTGACGATATGCAGTCCGATGCCGATGCCGCGTTCGTTTTCCCTGTAGAAACGTTCGAAGAGTCTTTCGGGCCTGCGGATGGGAAGGTGTACGCTGTTTTCTATCCTCAGCCGTCCGTTTCGCAGTTCGACGGTCACGGTGCCGGAACCGGTATTGTATTTGCAGGCGTTGGAGAGGAGATTGTCGAGAATGCGTGTGAGCGTGTCTTCGTTCGCCAGGATACGCTGCGGTTCCGCGGTGACGTCGAACGTCAGTGCGGGGTAGAGCGTACGAAAAAAACCGGTACGTTCTTCGAGCAGCGGCCGCAGGTCGAAACACTCCTTGTGTTGCGGCAGGTTTTCGTGGTAGTCCCTGAGATTGCGATGAAGCATCCCGATCGTTTCGGCGCTTTTGCGGATGCGCTGCGCGGCCTTGAGCTCTTTGGGGAGCATCGAGAGGTTGACCATGATGGCGCTGACGGGCGTGTTGAGGTCGTGAATGATGTCTTTGATAAAATCGTCGAGCAGTGCGAGCGCACGCCGCAGCGGCCGCAGGGTGTACCAGGCGAAACCGAAAGAGATCGCTCCGGTGATCAGGGTCAGAAGCAGTATGGAGAGAAGATATTCCCGCAGCAGCGCCTTTTTCTGTGCCTCGAATTTCTGCCGTTCATAGAAGATCTTGAGCGAATACTTGTCGTTGCCGTGCAGGGGAAAAAGTACATAGAGCTCTTCGGGCGTCTCCCTGAGTTCCAGCAGTTTCTGCGACGGGCTCTTGGGAACGAAGTCGATGTCGAACTTGTCGCCTTTGAAATCAAAGTTGTAGTTCTTCATCTCCAGAAAAAGACGCTGCCTGAGCTTGTCGATGTCTTCGTGGTAACTGTGGTAGAGAAGAAAACCCACCAGCAGCTCGATCGTAATGAAATAAAGCAGGATGCTTTTGAGAAACGACTCTTTTTCAAAGGGCTTCAAGACGGTATCCTACGCCCCGGACATTGGTGATCTTGATGCCGAGTTTCCGGTTGAGGCTGCTGATATGAAAGCGCAACGCCTGGTCGCTGGGGTGTTCGAGCAGATCGAGAAGCTCCCCCTTGTCGATTGTCTGTCCGGTATTTTCGATCAGCAGGCGCCAGATCTCGCGCTGGATTTCGCCGAGATCGACGGGCTCTGCGCCGCGTGTGATCCGGCCGGAGGAAGGATCGTAACTTATGTCGCCGTACCGGAGAACGGATTCGCCGATCTCTCCGATACGGGCACGTATGCGCAGCAGCAGCTCTTCGACGTCAAACGGCTTCTTGATGTAGTCCCCGGCACCGGCTTCGAATCCTTTCGTCATCGAAGCGATGTCGCGCAGCGCCGAGATGAAGACGGCGGGAGTACGGTCGCTGGCGTCGCGCAGGGCCGAAAGCAGGTCGAAGCCGTTGAGCAGCGGCACGTTGATGTCGAGCAGATAGAGGTCGAAGCGTTCATTGTACGCCCGTTCCGCCGCCGCTTCGCCGTCGGTGACCCACACGGTATCGAATCCGTGTTCCTGCAGCAGCTCCTGGAGGGATTCTCCCAGAACCGGATCGTCTTCGAGCAACAGAATGCGTGCCATGGTTTTTCCTAGAAATAGTGTGTCAGCATCGCCGATACCAGATGGTCGGCGACGGAATCGCTCAGGCCGATGCTGTAGTTCAGCCGGAGTGTGAGTGTCGTATAAAGATCGTAGCTTCCGTACAGCGAAAGGGACCAGAGGTCTTCGGTGTCGCGGCTGTACGCCTGGGAATAGTCGATGGAAACGCTGCCGTAACTCCGGCTGTCGAGGCGGAAACCGCTCCCGATCGAACCGAAAACGATGTCCCGGTAGTCGGTCTCGCCGTCCCCCGTGACGGTGTAGCCTGCTGCGGCGAACGCCTGAACGCCGTCGGCCGAACAGGTGCCCCGCAGCGAAACCCCGTAATCGGCTTCGCCGGTTCCCAGTCCGTCCGCCGCCGTGGGGAGCTTGAGGTGCACGCCCGCGCTCAGATCGAAACGGTCGGAAACGGAAAGGAGCCAGCCCGCGGTGAGCAGGGTGTCGGCGATGCCTCCGCCGTCGTAGGTGGCGACGGTGGGGTCGTATGCTCCCCGGTAGTAGTAGGCTCCCGTCACGGAAGCGTTGAAACGGCCGGTGTACAGTGCCAGGACCGCTTCGTTGGAGAGGGATTCGACGGTATCGTCACCGCCGTATTTTCCCGTTGACCAGGTGATGCCGACGGAAGCGGAAACAAAAAGCTCCGGGGTGGAAGGAAGAGGTTCGTCCGGGCAACCGTCGGCGTCTACCGTCAGTTCGAAAGGGGTGTCCGGACAGCGGTCGAAACGGTCTTCGACACCGTCGAAGTCACTGTCGTCCGAAAAAACGGCGGCGGCCGAGAGCAGTCCGGGAAGAAGGAAAAGCGTCAGGCCCTTCATCGCCCTCCCTGATGCGGCCGGGTCGGAGGGATGCGGGACGTATGCCCGCCCCCTCCGCCGTTACCGTTTCCGCTCTTGTGCATTCGGTACTGCTGTTGCCGCATCCGCATCTGCTCGGCGGCGTTTCCGCTTTTGTCGAGACGGCCCCGGTTCTGCAGGCGGTGTTCGGCCGCCGCGGCCGCCGGAAGGTCGCGGTCCGGGCACGCTTTCATCTGCAATGCTTTAAGGGCTTCCGCCCGTTGCAGGGTGTTGAGCTCGCGCATCTTTTTTTTGAAAGCGTTCATTTTCTCGTAGCGTGTTTCCGCCGGTGCGTTGACGATCTCCTCGATCAGTCTGTTGATGTCGTCTCCGTCCGCGGCATACAGGGCACTCAGCAGAACAAGGAAAAATACAACTGATTTCATCTGTGGTCTCCTTATCCTGAAAGTCTGCCGCAGTTGTGTGAGCTTTCTGTGAGTATTATAACCGAATCCCGCGGACCGTCCCCTGCAAAATCAGGGTATAATCTCGAAAATCCACGAGAGCGCAGAGAACCATGGCCGACAAATCTACCGAACCCGATCTCAGTACCTGGCTGGACCTCCGGACGCTGATGCGCTGCTGTCCGGGAACGCACGAAGAACGCCGGACGTTCGGACTGGAAAACGGAGGTCTGACGGAAAAGCCGTTCGCGCTGCTGGCGGCATGGGTGCGGCACAGACGGCATCTTCTGCCGGATGCGCACGAGACGGCACGCGCGGTTTCCGTGCTGCGTTCTTCGGCGCGCCTGTCCGAGGGCGCCGCTTTTTTCCTCGGACTTTTCGCCGGAACGGGCCTGTTGGCCTACAGCGGCGGCGAACCGGTCAATGTGCTCTATTTTCTTTTCTTCGCTTTCGTGCTGCCGCTGCTGAGCATGCTGCTGTCGCTGGCGGCGATGGCCCGTGCGGACCGTACGGATGCCTTTGCGGTTCATCTTTCTCCCGCCTACTGGCTTCCGAAGCTTTTTTCCCCTCTGCTCGGCCGCGCAGAAGAAACGGTGCCGTTTTCTCCTCTGCTGGCCAACTGGCTTGTCATCCGGCGTTCGCAGATCCTGGCCCTGCTCTTTTCCGTCGGCCTGCTGCTGGCGCTGCTTGCCATGGTGACGGGAAAAGACCTGGCGTTCAGCTGGAGCAGCACCCTCGACGTCTCTTCGCAGACCCTGCACGCGATATTCGCGGCGATCGCGCTGCCGTGGCGGGCATGGCTGCCGCAGGCCGTTCCGTCGCCGGAACTGATCGAGCTCAGCCGCCATTTCCGTCTGGGCGGCGGACTGGAGCCGGAGATGGTGCGCAATGCCGCGAGGCTGGGGGAGTGGTGGAAGTTTCTCGCGATGACGACGCTGGTTTACGCCGTCGGGCTGCGGGCGCTTTTTGCCGCGGCGGCGTCACGGGGATACCGGCGCGCCCTGCGCCGCGCCCTGCTGGGGATCGACGGCGTGCGAGAACTGCTGCGGCAGATGCGCGAACCGTACGTGTCGACCCGTTCGCCGCGGGAGGAGGCCGGCTTCGACGGTTTTGCAGAGGCGGAAGCTCCGCCGGAAGGCACGGCGGCGGGCACCTGGCCTTTCGCCGTCGGCTGGGCCCTGACGGAGGGGGAGGTCGCCCTGCAGAACGAACGCCGGGGCGTCGCGGCCGTCACCGTGCTGGAAGCGGGCGGGATGCATTCGCTCGACGAGGACGCGGCCGTCGCCGGCCGGATCGACGGGGACGTCCTGCTGTACGTCAAGGCGTGGGAGCCTCCCACGATGGACTTCGTCGATTTCCTGACGGCCCTTCATGACCGCAACGCGGGAACGGTTCTGCTGTGTCCGCTGGGAATGCCGCAGCAGGATTCCCGGCCGTCGGAGGAAGACTTCAGGGTCTGGGCCGAAAAGACGGGGGCGCTGAAACTGCCGCGTGTGAGGATGTGCCGGTGACAGAGACCCATCCGAAATTCGCCGTCGTCGGCCATCCGAACAAAGGCAAAAGCAGCATTGTCTCGACCCTGGCGCTCGACGACAGCGTCGCGATCTCGTCCGTTCCCGGTACGACGGCGCGGCAGCGCGCTTTTCCGCTGCGTATCGACGGGCAGACGCTGTACGAACTGATCGACACTCCCGGCTTCCAGCGCCCCCGCGCCGTACTGGCCTGGCTTGAAAAAGAGGACGTCCCGGCCCACCGCAAGGCCGACCGGGTGCGGCGCTTCATCCACGAACACCGCGACGATCCGCGTTTTCACGACGAGATCGAACTGCTGACGCCGGTGATGGAGGGGGCGGGAATCCTCTACGTGATCGACGGCTCCAAACCCTACGGACCGGAGTACGAGGCGGAAATGGAAATCCTGCGCTGGACGGGCCGGCCGTCGATGGCGCTGATCAACCTGATCGGCGAGACCGACCACGTGCAGGAGTGGAAGCAGGCGCTGGGACACTACTTCCGGATGGTGCGGGTTTTCAATCCGATGCGGGCCGGCTTCCCGCAGATGACGGCGCTGCTTGAAAGCATGGCCCAGCTCAGAGAAGAGTGGACGGCGCCGGTCAAACGGGCGATCGGGATCTTCGAGGCGTACCAGCGGCGCAAGATCGATGATTCGGCGGCGCAGATCGCCGAGCTGGAGCTGTCGGTGCTCGGGCATGTCGAGACGATGCCGATCCGGGGCGGCCGGGCGTCCGAGCAGGAGAGGAAAAAGGCGGAAGAGCGCTATCGCGGCGCCCTGCGGCGCAAAGAGGAACAGGCTTTCCGGAAGATCGCGGAAACCTGGAACCATCTGCGGATCGAGGGAGAGGCACCGCCGCTGTTTGACAGTCTGGATCTTTTTTCGAAAGAGAGTACTTCCCTCTTCGGACTGCGGAAAAAAGAGCTGATTGTTACCGGTGTCGCCGGAGGGGCCCTGGCGGGTTCGGGGGTCGATCTCGCGCTGGGAGGCGGCAGCCTGATGTTGGGTTCGGCACTGGGTGCGGTGGCGGGCGGGGCCGGTGCGGCGCTGGGTTTCGGGAAGCTGGCGCAGGTGAAAGTGCTGGGACAGGCGATCGGCCGCCGCCGTCTTCAGGTCGGACCGGTCAGAGACCGCAATTTTCCCTTCGTACTTCTGCGCCGCGCCCTGTACTATACGCAGGAGGTCGCCAACCGCCCCCATGCCGACCGCCGGAAAATCGTTCTGGAGGATGCGGAACTGCTCGGCGGCGAGTGGCTCGACGGCGGGACGAAGAGACGCCTTGACGCCCTGCACCGGAAAATGGCGTCGGACGCCGCCGTAAAAGAGGAGACGGTACGGCGTTACCGTGATCTGGTCCGGACGATTCTGCTCGGGCACATCCCGCACTGACGAGAGGCGAAAATGGGCGGCAGTCACCACCATCACCATCATCACGAAGTCAGCGGCGGACGCCTGTTCTGGACGATCGTGCTCAACGTCCTCATCACGGTTTCTCAGATCGTCGGCGGCATCGTTTCCGGTTCGCTGGCGCTGCTCAGCGACGCCCTGCACAACTTCAGCGACGTCCTTTCTCTGGTGATCGCCTGGGGCGCGAACCGTCTGGCCTCGCGTCCGGGCAATGAAACGCATACCTTCGGCTTCAAACGTGCCGAGATTCTCGCGGCGCTTTTCAATGCTTCCGTGCTGACGGGCATCGCTCTGTTTCTGATCGTCGAAGCCGTGCACAAACTGCTCCGTCCCGAAGCCGTCGATTCGTTCTGGGTGATCGGTCTCGGCGTCCTCAGTATCGTCCTCAATACCCTCAGTGTCCTGTTGATCAAAGCGGATGCCCGTGACAATATGAACGTCAAGGCGGCCTACCTGCACCTGCTGACGGACGTGATGACCTCCGTCGCCGTGGCGGTCGGCGGGGTGCTGATGTACGTCTGGGGGCTTTACTGGATCGATCCAGTCGTTTCCGTACTGATCGCGCTCTATCTGATCCGCGCTTCGTATGCGCTGATCCTGGAATCGGGCGGGGTGCTGATGCAGTTCGCGCCCGCGACGGTCGATCTCGACGAGGTCCGCAAAAGCGTACTTGGCGTGAGCGGGCTTGCCAATATCCATCATATCCATCTCTGGCGGCTCAACGACCATGCGGTCTTTCTCGAAGCCCATCTCGATTTCAGGGAAGATGTTCCGCTGTCCGAAGCGACGGCCGTGGTCGAAACGCTGGAAAAAATTCTCGAAACCCGTTTCGGCATCACGCATACGACGTTCCAGTGCGAATACGGCCGGCACGACGACAAACATCTGGTCTGTTCCGGCTGAACGGACTCGTCTGTGATTTGTAGTGGAAACTAAATGATATATTTGGAAGAGTTTGAAAAAAGTGGTCGGGGTGAAAGGATTCGAACCTTCGGCCTCTTCGTCCCGAACGAAGCACGCTAACCAGACTGCGCCACACCCCGATGAAGTGAGACCGAAATTATAACCGAGTAATCTTAAAAAAAACAAAAACGTCAATCTTCAAACCTTGATTGACATCGGCTCAACTTTGATGCTATAATTTCACACAAAAAACGAAAACAACGAAATATTTTTGAGGTGAAAGAATGAGCAAGAGTTTATACGATACTTTGGGGGTCAGCGAGAACGCGACCGAATCGGAGATCAAGAAGGCGTACCGGAAGCTGGCGAGGCAGTACCATCCGGACGTAAACAAGTCTCCGGAGGCGGAAGAGAAGTTCAAGGAGATCAACGCCGCCTACGAAGTCCTGAGCGACAAGGAGAAAAAGGCGCAGTACGACCAGTTCGGCGACCAGATGTTCGGCGGCCAGAATTTCAGCGATTTCGCCCGTTCGCAGGGCGGCAACGTCGACCTCGACGAGATCCTGCGCCAGATGTTCGGCGGAGGCGGTTTCGGCGGCTTCGGCGGGGCGTCCTCGGGCGGGTTCCGCAGCAGCGGCGGCGGAGGGTTCGGCGGTTTCGGCGGAGCGGGGAGCGGCTATCAGCAGCCGGTCAAC
>Ga0256843_1000679_pt1 | contig 28551 bp, 33 predicted proteins | sample AlvinellametaG_FD_191572 | JGI IMG/M metagenome (GOLD analysis project Ga0256843, IMG submission 191572) | Pompeii worm associated microbial communities from hydrothermal vent at the East Pacific Rise, Pacific Ocean - Alvinella | ecosystem: Host-associated > Annelida > Integument > Unclassified ... | reverse complement strand
CGCACCTCGGCGCAGTTCTGGATGAACCTGCAAAGCGCCTACGATCTGGCCGTGACGGAGGCAAAGATCGGCGATCGGCTGGACCGCGATATAGATCCCGTGGCGGCATAGGTCGCGCGAGGCGCGGCCGGACGGGCGCATCCGCTTGATCGGCCCCTCACACTGGCGCCGTTTCCTTCCAGCCCACCGACAGCCCGTAGCGGACCAAGGCATCCAGATCGACAGCCACCAGGTTGCTCACCCGCCGACTGTTGATCACCCGCTCCTTATTCTCGGCCACAATAACCCCGGCCTGGCGCAGCTGGCGCTTGAACACCCGGTCGGACTTCACCGGCAAGGCATTCCAGCGGTCCCGCAGCGCCGGTGAATGGGCGATGTGGTCCATGATATTGCTGGTGCGCACCAACAGGCACTCCACATCGACGCGCTCGTCGTCCTGCACCGAGTCAAACATATGCGGATAGCGGAACTCACCCCGATCGATCTCCGACAGCGCGATCTCCATGATCCACACCCACGGCTCCCGGTCCTGGCTGGTCTCTGAGATGTGCTCATTCATCTCATGCAGCACATCCTGAGGAAAGTCGCCCTGAGACTCCTCCACCCCAGCAAACTCACACAGCAGCCGCCAGGCCATCAGCACCGCCGCATAGTTACCCGCCATGCGCACCGCGCCATCGTCGTCACCAGAGGCACGGGAAAGATCCAGACAGCGCTTGCGATAGCGCCCATAGATCTCCTGAATCTGGCTGCGGTCGTAGTGTTTTGCGAGGAACTGCAGCCACTGCAGCATCGGGAACCGGGGCAACGACTCGCGCATCTGCGTGCCCTTGGCCCCCGGCTTCAAGCTGGCCCGCACCACCTTACCCAGCAAGGAGCGCACCGGCACATCCTCACCGGCCATCAGCACCGGCGCCGAGAGGATGTACTCAGTCATCTCCGAATTACGTCGGTTGATGGTGTACTGGTAGCTCTCCTGCAATAGGTTCACCGCGGCATCAATCGTCTGCTGTCTGCGCGCCGAGATCTCCTCCCAGCCCACTGGGTGCGAGGTAGAAGAGATAGAGGTAACGATACGGAACACAGTCTCAAGCGACTGCCCAGAGAACATAGTGAAGGTAAGAGTCCGTTCCAGCCGTTTGATCAGGGTCGATTTACCCGCGCCCTTGTCGGCCTGCATGATCATGTGCGGCCAGAACCCCAGCAGCGCCTTCAGATGTGCACCCAAACCCCACACCAGCAGCTGCAGGGCCGCATTGTGCTTAAAGGTGGCCTGATAGGCGTTGATGACCTGTCGTGCATCCTCTTTCGAGCCCGAGTGAAAGGTCAGGTTATGGTAGGGGCACTGCTGCTGCGGATTCGTGAAATAGCAGTCCGGTCCTTCATTCACCACCAGCTTGCCCTCACGCCAGGCCAGCCCAACAAAATTGACCGCATGCCGGGCCCCAAGGTCAGCACTGCGCTCCAGGATACTCACCATCCGATTGAACGCACTGGGCTGAAACACCGGGCCAAACTTCCGCCACTGATCCACATTGTGCAGCTGCTCATCCTCAAACACCCGGCGCTGCAGGTTAGCGCCATGCCGGGGCGCCTGCACCGAGACAGAAAATAGCACCTGCGGTTGGGCGTCGACTTCCCCGGTCATGGTCGAGAGCGCACTGGCGACCGTCACCCGGCTAATGCCAGCAACACGGAACCCGCACAGATCCTGCATTGTCAGCTTGTCATCCCCTGCCTCATCATCCTTCTCCACCTTACTCACATAGGTGGTGAAATCCGGCTTGACCCGGTATTTCCAGTAGTGCGCGAAGTCATAAGATGGCAGGAACAAACGGGACCGCCCCTTCTGCCGCTCGGCATCCCCGATCATCCCTGGAATGGCCCAGTGCTCCAGCCGGTTCAGCTCGATCTTGAGGCCCGATGCACCCACATCCTGAAGCACGTCGTTCAGATCATTCCAGCCAGCGTCATCCCACGCCGACTGATCCAGCAGCATCGCCGAGATATTCAGCCCCGTCAGATGCTCATAGACCGACCAGGCCGACTTCTGCCCTGGGCAATAGCCGGTGCGCTCGTTGGGCGCGTCATTGTCCATCGCCACGATAACCTCCTTGCCCTGGAGGAAACGCCAGTCGATGTTATCCACATTGCCGGTGCCACGGGATGCCACCGTGGCAGTGCCAGGCAGGCTACAGCTATCGATCGACAGCGCATTGATGGCGGACTCCACCACAAACACCCGCCGCGCCGCCTTCAGCGCCCGCAGGTCAGCCGTCCAGATATGGCCGAACTTCTCGCCGATGGTTTGAGTCTTCACATCACCATTCAGTGACGGGTCCAGATAGCGCATATCCACCGCCTTCACATGGCCAGGGTTGAGAGTGCGCACAATGAAGGCCGCCGCCGGGCCACCATAGCCCACCTCCCCCACCTGGCGCTTGGTGGAAGTGAAGGTGTTAAACCCCAGCGACTTGCCACGAATCGCCCGCTCCACCGCCGTTTCCGCGATCTTTCGTGTCTCCACCAGGAAAGCCTTCACCTGATCTGCCTGAGCCAGACAGCGGCCAGCCACATTCTCCTCAAACGACAGCTCGCGCCTGGGCGCATCGGGGCGATCCAGAGGAATACCGTAAATCTCATGCAGCCGGCGGATCGCCTCATCCACCGGGGACTCTTCCACATACATCACTAGGTCGATGCAGGTTCCGGCCGCATCATCACAAGAGTGGTCTTTCCAGCGGGTGCCGTCGGCGAAGATCGACAGCGACGGGCTCTTGTCTGGGTGCCGGGGGCTCTTGTAGTTGCCCCGGCTCTGTGGGCGCTCCAGACCCAGCTTAGCGGCCAGGTCATAGAGATCGATACGCTGTTTGAGTTCTTCCGTTGAAGCCATAAAACTACCTGCTGTGGACGCCGGCAAATTGATTCCCTACAAGCCGGCTGCATTCAATCTCTCTCAGTTTCATGGTCATTACCTTGTTAAGTTGTCACCCGCCTCCGGCAGATAAATAACAATCTCCCCATCAAAGGCCTGCGCCATCTCCTGCACAAACTCGCTTTCAACCAGCTCAGCCTGGGCGGGATAGTCACGCTGCAGCTTCTCCCAGGCTTCACGCTTGCGCTCTCTGGGGATCCGAGACAGGTTGACCTTCTTCATTCGCCCTGCGGCGCGTCGGCCTGCTCCCCTTGCTGGCATCTGTGGATCAGCACCAACAGCAACACCGCCAGCGGGAACAGCTGCCAACCAGCAGAGATATTCACGAGACCTCTTCCATGGCGTCTTCAATGTCTTCACGATCCGGCAGCGTATAAACCGCCGTTGAGCGAGGGTCACGCTGGTTCAGCGCACCCTGCACCACACCGCGGGGATCTTTAGCGGTCGAGTTCTTCATCAACCGCTTGGCCAAGGTGTGGCGGAACCAGTGCGGAGACGCCTTCACTTCCAAACCAGCGGCTCGGCACCAGTGGCGCATCCGGTCCTGATAGCTCCTGATGCTCATCCGCTTGTGTTTCCGGGAGTAGACTAGAGGCAGATCCGCACTCTCCGGGTAGCCCATCTCCCGCCGGATCTGCAGCAGATCGCGCAGCGCCCGCCGCGCCTTATTGGTCAGAAACACCTTGCCGCCCTGGCTCCGCTTGGTGATCTCGGGGCGCAAGATCAGGTAACGATCCCGCAGCGCCGCCGTGGCATCCCCCACGCTCAGACCCGCCATGGTCTCGACTCGAATACCGGTCTGGCGCATGAAGCGCATCCAGGCGTAGTCCCGCCGGGCCAGCACGCTCTTGAACTGATTCACCGTCTGGAACAGCTGCCGCTCTTCGCCCTCTTTCAGGTAGCGCTCAAACACCCGCCGGTTCATGACTCACCCCGCTGGCCCTCAAGGCCCCACACCAACGCAAGATGCTCAAACACAGCCCCACCGTTGAGGATCAGCATGTGCGGTTCACGCCCCAGGTGGCGCAGCCGGAACACGTCCAGCAGGTTTTCACAGAGCACCGCATCCAGCAGGGCCAGGTCCGACACATCGAACTGGAAGCGCTGCCCGTTGTAGGCCGACAGCAGCCCCTGGGCGACCACGCGAGCACCTGACGTGTCCTGTGATACAGCCACCTTCAGGCAATACTGAAGCGCCACCGCCAGCGTCTCCTTCATGCTCTCTGGAATGCATGTGGAGGCTGCCAGCTCACGATGATTGATGATGATTTCCATTCTCTGATCTCCGTATTGATTCAACTCGCCCACTTAAGAGAGCGGGTTGTGCGAACAAACTCAAGAAACACCCGCCGGGAAGCCCCGGAGGCACCCTGCTCGACCGCCCTGGGCACTACCCAGAGGCTGGCCCAGCCGTTGCAGCTCACCACCGCCCCCGCCGGAACGACTGACTCAAACGCAGTCGTAGGGGACTCGATGCGGATCACCAGCTCCCGCTCGCCGTCCTGAATGTTCTCCAACGCCGTCAGCACCAACTGGGGGCCAATAATCAGGGGCTGGCCGATCTCCAGCCACAGCCGCCGGCGGTCACCGGAAGCGGCAAAAACACCAGCACGAAGCAGACGAATCATCGCCCTCCCCTCCTCTTCTTCTGGATCCGCGCAATGGTCTCCATTGCGGCCAACAGCTCCAGCTCATCCGGGTCAGGCTCCACGGCGATGGGAGCCTGTACCGGCGCAGCGGCTTCACTGCTTACCGTGCAGGCCGACATCAATTCGTCTTTGAAGAGCAGGAAAAAAACCGAAGTGCCAACCCGCAGCTGATGCCCGGACGGAATATTGTCTTCAACCCGGCGAATACCATGCTTGGCCAGAAAGTCAGGCACCGACATGGCCGACCTCCCGCAGTACACCACGTGCCGACAGAAACACCGCCACCTTTAACGTCAACGCTGGCGGCAAGGCATCATCAACAGCATCCTGATCCGGTGCTGCCGCCGCCCGAATCGACGCCACCACGGCCGGTGGCATCACATCGACAGCCAGATCCATCGCCGCCCCATGCCGCCCCGGCACAAACGGCAATTGATCGGGCAAGCCTGGGACAGTCATCCAGCTGGGAACACCGCCGCCCAACAGCTCCAGCAGCTGGATGGTTTGCGGCACATCAAGCAAGTATCGTTCTGCGTGCATCTTCCGCCTCCGCTAGTTGTTCGATACGTGAAAGAAATTCAAGGAAGGCCTGAATGTGCCGATAGCCCGCGGTCTTGATCGCCCGGGCCTCAGTCAGCGTGACCCGATGATCGGCCAAAGACTGGTGGATCACCTCACAGGTACAGCCCATCTTTGCCTGCCAGGCGCTGAACTTATCGAGCAGCTCCACATCCCCGACCGGCTCTGCATCCGGCAATTGGATAGAGATGTGGTGCAAGGTGTGGCTAAAGGCGTGCAGCAGGCGGTAATCCTGCGCCATCAACTGCAGGGTGATGGCATCCTCCAGCCCCAGCTTGTGGCTGGATGACTCAGGATTGACCTCATTCGACAGGGTGCCAGCACTCTTGCCGAGCATTGGGCCCAGCGCCTCGGCGCCGCCCTTCATTCCCTTCCGAAACTCGTGGACGGTCCGCCAGGCAGCCTCCTGCACCGGCGTCCAGTGGGATGGTATTTCCCGTAACACTGTGCGTTCCTCTCACGTGGATCAGTGAGAGACAGCGGACTAGGCTTTTCGCGTATGGAGAGATCGACTACCCTATTTCACGCGAGGATGTACGGATGAAGGTGCTCAAGCCAAGTCCTGCTGCCTCGTTCGCCCCAGCCAGTGTTGCCGCACCGGCTGGGGCCTCTCTTCTCTCAGGCGGCTGCCGCCTGTTTCTCCTGCCAATCTCGCCAGCGCCGATGCCCTTCACGGGTTCCGGCGAACCAGGCATCGGCTTCGGCAGTGCCGACCTCATAGGGCCGCGACATGCGCTCGCCATTAAAGCGATAGACCAAGGCCGACATCACCCCCTCCTCGTAGGCGCGGCTGCGCGGGGTGCGATAAACACCAGGGCCAAAGGCCTCGTTGTAGAGTTGTTGTGGCAAGTCCATTTCTGTTTCCTTAGTCTCAAGCCGCATTTTTCTGTTCTGCTTGTTCCAGCCCCGCTTGAACAAAGGCCTCGACCAGATCTTTCACAGAGGTACCTCTCTCCGCCGCCAGCAGTTTGAGGCGTTTGTGAATAGCTGGGTCCACAAACAAGGTTTTGGGTCGCTGGATGTTTTTCATTTCACGCTCCATGATTTAGGATGCTGTTTTATGTTCCTGCGATTTCGTCGGGTACCGTTAACACTACCTTAGTAGCGCATTCGCTACCGGTCAAGCGACGACATGCCATCTGCTCATAACGATTTCTTATCAAAAATTAATTTTCTATCAGGCGGGCGTTATATCACCCCGTGGCTTGAGTCCACCGGACTGACAAAAGCAACCATCAATGCGCTTCGCAATGCAGGGCGCACACCGTCATCTGACGTACTCCGCGCAATCTCACGCACCGAAAACGCCTCATTGATCTGGCTAACTGAAGGCAAGGGCGCACCGTTCTACGTCGCCTATGCCCTCTCAGACGAGGATGGTGCCGAGCTGCTGGATGCCCTGTGTGAAGGGGATGGCTGGGTGATTGCAATAGTCACTGGCGAACACAGCGAGGGCTTCACCCTTCTGCTGGCACAGCACAGTCACTTTGAAATAAAGGGAAGACGCGTAGATTTCACCCAGGTCGAGATCATCGCCGGCCACCTGGGAAAAGCCACCCTGGAACGGGCAGCCCAGGCAACAGAAACCGGCAGCCGCCTCTACACGCTAAAAATCACAGATGAACAATACGAGCGCCTCGAACGAGGCGCCATGGGAAACTACGAACTCATCGGCTGGAGAAAAGAAGAAGGCCTATTCGCCAATGCTCAAGCCTGGCAAGAAACCGATACCCTCGACCAATTCACCCCCACCGCCGACACAGAAGACCACCTCACAAAACAAGAAAAGCTCCTGCTGAAAATCTTCCGCAGGTTCAGCGATGAAGACAAAAAACGCCTACTGGCAATCGCCGAAAGCCTTCAGCTTTAGCAATTTTACAACCAGCAAGCTTACCTTGTATGGTGATTTACTCATCATCACCTGATACCCATTTCACTGATTATGTTGCGCATGCTCCTGAACAAATTGGGGTTTGCTTTACGAAGCTGGGATAGCCAGTACTGGTGATCGAGCGCCTCACATCACCGACAGAAAAAAGCATAGCGAGGAACGAGCGACGCTTTTTTCTGTCCGAGTGCATGTGATTGTTGGGCATTCTCGCAAAAATGCCGTATTTTCACAGTGACTCTAGTATCGAAAGAGTTCGTTTATCAGGTTCACCCTCAAAGAATCTATCCAGTGCATGAGAAAACGGGCTGTCATTTCCAGCCACTATATTAAATAAGGTCATACTTGAACGGAACTTTAGATAATCTGGATACCCAAATATTTGCTCTGCTGTTAGATCCTGGTGTTCATTGACGGTATTTGTGCAAGCAACAAGCCTTGAGCCAAGCACTGGATGTTGTAAGTACGCAGTCGCCTCAGATGCACTTTGAATGGCGTAGTACTCCGATGTTGAACTATGCCCAAGGCATTTAATTTGTGGAAACATGTACCACATCCAATGCCCCCGCTTTTGCCCCCGCCTAAGTTCCTGCAATACTCCCTCAATATTTTCTCCCTGGGCTGAAAGAAATCTTTGCAAATTATATTTATCTTCCATATCCATATTTTCTTTATTAAGTAAAAAGGCCAGTAGCAGCCTTCAATATGCGCTTTGAAGTGTTTATAGATATTACCGGTTTTTCTCTAGTGCTAGCTCGATACACTACTACATAGTATTTTTTAATATGATGGCCAGATAATTTGAAAACACCATCGCATATAGCTAACAAAAGTGAAAAAAGCCCCACCTCTTTACGCAAGCCACCGTGCCCCGTACCCATAATAGGAATACACACTGACTCATGACTCAATTCTATGGTCTGCCGCAACTTTCTGAATCTCTTTAACAGCTTCAAAGATATGCGACATTTCTGCCCGCAAACCTTCTCCAGAGCGCTTAGTAGTAACAGAAATAAACAATACAGGTTGCTGTGAATGCAGAGACTCTTTTAGAAAGACACCAAATCTGACTCCATAGCTACCTTGCATCACGCCAGGTTCTTTCTCAATTTTTCGTGACTTAACGGAGATGAGCTCCTCCTGTATGAGTCGCTGAATTTCACTGGCTTGATTCGGAAAAACAGACTGAACGTATGCACCAAGTGAGCTATTTGAATCATTAATACACTCATCATCAAAATATTCATTAGCAGGAAGCACAACCATGCTCTTTGGGATATCCTTGGCCACTTCTTGAATCCTGCCAAAAGCGATGTTTATTTGACTGTGACCATAGTTTGCCTGTAAGTAACCGTCATTCATACGAACTGAAGCCGATTTAAACCAACCCAACGTTAAGCGATCTTGAGCATAGAAAAACAACGAAAAACCAACTAGCGCGCCCCCAAATATGAGCACAATCCAAATAATTGGATTACGAGGTTCGACCTAAAATTTAGATATATCTTCAACATCAAAAATTGAAATGATAGCAAGAACTATCCCTAATACCAGGAGCACTACAAGATAGCTTTGTTTTTCTAGTAATTTAAACATAATGACTTTACTTCAAGTGAATACCATCCTGCATTCATTGCCTTACCTTAACTGCCCAACGACTCGCTTCACCGGCAAAGTAAAGTGAAGGAGCAAAGCGACGTAGCTTCATTTTGTCCGAGCGCAAGCGTTTGTTAGCTGATAACTTGAGCCTCCTGTACTTATAATTCGTTTATAATATCCATCAACGTTGCCATGCAAGATTCATAGTTATTCTTAATGTTTCTTCTTTCAATATCTGCCCGTAATGTTTGAATATCGGCTTCAATTAACTCAATTCGCAATTTAGTTTGCGGCGACGCCTTGTCTTTGGCCTTTGCTAGGCTCTTTTTCGCCTGGTTGAGATATAAAATTTCATCATTATCTTTCCACGCCTCATGACTTTGTTCTACCTGCTCCTTTAATAGATTTATTTTTGTATTTAAATCGTTAATTTCTTTCTGTATCGGCTTTTTAGCGACCTGATCGGCCTTATCCAAGTATTTAAGCACGCTATCTAGTTCTTGTGCAGAATCTTTAACATTGTGACTAACAAGTAGATCGTGTTCCGCAGTATATAGGTGCATTTTTGCATCAAGAAGATGTTTAAGAGTTTTTTCGGAAGTTGCTAATTCAACATAACCATGAATTAGTTGATCTATCTCTCGCCCAATTATTGCAGTAGACTGATGCCAAAAACGAGTTAAAGTATTTTCATTTTCCGCCGAGGATTGCTTTAGTTGTTTTTTAAATGCATCTATTTTTACAGCCAATTGACGGGATGATTCTCGGGACTTTTCAGTCTTGCTAGTTTGTGATGCCTTATTTAGCCATTCAATGGCGACTTCCAAATCATGCTTGGCATCATCAAAGTCTCCATTATTGTATCTATCAATAGCACTTTTTAGCTTCATCCGTACTACTTCAAGGCCATTTATACCACTATTGGATCGAGTATTTTCTTCAACCTTAGCCGACACCTTGTCATTATCTGTTTCGACTGAAATTGCAGGAATAGAAGTAATAATTAGAACAGTCGATATTGTTACCAATATCATGGACTTATAGACTATTTTGGCCATCTCTATTTTCCTCTAAGTTACAAATAATCAGCTAACGCTTGTGCTCAGCCGCCCCTTGAGGCGCGCAGCGCTTTAAGGGGGCGGCTGGAGCACTTTGTTGGGCAATTCTATGGCTGACATTAGCTCTGTGGGTGATGATGTCACCAAATTTGCTCCAGCCTCAATTGCTACATCTTTGTAACGATAAACAGGCTTTCTGCTACGGCCAAAGAAAACTATCATTGGTGTAGAAAGCTTTCTTTCTCTAACTGCCTTAATTAGCTCCATTCCCGCTTCATGGTGCACCTTTCCAAACTCAACCCTGTGCATATCAGTAATTATTAAGTCAAATTTTGATACTGAAAGACGCGAAATTGCATCGTCTGTAGTTTTCTCTTGAATTACAGACACATCTTTGTTGTTCAGTTGCTCAATAATCTGAATATGATTCTCAGGGTGATCATCAACCCACAATACTGAACTAATTATATTTTTAGAATTTTCGACTATCACTTTCTCAGTGAGAATACGCTCTGTTTTTGGTAAATTATTTATCCGATCTTCTATTGCAATAATTTTGTCTTGCAGGTCTCCAATTAGACCTCTTTGTTGTTGATTGTAGTCGTCAATTGAAATTTCCAAATCCCCAACCTTGAGAGTCGATTTTCTCCAAGCCCACGACTTGATGACCGAACTAATAGGCTCTCGCGCAAACCATGCAACCGACATAGCTAGTATTGGCCACATCAACGATGCAAGGGCTTCAATCAACTTTGCTGTGTTTTCCATATTCTTTACTATGCCCAACGACCAGCATCAGCGGCGCGTTTTTTGCGTCCGCTGAATGCGCTTGTTATGTGCCTGCTCATAGTGTATTACCATTATTCGAACTTTAAGAATAAGCCAAGATAGTTTTTATGAATACCGCTTTTCCATGGCTTACCAAAAAGGCGAAAACCAAATTTTTCTAGTATTTTTACCATAGCAGGATTTGCGGAGATCTCGGTACTTGCCATAAGGTTACCATTGCCGTAGCTATCTATAAGCATGCGTGTGACATTTGTAGCGATGCCTTTACCTGAATAATCTGGATTAACATATAAATACCCTAGCTCCCACTCAAAAGCATTACTTAGTTCTGGCACTGATGCTTTTTCATTAGAAAAATCAGATTTCGTTTTTATCTTAATAGCTCCGATACCTGCTATATCTTCATTAATTTTTGCTATACAGATAATCTTGCATCTATCTGCTTTTATAGATAAGTCGCCTTTTACTTTTCCTTGTTTTTTTAAGTGCCTCTGCAAAAATAGTTCGAGTTTGGTCGCTTAACTCCTCTTTTCTGATAATGTTATATTCAATTTTGATACTCATTTTATTGCCAGAACATCCAATAGTGGTAAATCAACTTTTTGCACATAACAGAGAGATAGGCCGCGGCAGTCTATTACAGATAGCACTACCACGCTCTATTGCGTAATAAACTGCCAGGCAGCCATCACGGTAGCAGGTTTGATCCCTCACACAAAACAAACAGGCTCTTGGTCTATCTCTATCTCTTGTGTCACTGGCTGATAGCTGCCGTGGATGCCGAGATACCAATACGTCATGTTGGGGGCTACCCAAACAGCCGGGCTGCTGGCCTGCGCGGCTACGTGTGGGCCTATCTTTATCTCGGTGTATTCGATATCGGCGCCCGCCGAAGGGTACACCCCCCGCTTGCTGATCAGGCTGGCAATCTGCCCAGACGTTAGCGCAAACCCAAACTCAGCAACCATACCCTTTGGGTCGTCACCGGGATGCTGCACGTCGCTAGAATCATAATAGATATCGGAGCTGGTTTCGTCACGCAAAACAGTGCCGCCAAGCGTCACGCGCTGGGTAACCGAATATGCGGTGCTGACGATATAGGGATCATTCCACGTTGTCCCCGAGCAGGTAAACGTGAGGCTGTCTGTCTGCAGTGATGACACAGAATTAACGCGGTCAGGAGCGGATGCTATGTGCACACCGCCAGCGTCGATTCTATAGCTGTCAGTCGTCACGCTCGTTGCCGCTTCAATCTCCTGCATCACACCTGATGAACTAACGCAGCCTGGAGGCAGCGTGCCAGGGCAATCGCTTCCAAAATTCTCAACTCGCTGGCCGCTTCCAGTATGGGTGCGATCAAAAGTTGTTGTGCGTTCGTGCCGGATTGTCTCGGCTATTTCAACTTCTGAATCTGTGCTATCAAAGACAATTCGCAGGACGTTGCGCGTTTCTGTGCCGTATCCATGGCTCAGCGTGTGCGTTGTCGTTGTGCCTGGCCACACCCAATCACCTGTCGCTTGATATGTCGCCTCAGAGCCAGAGCACGGCGGTGAGCAACAATCTGTAACCTCATCCGTGAGTGTCGGCAGCCCCGCGGCATTTAGGCGTGTCTCGTCAACGCTGATGGTGGATTGATAGCCTAACGTCTGCGTAACAGATAGGGCCGCGCTGTCCTTATACAGCGCCACGGATGCCGATATACCAGCCCCAAGCGGGAGCTGGTCATCATCAATGTTGCCAGCACCGGAGATCGTCAGAGCGTATACCCCCATGAGCTGCGCAACGTTTGGGTAATTGCCGCTTTTGTCCGGGTAATAATCGCCGCTGAACGCGCCGCTATACAGGTGGCACAACACCCGGCTGCCGGTGCTGTTTGCCTCGGTCGCCAGATAGTTCGGCACGCTAAGAGTAATCACAGGCCACTGGGTCCACGGCGGGTCAACAGGCTGCGGCAGCTGCGCATAATCAATGAGCGTCAGATCGACGAATTCTCGGCTGAGCGGAAACCTGCCGAGCAGGCCAATCAGCCGCACCAGAAAAGTCACGCCGGTATCAGTGGCGTAGAACGACACCAAGACGCGCCACGGCACCCCGTTTGTGTCGATATAGATGTTACCGACATCCTGCCCACCCAAGCGCCGCCGCCCACCGCACAGCAACGCATGGTCGCGCCATTCCCAGCCGTGCCTTTCATCTCGCGCAATCTCTGGATCAGAGCGAGCAGGTATTGTGTGCCCCGGAATTTTTAAGAGCGTGACGTTGCCGCCGCCAGCTTCATACAAATTATCAATGGTGACTCCAGGCGGCTGCTCATAATTGATTTCCTGCCCGTTCGGTAGCATCAGCTTCCCGCCGCGCACAAGCCCATGGAACGGGAAACCACATCTAGCCATAGGGATTGGCTTTATTGATCACGACCTCTGCCCCATCTGCGTCGGTATATTTTTCGGTCTGTGGTACCAGATCATCGAAGATAAAAAGCCCATCGCTGCTGGTGATTGGCTGATCGAAAAAAACGCGTGTGTTTGGCTGCTCAGTCAGCGGCGACGCGATACCACCGCCAGTGCCGCCGGCCTTCTCCGCCACGCCCACACCAACCCCAGCTGGGATCTGCGGTCGCTCCAGTGGGCTCCCGAGCCGCTCAGCGTGGCTCTTGTTGCGCCATCTGCCATAGCGGCTGGTGAGGCTATTCAGGCGATCCTGTAGGGCCCGAGAGCGGTTTGGCTTCGGCTTAGCCATCAGATCGCAGACTGCAGCAGGTCAGGCACCACAATTTTTATATCTGTATATGTGCCAAATGGGTGCGCGCCCTGATCTACGCGCAGGTAGATGGGGACAGCGACGCCGCCAGTCACGGATACGCCGATATCAAGCGCGGCACCTGGGGTGTTTGTACCAAGGCCGGCTGAGTCAGCAGACAAAACGCACTCCGCGGGCTCGTGGATCTCGTCGATGCACTCATACGTGATGCCGTCCTGGGCCACTGTCGCGCCGATGGTCGTCGGCCAGGCCGGCTCTGTAACGGCGGTGCCTGAGCCCTGCGCCTGGTATTTGTAGCCGTTGCCAACGGTGGGCTTCATGATCTGATTTGCAGCCACCGCGCCGGCTGCCCAATCTGCGACGTTGCTGGCGACTGTGACCTGGAGCTGAGCGGTTCCTGGGTCCGTGCTGTTTTCGGCTTTGACTGATGCGGACTGAGCCCCGAAATAGACGACAAAATCATTTGCCGCACTGCTCCCGTCAACCAGCTGCTGGCTAGAGATCTGAGTCAACACCCCTGCCAAACCCGCGTCAGCCCAAAATTTAAAATCGATAGCCATGCTGGCCTCCTACGTGATTGATAGTTGATCGACGCGGACAGCGACATTGAGCGTCTGCTCCTGCATCGCCTGCTTCGCCTGGCGCGCCTCATCCTCGATCTCAGGCGTTGGCACGCGGAACTGCACTGGGTAAACCACAGAGCCTGGGGCCTCTGGATCAAACCAGTCTGTGCGGTTGTTGTCGTACTGGTAATTCGTCACGAACCCCGCCCAATCATCACTGAACGGCGGCGCTCCCTGGGTGCCACCGATGTGCATCCCGGCATTGCCCGCGGTCAGTACGGCTGGACCCTGGTTTGCTGCAGGGTCTGCCTCGGTGTCTGGTGCTGGCGGTGCCTGCGGCAGATCGTCGTTATTCGCCCCCGTTCCGCCCGTGCGGCTCAGCGCGATAGTGATATCAGTAACCGCCTCACCAGTGCCGATATCGCCGCTGTGGACAACCTGAAACACCTTCCCCTTTGCTGTCAGCCCGGGTGTTGATATCTCGCCTGTTTGATGCCGATCAATCTGCGCCGACAGGGGCACCTGCCAGCTGACGTAATTATGCCGGTGGCTGGCGGCGATGCTCGCCCGCGCACGCGCCTGCAGGGTCTCTAGGGCCGACTCCAGCGCGGCGCGTCCATCTGCCTCGCCCGTCACTGCGTCTTTTGACCAGTCCCCATTTGGCGCCGCCGTCGCACCGACAGACAGCCCGGTGAAGCGACTATCCTGCTCCCAGGTGTCGGTATCAGCCTCGGCCTCCAGGCTGCCGCTCAGCTCCGCTCCAATCGTGCCGTTTTGCGACACGCTGCGGTCGGATCTGACTGTGATGCTGTAGGTCTCGGTGATCGTTTGCGCCCAGCGCTTCGACAGCTTGATATAAGCGCCCTGGCACAGCAGCGCGAGATCTGGATCAGCAACAGCCACGGTGCCGTAAAATGTGTTCTGGAGACTGATTCCCCAGCCGATTTGCGAGGCCGCACCGCCCTTGTAGCAGGTAAAAAACTGTGGCGGGGGGAGATCAACGTAGCCGACAGATTGCACCGCCCACCCGGTTGCCTCGGCGGCTGATTTGATCATTGCCCGAGTCGGCAGGACGAATGGATTGTAGAGATACTCGCAGCCAATTGGCGGATTCATCTGCCAGTTGTATTGATAATCTCGTTGCCGAAGACGTTGAAAGCGGAAATCAAAATTGATCGTCACTTGGTTGACCAATGCACGGCCATCAGCCAGCTCTAGCTGTCGCGTGCCGTCGATGTGGTCAGCCGAGGCGTGGGAAAAATCTGCGGTTGCCTTTGGCACCCAGTCAGTCAGCCTGCCGGTGCCTGATACGTCCAGATCATAAGCGGCCTGCTGTGTCGATAACCGATCCTGAGCCTGCTGCCAGCCGTCTGCCGTCTCATCAAAAATCACTGGCGAATAGTACCCACCAACAGTCGCCTCCACCCCAGCAGCATCCATGCGCTCAAATCGCTCCTGTAGCTGGTCTGTACAGCTGAGCGTGAGCAGCCGCGTGTTGGGGTCATACTCCGGAACATCGACGATCCCGGCAAACAGCAGAGCAGACCAGCGCGGCACCCCGGCGGCGTCAACCGACGCATAGTGCAACGTGATGTTGCGCCGCACCCAGTCCAGCGGGTCAATGGGGCCGGCCGGCGGAACCACAGTGATCTGCGCGACGCGAGCCGCGCCTTCTTCGGCATCCACGCTCCAGCTGCCGGTGAGATTGGCGCTGATGTCCACGCCATCAACAACTGCAAACAGCCTCCACAGGCTGACAGCAGCATCCTCGACGCTCGCCTGCTGCAGATAGAGCGTGGGGGCTGCCTCGACAATACTGGCCTGCTGAAGCCGCAGCGTTGCCGGGCCTGTGTTCTGCACACTGTTCTGTTCCAGCAGCAGGTCTGCCTCACCCACCTCGGCGCTGATTTGCTGCAGCGGGAGATAGGCGGCGCCGGTCTGTCCGGTTGATATCTGCTCCAGCAACAGCGTAGCGATGCCCGGCTCTGCGCTGACCTGCTCCAGCAGCAGAACGCCGGAACCAGCCTCAGCGCTGATCTGCTCCAGCAGCAGGACAGCCTCACCCTCGTTCAGCCCACCGTTACCGGCAGCCGAGTTGAGTGAGTGAGCGTTAAGCGGGGCCTGGTTGAGCATTATGGCGGCGTGATGTCGATGTTTTGGGCGACAACCTCACCGCTCCAAAACAGGTCAGAATCTAGGCGATAAAATCGAAAAATATCCCGGCGATACGCACCAGAAGAGACTGTCGGCGCAACACCACCTGCCCAAGCCACACCTTCGGGGTAAGCAGACGCGGAAAATGTGATTGTGTGGCCGCCCGTGGCGTCCTGATCAACCAGAAACAGCACCTCGATTAAATGGTTGCTGCCTCCCATTGCTGTCTGTAGCGATATTTCTGCATTTTTGTCGGCATTAAACGCAATGACCGCCTCAGATTCATCGATATTGATGTACGGCCAGGCGTCCGCTGGCGTGTAATGCGTGACACGGCGCGGGAACGTGACCAGCTGCCCCATGCCGTGCTGCGTCAACCGCGCCTCAATCGTCGTGCCGATCGGCCAGGTTTGCTCTGTGCCGCCAACTGCACGAGTAATCCAGATCCTGTCTGTGCTCGTGGCTGCGGTCAGCTGCACCACTTCAAAATTCCCGGCGCCATCATCAAGCGTCAGGTCAATGAGGCCCGGGGCGGCCGCGGTGATTGCCGCGCTAATCGCAGCATGATCTGCCGGATCGATGTAGCCATTGCCGACGCCTGACGCCAGCTCAGCGGTCAGCGTGGAAGACCACTGGTCAACAAAGCCGATCTGTGTTCTTACCGCCATAAAACTGCCTCCTCAATCAAAATCCACTCACACCTGCAGCAGCGACACTTGCCACTGGGTCTCACTCGCCCGCAGGTCATCGCTGGTCTGCACCCCGCCCTCGATCAAGACCTGGAATTCAGGGAACCAGAGCACCTGGTAGAGGGTGGCGTTGGGGACTGGCGTCAACGCAGCCAGGTCACCCGTCATCGCCACCGCTGTGGGCTGCCACCGACTCTCCACATAGGCCCGCCCCCAAGGGGTGTAACCGTCATCACTGCGCCTGGCGGCGGGGATCAACACAGAGGTGGCCTGGCTGATGGTGGCGCGCTCTGCCCCACACTGGAGCAACAGCGGCACCGAGGCGTCCAGACCATCCAACCCTGGGGGGATAGCGCCTCGGCCACTGATTACGCTACGCACCTTGCCCTGGGTGCCAGCAAAGGTCTGTTTCTGATGAGAACCATCCCCCATCAGGTGGATGGTCTCCCGGGCAATCGGCTCGTAGGTCTGCTGCATATCAAGCGATGCGAGCAGGGGGATCTCAATGCCGGCCAGGACGGCGGTGCGGATCATAGGCGGCTCCCTCGTTTCAAGGCGCTGAGGCTAAGGCGCCGTTCCAGTTGATCGGCGGTGTCGTTATCTGCTGATACGGCATAGCGGTCGCCATTCAGCACCAAGGTGATAGGCCTGCCACTGGCCGCTTGTGGTGTCGGGAAATTAATGGATGGCTGAGGCGCCGAAATCAGCCCGCCGTCGACATAGCGTGGGATCTGCATCTGGTTGAGGCGATCGAAAAAGCCTGATCCATAATGGCGCACCGCGGATTCCCGCATCATGTACTCACCGTTGGAGCCCCACATCAGAATGCTGTCGCTGGTGCCGCTGCCAGGGCCGCGCAACAGGCCGCCGCCAGCCTTGCCTGGGAGGTTCTCCAGGGCCTTGTCGATCAGCTTGGCATTACCGGTATTTGGCTTGCGCAAGATCACCGGCAGCTCCAGTGGATTGTTGTTGAACTCCTCCTGCAGGCTGGCTCGCAGGAACTCAGCATTCAGTGCGGCCTGTTCCTGGTCGAAGCTCACCTGCAGGCTCTTCAGCCGCTCCGCATCGGCTAACAGGCTGGTGATCTGCCCCTTTGTCTGCTCAAACGCTGCCTGCTGTCCCTCTACCAGACCGGCCGAGGCCTCCTTCCCGATCAGAGTGGCCTGGTTAAGGAAATACTTCAGGATGGCCTCGCTCTCTTTGCCACCCGCCTTCACTTTGTTGATCAGGTCAAGTGCGGTCTTGGCCTCTTGCACCGCCTGCTGATTATCGCCCTTATCAAGCGCTGCGCGGGCCGTGCGCATCTGCGCCATCACATCCTTGAGTCCAAGATCAGCCTCTGGTGCGCCGGTGGTCTTGAATGTCGTGGCGGCGGACGCAGCAAATGCGTCAAATTCCGCTGCAGCCTGTTTGGCCGCGAGCAACGCCTCCTTCTGCCGGCCGAACAGTGTGATCTGCGCCTGCAATTTCTCCTTAACCAGATCCATCTGAGTGGCCAGTTGCTGTTGCTGGGCCTTTGTCGATCCTGTGCTTTCTACGCCCGCACTTAGCACTCTGTTGTATGCCGACTCTGACTCTTGCACTGCCTTTGTCAGCTCGCGTTGACGTTTCTTCAGCCGCGCCAGCTCAGCCCCGAGCTGATCCATCTCGGCTGTTGTGTTGACTGGATCCATGCCGAGCAATTGCGTCGATTTTGCTGCTATCTCAGTGTCAACCGTACTCAAATCATCGCGCAGTTGTGTCAACTCACTGCGGGCGCTCTTAATTGCCGCCTGGCTCTCTTGGGACATCGATGCGAGGCGCTTCTGCTCCTGCATATCCGCCATCTCTTTATTCACGGCATCCAGGTCAGACTTTAGCCCCGCCAGCTGGCGACGGAGTGACTCGGTCGGCTGGTTCTTGCTCGACCACTCAATGCCATTAATCTGCTCTTCCAGCTCCAGGCGGCGCTCCAGCAGCAGGTTGAATCGGTTCAGGCCGGTCGGGCTGATATATTCGCCGGCATTGTCCATGCCGCGTGCAATGGACTGCATCTGCTCGGCTAGAAAGCTGGTAAATCCCGTAGCCTGATCGAGTTGAGAGAGAAAGTTGCCGAAGCTGGTTGAGAGCATCTGCGATGCGCGGTCCAAGGAGAGCGGCATCTCTTTGAACTGGTCGGCGATCTCCAGGGCCTGTTTCAGCAGGGCGTTGAAAACATCCTTGCTCAGCAGCTTGCCTTCAAGTACCGCGGCCCGCATTTGGCCCACCGTCATGCCCATTCCCTTGGCGATCCGGTTGGCTACCTCGGGAATATTCTCCAGCAGGCTGTTCATTTCCTCGGCGCGGACAACCCCGGCTGCCATCGCCTGGCCAAACTGCAGTAGGCCGGCCGACATGGCGCCCTGACTGGCGCCAGAGATGATGCCCAGCTGCTGCACCGCCTCGGTTACCTTCAGAATATCGGTATTGGCCGCCCCGAGTTCTTTGGATGAGCGGGCCAGGCTCTGAAACACGCTGACCGTATCCGCCATCGCCGACCCATTGCGCTGGGTGATGGCGTAGATCTCCTTGGAGACCTCCGCGTAGTCGCCGCTCTCACGGGTAGCGGCCTTGATGCGCTGCTGCAGCACATTGAACTCGTCCGCCAGCTTCAACCCCTGAATCAGGGTAGCGACAGAAAAGTAGGCCGCAGCCCCTGCCGCTAAGGCTCTGAAAGAGCCGCCCAGCGCCTGATTGCCACGGCTGGACTTGGATGCGCTCCTGCCCTCCTTCTCCACGGCAGCCGCCATGCGGCGCATGTCCGCCACCGCCTTTTCAATATCCGCTTTGACCCGGATCAGAAACTCTTTGTCTGCAGCTGGCATCGGTGCCCCTAAACGCAAAAAGCCCGGCACCGCTGCTGCGGTTGCCGGGCTTTTCGCTTTGATTGCGTTATGCCTTTATTTGGCTTAATTATGGGTTAAATCAATTGGTTACACAACGCAGCGTGGCCCACTGTGAATGCATTAACCAACTAAGGCATGGTCCGATAAGGGAAACCCCCCTTTTGCCGTGGTGCTCAAAGTGGCCCGCGCCCTTGCTCTGGAGATGCACATCACGCCGGCGACTTGGCCAATGGGCCTGCGCTCAATCACGTAGTGCCTTGATCAACCGATCCCCCTCCTTCGACAAGGCCGCCCGGATATCCACGATCCGACCGGCCCTGTCTGCCGCCTCCTGCCGCTCTGCCTGCCTGAAGTAAAGTTCCAGCTGCCGCCGGGTGTAGTGCGGCAGCTGCTCCCGCTGATGGCCGTGGCGGATCAGTTTGGCGAAGACGCCACCCCAGCCTGAGCGTTCGCCCTTTGCCTGGCTACCAGCGGGGCAGCCAGGCGGCGGACGAAAAAACCGCTGTTGACCCTCCACCAGGTCATCATCAGTGTGTGGCCGTCATCATCGGAGAGCGTTTCAATCCACTCCTGTGGCTTGCCGGTGCTGATGCTCAGCAGTTCGACCAATAGGCCTGGCATGGAGCCGAACACCGCCTCGAGAGCTGCAAAGTCGAACGCCTCAGGAGCTGTCTCTTCCAGGAAGAGATCAGCCAGGCCGGCCATCAACGACTGGGCCATGGCAGCGACCTTCAGACCATCCAGGAACCGGTACTCCCGCACGGTGACCGGCTCGCCATTGAGGATCAGATCCGCATCCGGGAAGAGGGTTTCCAGATCCTCAGCCATCAGTCTTCAAATTCCCAGCCATAGAGCTGATCGCCCACCGGGCGCAAGTCATCCATCAGCATCTTGGCCTTGACCGAAAGCGACATCTCCTGGTCACCCTGGATCAGGGAGAGGAATGCCGGATCGATGGTGATGCGGTAGACGGTGCAACGACCTCGCTTGTCGTTATTGGCGGTATTGATGCCGGGAAAGGTCATCATGAACTCGGTGTTGCTGGGGTTGGCCGAGAGATGTTTCTGCGCAGCAAAGTCGTAACCGATGGTGATCGCCGCGCCGTCGCCGATGTTGCCGGTGGAGAGGATCTCGACCATGCCCTCATCCGCATGGGTAATGAAATCAGTACCCTCGGCAGAGCCCGAGATCGCCACGTTCGAGACCTTCACGTTGGCCAGCTTGATCAGTTTGTCATGGTAGGCAGTGTGGGACTCGGCGGAGACGTTGCCAGCTGACTTGACGGTCAGGTCTGCCTGCAGCGCCTGGGCAAGATGGGTTGGCTTGGCCGACTTGAAGTTGATGGTGATGTCGGTCGACTGCTCGGTGATAAAGCTAGCGGCGGTATTGCGTTGGCCGGTGACGTTCTCCTTGATGTCCTGACGTGAGACCGAGGGGGAGCCCTCAACGGATTCCACATCGCCGACGAAGCTGAACCCCAGCGGCTGGCCGGTGGCGTCCCGTGCGGCCAGAAAGAGCGGCCCCTGGCCGCGCCAATAGATCGAGTCGAATTGTTCGCTCATGATAGTTGCCTCAGTGTGTTGCGGCCGCAGGCGGCCTGATATTGATAAACGCCACCACCCAGCCGTAGGGGTGTTCCAATTGGCGGGAGAGCTGCAGGCTTTCGAGCGACAGGCTCATGCCCTGTACCCCACCACGCACGAAAGCCTTGATCTGCTCCGCCAGGTCGATCTCGGCCTGCTGCAGCTCGGCGCTGGTCTGGGCCTCTTCTACCTGCAGGTGACAGGACAGGATCAGCTGCAGGGTGCCCTCTCTGGCGGCCATGCCTCGAGCGGCGTTGTAGTGGCCCTCGTCGCTGGCCACCAGGTTGACCACGCCCTGCAACAGCTCTGGCTGGCTGCGTGTCTCGTATGGGATGAATCCACGCTCCACCAATCGGCCCGGCAGGGCGGCCTCCAGCACTGGCTGGATGGCATTCAGCCGGTCGTCGATACGCTCCAGCGCTTTTGCTCCCATCATTGGCCCATCTCCTTCAGCGCGGCATTGATGGCGCGGTTGATGCGCCGCTCCGCCTTGGCCTTGTTGCTTTGCAGGGCAGGCTTCAGATAGGGCTGGGCAGGGGTGCCACGCAGGGCAATGCTTCTGGCCATCACAAAGGCCAGATCCTGCTGATCCATCGTCGGGTCACGCGGCTCGATGTGCTTCGCGTGGATCCAATCGAGCATGGTGCGGTCGCTCGGCCAGCCGCCGGGGCCGGTGCCTTCTTCCACCATCTGCGCATAATCCACCCCGGCCACCACCTCGCCGGTGAGTGGGTCGACCATGCGTTGAATGATGGAGTGGGTCAGGGTGCTGTAAGCTTTGGGTGCGTTGCGACGTGCATCCCGGGCGATCTCCATCACGCTGCGCAGCACGGCCTGCTGCACGTGCTTTTTTAGCAGCTCAGGGCCCTGGCTGAGCGCCTGCATCAGCCCCTTGCTGTGGATCTCCAGCGCCAGGGTGGTCATGCTGCCATTCTCTCAAACAGATCCAGCAGGTCCTGCGCCAGGGCCGCGGGCGAGCCGTTCTTCGGCATGCCGCCCATGGCGGCCTTGCCCAACATCACCGGCTTGGTCACCCCTTGGTTGGCCAGGGCCTGCAGGGCCGCTGCCGTGGCGCGGGTGAGCAGCAGCTCTCTCGACTCCTCCGGCACGGTGGTATCTGCTGCCTGTATCCCAATGGCGTAGCGTGCGCTGTAGCGGTATGAGTAGGCCGAACTCAGCTTGAGAATCTGTGCCCCGGTGGGAGCCGGGGTCAGTGTCAGCTTGCGCACACCACCGTGGGTGACCATGCCCAGGCTCGGCAGGCGGCCTGGCCATAGCTCTTCCCAGGGCTTGCGGTTCTTGAGCGCATCCAGGCCCCAATAAGAGGCCAGGGGTCGGATCAGATCGGCCGGTGCAGCATAGAGCCACTGGTCGGCCACCAACACCAGCTCACCCAGCAGCGACAGCGGCCGCACCCGGCTCAGGTCGTGGGCTGCCGCTTCCAGAAAGCGCTCCAGGTCCAGCTCTTTGAACTTGTCTGCCGACTCCATCAGGAGTGCGGTCAGGTCGTGCCTCAGTGCCGCTCTGCTCATATCGCCCATGTCACACCGCCATCAGGTTTTTCACTGCGTACTCTGTCCGATCATTGATGGTGCCGTCGCTAAAGCTGGCCTTGACCGTAACCAGACGCCACTCCTCCCGGTTGGTCTGATCGATGATCCGGTTCATCGTTGAAGTCAGCTCCAGTTCGACCGACTCGCCCATCGGGGAGAGCGGTGTATCGGGCTGGACCTCTGTTCCGGTGGAGAGGCAGTCGATACGGTAGACCGCACTGGAGGGTGCCGCCGGCTGGCCATCCCGATCGGTGAACGCGATGGTCAACCAGGCAGGTGAGCCCTCATTGACTGCTGTGACGGTGACACCCATCGTGGTCCCCGATCAGCTAAAGGTGATCTGCAGTTCCAGGGTCCAGGTGCCGGTGGCCTTGGTCCCCAGATCCTGCACCTTGCGGTTCAGATTCACGCCGGTGCCGTCGGCCGCGTTGGAGAGGCTGACCTCGGCCCAGGCGTGATTGCCTTCGGCATCCGCGAACACAGAGCGCCAGGTCAGCGTCTGACCGCTGCGCTGAGGATAGGTCGCCTCCATCGCCTTGTAGGTCTTGTTAGTGCCTTGCAAATCGGTCTGGGTGGCCGCCTCAGCGGCGTTGCTGTCACCGACACCAAGGCGGGCATTGGCGTTGTCCCAGGAGGTGCCGCCGGCGCCAATCATCAGATCCTCCAGCAGCTGAATGCCTTCGTTGAGCAGCAGGTTGCCTTGAATCTCGACGGTCTCATAGGGCTCGCCACCAGCCTCGTAGACGCCAGATGCATATTTCTCGACCTTCCACTTGCGGTGGATCTGGCCGCGGTCATCAATGTGAGTGGGATCATTCATGGGGCGTATCCTCATTAGTGCAGGGTGAAGGTCATCGATCGAGCCTTCAGGGTGAAACGGATGGTGGTGATGCGGGTCTGGCCGGGAATATGGCTCACCACCAGATCGGTGGCACCGACGGACTCGAGCAGCGCCAGCATCGCCTGCAGGGTGGTGTCGTCGGTGCCCGCGCCCGCATCAGCCACAGGCAGATCGACAGAGAGGGTGAGCGCATCGATTGCGGTCGCGGCGTCGCTGACCAGCTTCAGAATCGACTGCAGGGTGCTCACTGCCTCGAGGGCGGTGCCTGTGTCCTGGATCGGGAGCGAGGCATCGGCAGATGCCGCATCAGCCCCGGTGGCGCTGTCGGGCAGCGACAAGGCGATCGACAGAAAGAGGCCATCCACCGCGCTGCCGATATCACTGACGCTCTTCAGAACGGACTGCAGGGTGGTGAGCAGTTCGGAAACTGAGCCGGTGTCCTGCGCCTGGTGAAAGGTGGAGGCATCAACTGCGTCAGAGCCGCTCCCGGTATCGGGCAGCGTGAGAGAGACCGAAAGGCCCATGTTTTCGACCGCTGAGCCGAGGTCAGTGACTGTTTTCTGCAGGGCCTGCAGGGTGGTGATCACCTCTGTGGCGCTAGCCAACTCCTGGAGAGAGAGTGCGACCGCAACAGTCGGCGTGTCGGTTGCGGTGCCGGCCTCCGTCGACTGCAGCAGTGCCGAGGTGCTGACAGCCTCAGCGCCAGTGCCGATATCAGCGACGGTTTTCAGGATGTCTGTCAGGGCCAGCAGGGTATCGATGGCAGAACCGGCATCTGTGACATTCAGGGCAGCTGTCAGTAGTGGCTGATCTGCTGCGGCACCGGAATCCAGCACTATGAGATTGGTCGCCAGTGTGACGGCATCACTACCGCTGCCGGTGTCGGCCACCAACTTCATCGCTGCAGTCAGTACGGAGAGCAGTTCAGAGCTGAGACCAACCTCTCCGACCGCGAGGGTAACAGCCAGGCCGGTGGCCTCTGCACCTGCCGCGGCATCCTGGAGCGTCAGCAGACCAGACAACCCGGCTGACTCCAGCGAACTGCTAACTTCGGCCAGCTGCATCAATGCCGATGGCTGCGTGCTGTCAGCGCCCGCACCGACATCTGCGATGGCATAGGTAGTCGATGGGCCTGCGAACGCATCCAACCCTGCCCCGGCATCTGTCAGCGCCAGGGAAACGGCAGGTAGGGCGACGCTGTCGAGGGCGGTGCCAGAATCTGAAACCGACTTTGTGGTGCCGCCGGCGCTGGGCACGGTCTCGCAGCCGATAAAATAATCACCGGCGCCACGTGCGACTCCATTGATGTCGTCAGTGACCGAGAAATTTGTATTTGCAGAAGCCGCACCAACGTTGAGCACCGACTGTGCTGCCACAGTCATTGTCATATCGCCAGCTGTGTTTAATGCAGGAGCAACAAAAGGATTGACTGTTAATGTGATATTACCAGTACCTACAGCGGTACCATCATCACTGGCGATGTAATTAGTTGTCAGGCCGGATTGAACGCCAGTAACGTCTTGAGTGACCCGCCAGAAGGCATTATTGGCGTAATCGTAACCGCTGCCAGTAGCCTCGAATACTGATGGGTTTTGGGCACCCCAGATGGAGTTGCAATAGGCCCACATGAACGAGGCGCTGTTAGCTAGATTGAATACCTCGTCAGAGGCACTCGACCCGTTTGTGGTAATAGCGTTGTTCCAGACGCGTATCCGTACATCTGCGGCGCCAATGCGGAACACATCATCAGCACTGCCAACTAACACATAGTTGGCTTCAAAGTCGAGTTTGGCGAGGTTTGCACCACCCGCATTTATCGGGTTTGCAATACGGCCTGACACGTTATAGAGGCGGAGCCATTTGAAGTGGATCTGCCCCTCAAACCCAGTGCCGGTTACTATTAGATCGCCAGCAGATGATTTCGAGATGGCGAACTTGGCAGCATCGTACTTAGGCCCATAAGGAGCTTGAGCCCGGAACCGGATGATGCCGCCATTAGCACAATGGGTTGTGCCGAACGACAGCTGTGTAACAGAGTCTGTATAGACACTGGTGCCGGTGTAAACAAACTCCAGCACCTCCCCAGAGGCGACTGGGGCCGCCAGACTGTCCAGGGCCTCGTTCGCATCGGCCCATGCGGTGGCCTCAGTTAGCCCATCATTGAGCGGGTCACCGATTGTCCGCGACGGATCAATGTATTGGATAGCCATTACACGGCTCCCGGCCAGATCAGGAGATTCTCAGACAGGTGCCTATCTGTCACGGGGGTCAGAGTCACCATATCAATGAGGGCCTGCTTAGCCTCAAGCCATGACACAGTCACCCGATTATCAGATGCCAGCGCAGCCACCACTCCGGGCCGGGCCTGATCTGCTAATTCTGGGGAGAATACAAAACGATCGGATCTTATCTCTGACGACTGGACCCATTCGCCTTCTGCGTTGTAGTAACCACTGACAAGAGGCCGAACGAACTGCCCATTAAGTCTGTCGATTGGGTCCCGCTGCATCTCAACAGAAACCAGTTCACCACCAACCGGCACCGTTATCAGGTACGGCTCTGGCCCGATGGGAATATCGGTGATCGTCACAAACCGCCAAATACTATTTTCACCAGGGGCGTGGCCCATCACTGGGAAGACTTTGCGAACGGCCCCTGCTGAAAATCGGCAATTATTCGGGTTGAGAGGATCGCCTATGACCACACTCTTCTGAGCAATGGCGAACGTTGCGTCTGTCATTTGCCGACCTTCGATGACAGCAGCCTCTCGAACAACGGCATCAGGTTTTTGATTGCCCGCTCGCCGAATAGGAAGCCCAGCACGAGCAGATTGATAATCCAGAATGCGCCAGCCAGGTCGACCACTTGATCACCGGCATCCATTTGCCCAAGTTTCCAGGCACCTGAGAAAACCTGCAGGTCCATATAGAGCACACCGAATCCCCAAGCGACACGTTGTGACCCACGCAGGAATAGCATCAGCGGTCCAACAACCGGCACCGACTTCAGATCCGAGGCCGTGCCCTCAAGCTGAGCGATCCTGTCTGTCAATGCTTGGGTAGCTTCCAGCAGATACTTTTCAGCCCGCTCTTTCTCTCTTTCTTCAACCGCCCTGATCTGCAGTTTGATTTTTGCCTTTTCAGCATCACTCATATCAGGTGGAAAATACCGCTCAGCGATTTTGAGCCCCTTTTCCATCACGTTGCCGACGATACTGCCGACATCCAGATCGAGAATCCCGGCCATCAGTACCCCACCCCTTTTTTATCGAGATAGTCGTGCGGGTTGAGGAACTGGCCGCGCTCGCTTTTTACCTCGAAATGGAAGTGGTCGGTGATGCCCGGATAGATATTGATCAGCCCCTGGGTGACGCCGATCAGCTCACGCCGGCGCACGACATCGCCAACCTCAACGAGCGGCGACACATAGAAGTAGCGGGACCGCATGCCATCGCCATCCTGCACCTCGACATAGCGCAGCTTCCCCTTGATCGGGTGCCGTGGGTCATAGGGGTAGCCGATCTTAGTGACGATCCCGGCACTGACGCTGTAAACCTCGGAACCTGCATAGCAGGCGATATCGAGCCCACGGTGGAAACGTGAGCCGCGCGGCGCCATGTAGGCGCCACTACCCTGCTTATCTGATCCTCGAATGGGGGCGCCAATCAGAATCACGACGACCTCGAAAAATCCGGACCGACACGCGGCGCATAGAAGTCACGCTGGAACCTCTCCATGCGCTGCTCGAGCTTTTGCACGTCAGAACGTAGCCCCTCGATCTGCTCACCCATCACCTGCTGCGTGGCCCACATCACGCCCCCACCGGTCAGTGCCGCGATGATGATGGCCTCGGTGATGCGTGCGACTGACAGCCGTTGCGTCTGTCCTGTACTCAGGATGAAGGGGAGCATCCCGTGCCAATCAATCTCTGGAAGTGCCATGTTTTCCCTGTTTATTCCCGTGGCCATCGTCAGTTTCGACGCCCTGACAACTACTCAGCCTGGTTCGGATGTTGTTCATTCGCCGCGCTGTCACTTGCGCTATCGGCGTCACCACCCGCAGTCGCTTGCGCGGATTCAAACTCGGCATTTGCACGGCGCAGATCCTCTTCACTGAAGGCCTTAACCAGGGTCACTCGGGTATTGCCGTTGCGCTCGGCCTCTTTCAGCCCCTCATAGTCCTCATCAGAGAGCGCTGGTAGGTGGGCCACAATCTCAGGGACAGTGCGTTCCAGGAGAGCAAGCACGGGGTCTTCTGGTAACAGCACGGACTCGGCTTCTTGCTGGGGGCGCAGATGCGGCGGCACCAGCCGCTCTTCAATCAGCCGGGTTTCACCGGGGAATACAGTCAGGTTGCCGACCGGTAATGGGTTCTTGCCTGGGTTGTGAATGGGGATTTCCATCATCTTGCACTCTGTTCGGTTTTTAAAAGGCCCCTCCCCGCAGGGAGGGGAATCCACCAAGGGAGGATGGAGGATCGGTTACCGCACCACTCGGGTGGTTGCGCTGTAGAGCACCATGGATGTGTGCGCACGCTGCAGCGGCTCTGGCGTTTTCACCACGATGAACTGATCGCCGTAGGCCTGCTTTTCACCGGTGAACAGACCCTGGGCATTGCGCTCGTTCTCGAGTTCACCCATCGACCAGGGCTTGACCATGCGCAGGCGGGTGGTGCCGCGCTGGCCCATCACCAAGCGCTGATCACCCAGGCTGATGCCTGGGGCTGAGGTGCGGAAGCCGGCCACGTCCTTGATCCGGCCCAGATCACCGTTGGAGGCCAGGTCGGTACCGGGTTTGGCAAAATTGGCGCCGAAGGTCTCCGCCTGCTCGATCTGGGTCATGACGTTGCCGGACATGGCGGCAAAGTTGCACTGGTAGAAGCGGTCGTCCTGGATGACGTTCTTGCGCAGGCCGAAACGGAAGAGGAAGTCGTCCCATTTGGCCTTCTGGGTCAGGCTGCCCAGGTCGGTGTCGAACTTGTAGACGTTGGTGGAGTAGCTGTAGGAGACGATGCAGGCCAGGCCGTTCGCCGGGGCGATGATGGCGCCG
>Ga0256843_1000678_pt1 | contig 28597 bp, 20 predicted proteins | sample AlvinellametaG_FD_191572 | JGI IMG/M metagenome (GOLD analysis project Ga0256843, IMG submission 191572) | Pompeii worm associated microbial communities from hydrothermal vent at the East Pacific Rise, Pacific Ocean - Alvinella | ecosystem: Host-associated > Annelida > Integument > Unclassified ... | reverse complement strand
GCTCTTTTACTTTTTGAAAAAATGGATAGTTATGAGCATAGGCTCTATAGTAAGAGGACTCCATCTCATTTTTTAGATCTTCTACTTCACCTAGTGGGTCTGGTATATCTACAAGTATGTTCATATAACGTTTTTTTGCTTTTTTGGCTTCATCTTTAGAGACAAGTTTGGTTTTTTTAAACTCTTTTTCATCATGTTTTACATTTTTAGCATAAACATTTGGGTGTAAGACATAGTCTGCTTTTTTATCACCAATGTTAAGTTTTCCGGAGTCAAACTTACTAAACTCTGCATCAGTGAGTTTAATGTTGGAGTAAACCAGCTCAACACTACCGCTCTCTTCATAAAATGGGATGTATTTACGGACTATGTTTGTCTTGGTATCCATAAAGTGTACTTTATCTATAGTAGGGTTTATCATATCCCCACGATTAAGAACTTTATACTCTTGTATCTTACCATTATGCTTCACATAAAGGTAAGCATCTGTGAAGGTGACCACCTTATCTGCACTGTAGCCAGACTTATCACTGCCGTAGTAGTTCTTGAGAAGTTGAAAGTCTCGTGCACCTCTTAGGGCGCGCACCTTTTTACCACTTCTTCTGAGTGGGTATATGCGATACTTCTCTTTTTTGAGATTTTCTTTGGTGTTTAGTTTGGCTTTTTCAAGAGCTTTTTGAGTAGGAGTGTCACTAGAAGCACTTGGTGGTGTGCTCACATGTGTGTTTGTCTGCCCTGGATCAACAAGCACAAGAGCTGCTCCTTTGTCTGTTTGACATCCATCTACACGAAGCAGATAGTTTGTCCCAGCATTACCGACATTACTCTCTGTCACTGCTGAAGAGATAGAAGATACTTTTGTACAGTTTCCACCAACAGGTGCCAAATGTGGACAACCAGTGATCTCCGCACCTAGTATATCAATATCAAAAAGAGGTTTCTTTCCATTTATAAGATGATTTGGTACGGTAGAGTTTAAGATAACCTTCCCACCATGTTCACATTCTATCTTTCCACTCTCTACTACGATTAAGTCATTTGCCATATTTTATTTAACCTTTGTGCAAAATGTAGCTCTTATTCTAGCCTTTCATCATAAATCATAAGACAAAGTATATTAAATATAGTGATTTAAAAATATAAATGTAACTTAATAACACATATTATAATTTTAATAGTGATAAAAGAGGGTTTTAAAGTTTAAAAAAGATAGGATGATTTTTTTATTTGAGGAGAGAAAATGATTAAAAAATATGTAAAGTTAATTTATACCATTGTTGTTTTAGCTGGAATTTTTTATCTAAGTTTACCAGAAGATCTATTAGCTCGTGCTGGTGGAGGTGGAAGCTATAGTGCTAGTAGTTCAAGTTCATACTCTGGAAGTACTTCGAGTGGTGGTTCTTTTATTGCGATGGTTATTGGAGGGATAGCAACTATTTTTAGTTCTATTATTGGTTTTTTTACAGGTATGGCATCAAAACAACAGAGTATTCAAAAAAATGATGAAGCGAGGGATTTATTGGGAATCATAGCCAAAAGTGATCCAGTGTGGAATAGAAACTTCATTCGTGCAAGGGTTGAAGATATCTACTTTGCAGTTCAAGATGCATGGACTAAACGTAAGCCAGATCTTGCAAAAGAGTATATGAGTGAAAGAATTTACAAAAAACATAAAAGACAGATAGATGGAATGATAGAAGATGGTCTCATTAACAAGTTAGAACGTATTAATCTTGAAGATATGAAAATTATTGGTGTATTTGATTCTTCTAATGATGATGAAGATCGTTTAAAAGTTATCATTTACGGAGGTATGATTGACTACATGCTAAATGAAACAACAAACAAAATAATTTCTGGAACACAAGATTATGAAAGTTTTGTAGAGATCTGGAACTTTGTGCGAAAAAATAACACATGGGTTTTAGATGAAATAGAACAAACGGTAGATTCTCAAAGTATAAAAAATGCCAGAGTTTATTCAGAAATAGTATCTGACTTTAAGAAAAGAGAGAAAAGTAGTTAAATTTAAGAGAAAAAAGCATATCTCACTACTATCTCATTTTAATAATTAGCAACAAAAATGGCCATATTAAATATAGTTATTTAAAATATGTAACTTAATAACACATTTCTTGATTTTTACAGTGATAAAAAAGTTTTTTAAAGTTTAAAATAGATAAGATGGCTTTTTTTAGAATGAAAAGGTTATATTTGTCAAATTCAATACTTGATCCAATATCAGAATCTTTACCATGTGGTAGTGACTACAAGTACGAAGATGCTTATCTTTCTCTCGAAGCAGAGGTAGATAAAGTAAACAGTATGAGTGAGGACACTTCTACTGATTGGTCTAAAGTTCGATATGAAGCAGAAGATATTCTCAGTACAAAGAGTAAAGATATTAAAATAATGTGCTGGTATACCTATGCTTCTTGGAAAACCAGTGGTGTTTCCGGACTACAGCAAGCTTTAGAACTATTTAATTCTTTATTGGAAGAGTATAAAGAAAAACTTTTTCCAAAATCAAAAAGAGTTAAAAGTTCTGCATTGGGATGGTTGGAAGAACTTCTACAAAATGAGTTGTTAGATGATCGATATACATTGGTTGTCTCTTTAAATGAGGAGAACTTTTTAGAACTTTTTGATTCATTACAAAGATTATTTTCTCAGTGTATTGATGAAGACGTTTCGTTGTTTTCCAAGCTCCGTTCTGCACTTTCACGTGCTATAAAAGAAAAAGAGGTGGCAGAAGAAGCAAGTAGTAGCTCTTCTACATCATCACAAAGCACTTCACAAAGTAGTGTAGCTGTAGAGTTTAATGATATAGCTGATGATAATGATGCTGCAAAAGTATTACGTTCTATGAAAAAAAACATGGGACTACTCCATAATTATTGGAGAGCAAAAGAGAGTGGTGATCTTCGTGCTATTCGTTTAGTGCGAATTTTATCATGGTTGGATATAGACTCTTTACCTCTTCACGATAATGGAAAAACACCATTAAATCCACCATCGGAACTGAGCTTAAACCAGATAGAAGAGCATATAAGTAATGAAGAGTATGTCGAGGCATTTGACAAAATAGAAAATCTTATTGCGCTTTCGCCATTTTGGTTAGAAGGTCATTATCTAGCTGCAGAACTTTTAGAAAAGATGGATCAAAAAAGAGCTGCTTTAGAGATTAAAAATCATTTAGTTGCATACATTAAAGCTGATGAAAAGATTTTAGATCTTACATTTAATGATACAACACCTTTTGCATCTCTTGAGATGAAGCAGTGGTTAGCTGCAAGTATGGATGGTGTTGCAACATCTACAGTTAGTGCTCAAGAAGATGATCCAAAAGAACGTGTTATTGAAGATGCATATAAAAAAGCAAAGAAACATGAGATAAAGGAGGCAATGGAACTACTTCAAGATGCTTATATTGGTGCCGTGAATAATGAAGATAAGTTTCACTGGCGTTTGGCAAAAGCCGAATTGGCAATAGAATTTAATAAAAAAGAGATTGCATTGGCATTACTAGAAGATCTTCAAAAAGATATTGAACGATACAATTTAGAAGAATGGAAACCAGAATTGGCTGCGAAAGTATTTAGTTTATATCTAAATACTTTTAATCGAACAACAGTAGATCTAGAAGATCTTAATAGTGCTTATACCCGTTTGTGTAAGATTGATATTACACAAGCTTTAGAAATTAAAATTTAAACAAAGGAAAACAAATGAGTAAACAATCAGAATCACCAAAAGAAAGAATTAATGTAACATATAAACCTGCGACAGGAGATCAATCAGCAGAAATTGAAATTCCATATAAAATTACTGTTTTAGGAGAATTTAATCCTGATGAAGAAGAAAAAGCAGTTGAAGATAAAAAAGTTATAAAAGTTAATAAAAATAACTTTAATGATGTTCTTAAACATCAAGGTCTTGGACTAAGTTTTACAGTTGATAATAAATTGACAGATGAAGAAGATAGTTCATTGACAGTAAATTTAAAAATTGAGTCTATGAAAGATTTTTCTCCAGAGAGTATTGTTGAAAATGTTGATGAAATGAAACAACTTCTTGAGTTACGTCAATCACTTATAGCATTAAAAGGCCCATTAGGAAATGTTCCAGCATTTAGAAAAGCTATTGAAAAAGCAATTAGTAATGAAGATGAACGTAAAAAACTATTAGAAGAACTTAATTTAGCAGTAGAGGAATAAAGGATAACTATGGCAGCACAAACAGAAGAAAAAAACAATACCACGACAACAGAAGAGGGTGGTCTTTTAGATACCATTATTTCACAAACAAACTTGACAAAAGCTGATGAGACTTATGATGTAGTCAAATCAGGTGTAGGTGCTTTAATAAGTGAAATGCTTAAAAGTGACAGTGAAGAGAAAGTAAATAAATCAATAGTTGACAGAATGATTGCTGAGATAGATGCAAAAATTTCTGCACAAATGGATGAAATTTTACATAATGAAAAATTTCAAGCATTAGAATCTCGTTGGAGAGGTTTATATATGCTTGTTGAGAGAACAGACTTCAGACAAAATATTCAAATGGAAATTATTAATGTTTCTAAAGAAGAGTTGCTAGAAGATTTTGAAGAGTGTTTAGATATTACACAATCAGGTCTATATAAACATGTATATACTTCTGGTTACGGACAGTTTGGGGGAGAACCTGTTGGAACAATTATCGCAGATTATCAACTTTCACCTTCAAATATGGATATGAAATTTTTATCTAAAGTTGCGTCAATTGCTGCAATGAGTCACGCTCCATTTATTGCAAGTGCTGGACCAAAATTCTTTGGTTTGGAGAGTTTTGAAGGTTTACCAGACTTAAAAGACATTCAAGATGTTATGAGTTCTCCTCAGTTTGCTGCGTGGAGAGGTTTTAGAGAAAACGAAGATTCTCGTTATGTTGGGCTGACACTTCCACGTTTCTTACTACGTGCTCCGTATGATCCAGAAGATAACCCAATCTCTAAATTTGTTTATAAAGAAGATGTATCAGCATCACATGAAGATTATCTATGGGGGAACACTGTTTACGCATTTGCATCTCGTTTAACAGACTCGTTTGCAAATTACAGATGGTGTACAAATATCATTGGTCCAAACAGTGGTGGTGCTGTAACTGATTTACCAGTACATACATTTGATAGTATGGGTGATATTGAGATGAAAATTCCTACAGAAGTTTTAGTGTCTGACAGAAGAGAATTTGAACTATCTGAACAAGGATTTATTCCTCTTACAATGAGAAAAGGAAGTAACAATGCAGCTTTCTTTGCTGCTAATTCTGCACAGGCACCAAAAATATTTGCTAATACCCCAGAAGGGAAAGAAGCAGAGCTTAATTATAAGTTAGGAACTCAATTACCATATCTGTTTGCTATTACGCGTATGTCTCATTATATAAAAGTATTACAACGTGAACATATTGGTTCATGGAGAGAACGTTCTGATCTTGAACGTGAGCTTAACAAATGGATTAAACAATATATCGCAGATCAAGAAAATCCATCTGCTGAAATTAGAAGCCAAAGACCATTTAAATCTGCTCAGATTTTAGTAGAAGATGTAGCAGGCGAGCCAGGTTGGTATCGTGTAAAAATTTCTTTACGCCCACATTTCAAATATATGGGTGCAAGTTTTGAATTATCACTTGTTGGTAAATTAGACAAGGATTAAAAATGTATAAGGGAAGCTTATTTGAACGACTTCACAGTAGTATTAAGATTGATGCAGTAAGTTCTAGTGAAGATGCACTATATCAATCTATAGCAAATAATCTTTCTCGTATATTTTCAACTAATGCAGGAAGTGCAGAGACCGTAGAAGATTATGGTCGACCTGATTTAAATAATTCACAGATGAGTATGAAAGACTCAATAGAAACTATAGAGCGTAGTTCACAGATTGCTATTGCAAAATATGAACCACGACTCAATAGAACAAGAGTTGTTGTTTCAAGAGATATGCTTGATGTAAATCAAATCAATGTCCATATTACAGGTGTAATAAATTTGAATGGTAAACATCAACAAATTGAATACAGAGCAGACTTACTTTCAAATGGTAGAGTAAAGGTATATAAAAATGACAACTAAAGATTATTATATTAAAGAATTGAATGCTCTTCGTGTTGAAGGTGCAGAATTTGCTAAAAAAAATCCAGGACTTTCATCTTTTCTTGCCAAAGAAGGGCAAGATCCAGATGTAGAAAGAATGTTGGAAGGTTTTGCTTTTCTAACAGGTAAGCTTCATCAGAAGTTAGATGAAGAACTACCCGAAGTTGCTCACAATCTTGTACAGTTACTGTGGCCAAACTATATTCGTCCTGTGCCTTCTTATACTATTGTTCAATTTGATCCACTTAAATCATCTTCACGGACAACTAGTATAAAAAAAGGTTTGCAACTTTTAAGCAAGCCAACGCAAGAAGGCGTTGTTTGTAAATTTCGAACTTGTTTTGACACTGATGTAATGCCGTTGGAACTTACAAGTGTTGAGTATATGAATTATGGAAAAAAAGGTATTTTAGAACTAGACTTTTCTATGACAAATACAGCTATGTTAGATAGTGTAGATTTTGAAACATTAAGATTGTTTCTTGGTGGTTCAAAATTTATGGCTAAAGAACTTTATCTCTATCTGGATCGTTATGTAGAAAAAGTAGAATTAATTATTAAAAATAAAGATTTACAAGAGATAGATTCTATAGTTTTACCAAGAAAATCAATTGCCGCATTAGGTTTTGATTCAACACAAACTATTCTACCATATGCTAGAAATACTTTTGATGGTTTTGTAATGCTTCAAGAGTATTTTTGTTATCAAGATAAACATCTGTTTATAGATATTAAAAATCTTGATAAACTTAAATCTTTTTCAGGTGAGCAGCTAAGCCAAAGTTCTAATTTCAGTTTGAAGTTTCAATTTAAAAAAGTTTTGACATCTGTACAACGACCAACATTAGAAGATTTTCGTCTTTTTTGTACACCGGCAGTAAACTTATTAGAAAGTGATGCTGTACCAATTCGTAAAACATATTTTACAGATGAATATTTATTAACACCATCTGAATTAAAAAAAGATCAAAGTGAAGTATTTTCCGTTGATAGTGTACGTGGGTGGATACCAAGTAAAAATGCTTATCAAAATTATTTTCCATTTGAGTCTTTTCGACATACTCAAGAAGAGGGTGAGTACTATTCTGAAATAGTAAAATTAAATGATACTGAGAATAAAACAGAAACATTTCTAAGATTTGCTTCATCTGGTGGAATCTTTGATGATTTAGAACATAGTAATGCTACAGTTTCGGTTAAAATGACTTGTACAAACAAAGATATTCCAACAAGTTTACAGCTTGGAGATATAAGTGTTCGAGATCCATTGTCTTCATCAGATATGACATTTCATAATATTACTATTCCTTCTATTTCTTATCCTCCTCCAATAGGTGGAGATTTTTTATGGAAACTGATTTCTAATATGTCATTAAATTATTTGTCTTTAGAGAACATATCAACGTTAAAAATGATTTTACAAACCTATGATTTTTTTGGTGCTAGTGATTTAAAACAAAAACAAAAAACTGATGTCATTTTAAGTGGTTTAAAAGAGATTAAGAATAGAAAAACGCAAATGGTATATGAAGGTTTACCAATTTTTGGAATAGAGACAGAACTTTATATCGATCCGACCAAATTTACAGGCATCGGAGAAGCATATCATCTATGTTGTATTTTAAATGAATTTTTTGCACTTTATTGTAATGTGAATTCATTTCATAGACTTATTGTACATATAGATAACGATGAAACTTTTGTATGGGAACCTAAAATGGGTTATCAAGCTTTGGTATAAAATGAATATAGATAAATTGAATGAAGAACTAAATAGATATATTGCTAAATATTCATTGTCGCAGGGTGTTCGTGTTGCGATGACATATTTAAAAAAGATATATCCTTTGGAGTCTCCTGAAAAACTGTACACGAGGATTCGTTTTAAGTCAAATCCTTCACTCTCTTTTGCAAAATCAGAATTGTCAAAGATGGAATTTGTAGAAAAAGAGAATGAAAAATATATTGAGATTACTATAAATTTTTTGGGTCTTTTTGGTGCTACATCACCATTACCTTCTCACTATTCTGAAATGGTTTTGGATAGTGTAGATAATGATGAAGTTTTAAAAGATTTTTTAGATTTGTTTAATCATCATTTACAAAAAATGCTTTTTCCAATTTGGAAAAGACAGCGATACTATATTCAGTATCAAGCAGATTTAAAAGACAACTTTTCAAAATATATACTAAGTCTAGTAGGTTTATATTCTCAATCTGAAGAGAAAACTACGACATTGAATTTACGAAAAATTTTGCCTTATGTTGGTTTATTAAGTATGAAACAGAAGTCTGCAGGTACTTTAGTTTCTATTTTAAGACATTATTTAGAACATGATAAATTAGAAATAATACAGCGTATACCGACAAATATAGAAATTCCATCTTGGCAGTACAGTAAACTTGGTGAGACTAATTGTAATCTAGGAGAAAACGTTCTTATAGGAAGTAGTATTCGAACTAGAAATTCTAAATTTCAAGTGTTACTTAGAGATATATCTTTTGAAGGCCTGTTCGAATACAGTTTACATGGGAAAAAAATGGGAGAACTTCAAGAATTGATCAATTTGTCATTAAATGAGCCCTTAAAGCATGAACTGTGTTTGGAAATCAAAAAAGAAAATATAGAACCATTTGAGTTATCGAAACATCATCTTGGTATCAACTGTTTTCTTGGTGAAGTCTATAAAGATGCAAAAATTATTTTGAATGCAAAAAGTTAAATTATTCTTACAACAAATGTTGAAATTAAATAAAGGAAAGAAATGAAATTAGAGTTAACAAAACTAATAGAACATATGGATGCTATTACGAAATCTGATTTAGAAAATGCAGGTTACAGGTGTGTTAGTCGAGGTGGTAATGAAGTATTAATTGAAGATTTTTTATATGTTATGCTTGAAAATGAAAACAGCGTTTTAAATGCATTACTCAAACAGTATAATATAGAACAAGGTGATATGCAAGAAGCTCTTGTACATGGAGTAAAAATCAGTTCTTCTGAGAGCTCAAGCCCAGTGCTTTCTCCACTTTTAATAACATGGCTTGAAGATGCTTATGTTCTTGCACATATAACGCTAGAGAACACAGAGATTACAGAAACAGCCCTTATCTTATCACTTTTTGAGAATGCATCACGTTATGCGAATACAAGATATTTTAAACTTTTTTCAAAGGTTCCTGCATCTGAAGTAAAAGATTTACTTATTGGACTTAATGAAGAGGGTACACAAAAAGCAGTTTCTACACAAAAGACAACAAAACGAGGTATGAGTGTAGAAAATGAGTTAGAAAAATATACAACAAATTTGACGCAAAGTGCTAAAGATGGAAATATCGATCCTGTACTTTGTAGAGATGAAGAGATAAAACAAGCAATAGATATTCTTTTACGCCGTCGTAAGAACAATCCTATTTTAGTAGGAGAAGCGGGTGTTGGAAAGACTGCTGTTGTTGAAGGACTTGCATTAAAAATTATTAATAAAGAAGTTCCAAACTATCTTTATGATGCACAGATTCTCTCTTTGGATTTGGGAGCATTACAAGCAGGTGCCAGTGTAAAGGGTGAGTTTGAAAGACGTTTACAAGCTGTAATAAAAGAGATTCAAGAAAGTTCAGAGTTTATAATCTTATTTATTGATGAAGCACATACTCTTATTGGAGCAGGAGGTAATGAAGGTGGTTCTGATGCTGCTAATATTTTAAAACCTGCGCTAGCACGTGGAAATTTAAGAACAATAGCTGCAACAACATGGCTTGAATATAGAAAGTATTTTGAAAAAGATCCTGCACTTTCTCGTCGATTTCAAAAAATCGACCTTCACGAACCAAGCATAGACCAGGCTGTTACTATTTTACGGGGAATAGCAAATAAGTATGAACAAGATCATGAAGTTTATATTGAAGATGAAGCATTAGTTGCTGCTGCTCAACTGTCAGCTAGATATATTACTGGTCGACAACTTCCAGATAAAGCCATAGATGTTTTAGATACAGCGTGTGCAAATGTAAAAATTTCTAAAAGTAATATACCTTTTAAATTACAAAAAATCCATAATGATATTATAGTTATTGAAAGAACAATAAATTCGTATAAACGAGATGAAAAGAATGCTTTAAAAGATTATACAAAAAAACTCAAAGCTCTTGAAAAAGAGAAAAAAGCTCTTGAAAAAGAGGCTAAAAAAATTGAGACTGCATGGTCAAAACAAAAGAAACACTTAGAAAAGATCATGAAGTTACGAGAAGCAGGTGATTTAAAAGCTCTGGAAGCTGAGCATAAAAAATTTAAGTCGCTTCAAAAAGATGGTACATATATTTATGAAAATGTTAGCTTTGAACAAATTGCAGAAGTTATCTCTTCATGGACGGGTATTCCTCTTGGTTCAATGGTTCAAGAACAAACTAAATTAGTACTTTCTCTAGCACAAAGACTGCAAGAAAATATTATTGGACAAGATGAAGCATTATCACATTTAAGTACATACCTACAAATTGCAACAGCTGGAATAAAAAATGAAAATTCACCAGCGGGTGTATTTTTACTTGTTGGGCCTTCTGGAGTGGGTAAAACAGAAACTGCTAGAAAGGTTGCAGAGTTGCTTTTTGGCGGAGAAAAATTTTTAACTACTATTAATATGACAGAATTTCAAGAAAAACATACTGTTTCTCGTTTGATAGGTTCTCCTCCGGGATATGTTGGTTATGGTGAAGGTGGACAGCTTACTGACCCTGTACGCATTAAACCATATTCAGTCGTATTATTGGATGAAATAGAAAAAGCTCATCCTGATATATTGAATCTTTTTTATCAAATTTTCGACAGAGGTGTTGTAAATGATGGTGAAGGAAGGGAAATTAACTTTAGAAATACTGTTATTTTTATGACTTCAAACTTAGCGACAAAAGAGATTACTCAATTATGCTCAAAGAATGAAAATATTGAAATGCAAGAACTTATCAATGCTATTACTCCAACACTTTCTGAATATTTAAAGCCTGCTCTTTTAGGACGTATGAATGTTGTTCCATATATGAATCTTGGAGAGAATGCACTAAAAGAGATCATTAAATTAAAGTTAAATTTTATTGAAAAGCAATTACGTAAAAAAGATATTACAATGAGTTATGATGAGAAACTCTTAGATAAACTTTTATATTTATCTAATGCTTTAGATACAGGAGCTAGGAATTTAGATCTGATTATAAATAGTAATATTATGCCAGTATTGTCTAAAACTATTTTAGATGCTACTCTTGTGAAAAAAAGTTTAAAATCTGTTCATATAAGTTTAGATAAATATGATAGAATAATTGTTAGAAATAGATTCAATACAATTAAAAATAATTAAAAAGTATATAAAGGAGAATTATAATGAAATTACTGTTAGCTGTATTAGCAATAGTTATAATGAGTGGATGTTCGTCAATACAAGAAGAATATAAACCTCTATACCAAGTAAAGCCTGAAATTAAAAAAATTGAGGTGAAATAGATGGAATTGATATTGGATATCGTTAAAAATGGTAAAAATATTCCATCAAAAAGAAATTTTCACTTTGATGAAGAAGGTGGTACTATAGGTAGACTTGAAAGTAATAATTGGGTTTTAACTGATCCAAATTCTTATATATCGGGTTTACATGCTACTATCATTTGTAAACAAGGAACCTATTTTATTAAGGATGAAAGTACCAATGGTACTTTTTTGAAAAATCCTTATAAAAAACTTCCTAAAGGTCATCCAATTAAAATAAATGCTTCAGATGTTTTTATAATAGGAGATCATGAGATACAAGCACGTTTTTCAAATAATGACTATACAGACGATGATATTATCTCTTCTATAGATGATGTACCGTTAAATAGTGATAATATTATTCCAAATGATGATTTCTTATTTAATAGCTTATCAAATGAATTTACATCTGTAGAAGAGAGTGATTCTTCTGAAATAGATTTGTCAGATTTTATGCTTAACGAAAAACCTGTTGTAGAAGATGAAGAAGTTGAATTTATTGAAGCCGAAGAGACTACTTTTGAAGAGCATATAAATATTCCTACTTTTAAAGAAGAGATACCTGAGGTAGTAGAGGAAAAAAGAGAAGTCTTTGTACCTAAAGCACAAGGAATAGAGGCTTCTATCGCAATTTTAGAATCAAAATTAGGCATAGAAATTAATGCATTAGAACAAAAAGACAGAGATTTGTTAATGAATGAGCTTGGAGATATTATTAATAACACTCTAGATTCATTGAAAAATTCACTTGAAATTAAAGATAAAATACAACAAAATTTACATTTATCTACAGCTCATTTAGATATGGATACTAATAATCCAGTGAGATTAGGATCATCGGCAACTGAACTCTTAGATAAGAAAAATAGAAGTGGAAAGCTAGGTATGATGAATATTTCAACAGCGATAGATAAATCGTTTTCTGAATTAAATATGCATTCTATAGCACTTCACAGATCAAGTAAGAACTTAATGAATATTACACTGGCTAAGTTTTCACCAAAAAATTTAGAACATCGTTTTGAATCAAGAGGTGCTTTACGCGGGGTATTGCCTAAGCAGCAATTATTGTGGAAAGCTTATATGGATATGTTTGATCTTCTTCATGAAAACCCAGAAGAAGGGATTGGCATGATACAAGATGAATTTAAAAAAGAATATGAAAATATAGCTTATTCTCTCAAATTACAAACACCTCAAACTCGAGATAAAATTTAAAGGAAATAATATGAAAAAACTCGTAACTTCAACTACAATGACTATTATGACTCTATTGTTTATGAATGCTTGTGCAAGTAAGCCAACACATTTAGACTTGGTAGTCAAAAGTCATAATAATATTAATTTAGACAGTGATAGAATAGCTTCTCCACTCATGTTACATTTTTATGAACTTGATTCAGCAGAACAATTTTCTAAATTAGATTATTGGACTATAGTTGATAATGCAAAAGATAAATTAAGCAGTGATTTGATTTCACAGAATGAACATATAATTGTTCCAAATGAGGAGCAAACATATAAAATCTTGTTTGATGAAAAAGCAAAATTTCTAGGTATTATTGGTAGTTTTAGAAATCTTGATTCAAACTCTACTTGGCGTCATGTTATTAATCTTAAAGATAAAGCATATAACTATGTTGAACTAGAGATAGATAAGAATCAAATCAAGGAAGCTGAATAATGCAACAAAAGGTAGTATGGCAAGAGGGGATGTTTATGCGTCCTCAACATTTTCAGCAAAATAATAGATATTTTCTTGATGAATTAATGTTGCGTACTAAAGAATTAAGTATTAATGGCTGGGGTTTTTTTGATATCAAAATTGATACACATTATCTTAGCAGTGGTAAGATTGTTATAAATCAAGCATCAGGTATTTTGCCTGATGGTACACTGTTTTACATAGATGCAAAAAGTGATGCATTGACTTTAGAAGTAAAAGTAGAAGATAATTTAAAAGCATTTTATTTAGCTCTTCCTATTACTATGCATAATAGTGATGAAGTACATTATCCCGAACAAAAAAATAGATTAACACGCTATGTAGCACAAACAGTTGAAGACCTTCCAAATACCAATGTTGGAGAAAATAGTGAAACAGATATTCTATGTGCTCGTTATAACTTTAAACTTCTTTTAGAAGATGATCTCAATGAAGGTTATGTAAAGATAAAAATAGGAAATATTGGAGATATAAGTGCAAGTGGTGTTGTTAGTATAGACGAAGAGTATATGCCAACATTTTTACATCTGCATGCTGCAAAAAAACTGCTTGCAAAAATGAATGAGTTAATCAGTACTTTATCTTATAGAATAGAAAAATTATCTCAAAAATTAAGTGACACGACTGTTCAGGCTACCGAATTAGGTGATTATTTAATGTTACAACTTTTAAATAAGTCACAAAGCCGTTTACATTATTATTTGACACAAGATAAAGTTCATCCTCAAGATTTATTTTTAGAACTAACATCATTAATAGGTGAACTTGCCATATTTATGAAAAAAGATAAAAGAATTTTAGAACCATTTATATATGATCATGAAGAACAAGGGGAAAGTTTTACCAAAGTAATTGCTGAACTAAACGACATGTTAAGTATGGTTTTAGAGCAAAACAGTATTGCACTTCCTGTTCAAAAACAAAAATATGGTATTTATACTGTTCAGATCGCAGAAAAATCTATTATTACTAATTCGAGTTTTGTTTTTGCGGTAAAAGCAGATTTAGAAGATGATGTATTGAAAAAATTATTATTATCCAATTTAAAAATGGGTAGTATTGAGACAATACGAGATTTAGTTAATTATCATTTAGGTGGTTATAAATTAAAACCTCTTGCTACAGCACCAAGACAAATCCCATATAAAGTAAATTACCTCTACTTCAGAGTTGAATTAACAGATGAAGATAAATTAAAATTAAAACGTTCAGGTGGATTCGCTTTCCATGTATCTGGAGAACTACCGAATGTAGAATATACATTATGGGCAATACGCAATGATTAAAATGGAGAACGAATAATAATGAGTACAGATGCAAATAAAACAATGCTTGTTCCTGTATCACAAAATAGTGATAGTTTAACAAGCTTTGATCAACGGCAAGAGTCTTACAGTGATTTTAAAAATACTGTTGTTTCTCGTGTACGTGAGCATACTAATGAAAAAGTATATGAAGGTAGTAGTAATTATATCTTAGCGCTTTCTTCAAATATCTTTAAAGAGATAGATATAATTCAAAACTCTTATGATATAGGAACACTGGAAGAAGTTCGGAATATTTTGATAGAAGAGATAGAATATTTTACGAAAGCAACGACTAAAAAAGGAATTAAAGATTCTCAAGTACTTCTTGCTCGCTATATATTATGTACATTTTGTGATGAAATGATTGGAACAACATATTGGGGTAAAGATAACAATTGGGCTCATTCTAGTCTTTTAGGTCATTTTTATAATGAAACATATGGTGGAGATAAGTTTTTTGAAATTTTAAATCAACTACTACAAGCTCCAGCAAAATATATTGATTTATTAGAATTAATGTATATATGTCTTTCTCTTGGTTTTGAAGGAAAATATAGAATACAAAACAGAGGAAAAATGGAACTTGATTCCATTCGTGAAAGTTTATACAAACAAATGAAAATTATGAACCTACGTGAGAGTAAAGACTTCTATGAAAAACAGCAAGTCTCTTCAGAACGTAATCATATCTTTTATAAAACCTCTTACAAAATAGTAGCTGCAAGTATAATTTTATTATTATCATTAGTCTATGGGTTACTTACTTTTTCGTTAGCTTCTAAAGAAGATAAAGTATTAGAATCATTTCAAAATAAATACAATACGTATGTCAATGAAAATACAAAAAAGACGAGCAAAATAAAAGATAAAAAAATAGAAACAGAGATTGTAAATGTACCGTCAGATATTGTTATAACAAAGGATTTAAATGAGTAGATCAGAAACTTCACTGTTTAAGAATACTTTTTTCTGGATAATATTAGTTGCTTTTTTTATTGCAATATTAATAATCGTAGCATCGCCTTATTTATTTGATTCTTTAGCAAGTTTAACCTTGCGATTGTTAATCGCTATCACTTTCTTTTTTGTAGTCGTATCAGGGGTATTATTATATGCACTTGTTGTAAAAGACGAAGTAAAAGAAAAAATTAGAAATATTAAAGAGCAATTTAAAAAGAAAAAAGAGTACTCAGGAGTTATTGCTCAAAGAGTTCAGGACCTAAAAACACGTTTTAATGAAGCTATGCGTATTGTAAAAAGTTCAAGTGTCTATAAGAACAAACAAATAGCAGGGTATGAACTACCATGGTATCTTGTTGTAGGTGCTGAAACTGAAGGAAAAACGGCTTTATTAGAAAATTCTGGTTTAGATTTTCCTTTGAATATTAACTATGATAAGCGTAGTGTTACTGAAGATGGACCTAGTGAATCTTTTCAATGGTATTTTGCAGAACATGCTATTTTTATTGATATGCCTGGTAATTACATTAGTGCTGATCGTAGTGAAGAAGATTTGGCATTATGGGAATCATTTTTAAAACTATTTAGTAAAAAAAGATGGAAACGTCCTATTAATGGTATTATCCTTACAATTAGTGTAGATACATTAATGACAAAAACAGATAAAGAATTAGAACAATATGCAAAAGATCTTCGTGATAGATTTGATGAACTCTCACGTGCTTTTCTTTCTAATATGCCTATATACTTAGTTGTTACAAAAACAGATAAAATCAGTGGTTTTACAGAGTACTTCTCTAGTCTAAATGAAGCTGAAAAAAGTGAAGTACTAGGGGTGACATTTGATGATACAACTGAAAGTATAGATACCTCTGTAATACAACCAGAACTAGAACAGCTTCTACAGCGTTTAAACAGTTCAGTTTTAGATAAAATGCAAAAAGAATGGGATACTAATGCACGTTCAAAAATTCTTTTATTTTGTAATGAATTTACAAGACTGTTTGAAAAACTAAACGCTTTTGTTGATGTTGGTTTTGCCCAAACTCGTTATCGTAAACCTCTTATGCTCAGAGGTATTTACTTTACATCTATTCCTTCAAATAATGATTTAACACAAGGACAAGAGTTTGAAGAAAGTTCTTTAGCTACTATTGAACCTAAAAAAGGTATGTTTATTCAGAAATTGCTTTCAGATATTATTTTTCCTGAAGCTGATATTATCAAAATGGATACAAATTATAAAAAAAATCAACGTTTAAAACATATAGGTGTAATAGCTGCTTCAGTTTTAATTGTTGCAGTAGCAACTATATATTGGATACAGGATTTTAATTCTAGACTTGATTCATTAGATAAAACGCAAAAAGTAATGGAATCTTATGAAAAGACTCGTGCTGACTTAACTCAGGAAATGGACTTTAAAAAAGCTTTAGAAAGTTTAAATCAAGTTTATAAGTTAAAACAAATGAATCAAGAGGAGATGGATGATAAGTTTTGGCAAGTTGCTTATTATAAAGTTGCTGATCGTAATAAAGTCGTTGACAAACTTTATAAAGAAGCTTTAGAAGATATTTTATTACCTCGTATTGCCAAATTTATGGAAGAACAGATTATAGCAAACATTGATGATTATGATTTGACATGGGAAAGTACAAAAGCGTACTCAATGTTAAATAATGAAAAGCGTAGAGACAATGAGTTTTTACAAGCTTGGATGTCTACTGCGTGGTCTCATTTATATCCAAATATGAATGAAACACAAAATAATTTAAACGAGCATTTTGCAAACTTATTAAACTATGGATTTAAACCATATAAATTAAATGACAAAGTCTTGACATTAGCACGTGAACATCTACTTGAGTTTGGTCATGAAGCATTAGTATATAAAGAACTAAAAGATGAAGCAAAAGAAAGAAATCTTGCTGATTTTAGATTTTCAAAAGCATTGGGTTCATATGCATCTGCTTTTGAAGGAAGTGATTATAAAATTCCTGGATTTTATACGAAAGAGGGTTTTGAAAAAATCATTATTGCAGGCGGTAAAGACTTAATAAAACAATTAGTAGCTAATAATTGGGTTGTTGGATATTCGACTACTTTAAGTGATTCAGAACTTGATGAAATGTATGCAAAGGTTCAGAACTATTATTTTATTGATTATAAAAAATATTGGATGCAAGCTTTAAGTGCATTAAGAGTTCCAGAGTATAAATCAATCTCTGAAATAAATAATCAGTTAATTGTTTTAACATCTGGTACATCTCCTATTGTTGGTGTGTTGCAAGCATTAAAAGAGAATACTATGATTTATACACCTGCAGAAAAATTACAGATAAAAGCAGGTAAAACATTAAAAAATCAACAAGTAGCTTCTATTGCTTCAAAAAATGCTATTGAAAAAGCAGAAAAAATTACTAATAACACCAGTGTTAAAAATATTAGAGATTATTTTTCTATATACAATCGTCTTTTAGATGAAAATAATAGACCAACACCAAAACTTGCAACTGCTATGTTGAAATTAAATAATGTATATCAGGAAATGACAGCGATATATGGTTCAGTGACACCTGAAAAAGATGCTTATAGTATTGTTATGGATAGAATTGCTGGCCGTCATGAACCGATAGTTATGCAAATTTCACCATTACCAAGACCTGTAGACAAATGGTTTAAAAGAGCATTGAAAAATGACTGGGAATATTTATTGACACAAACAAAAAAATATATAAACAGTCAATTTCGCTTGGATGTCTTTAATTATTATAGAGATAAAATCAAAGGTAGATATCCACTTGTAAAGAAAAGTCGTAAAAATGATATTCAATTACAGGATTTTGAAGAGTTTTTCAAAAAAAATGGTATTTTAGATGCATTTTACCAAACGTATGTAGCTTCTTTTGTGAAGTTTGATCCATATAGTGGAAGATATAGATATAGAACTATTGATGGTAGTAGTATGTATGTCAATAAAAACTTTATGAATGCTATTGTGAAAGCTAAAGGCATACGTAAAATGTTCTTTACTAGTAAAGGTGATTTCTTAGGAACATATTTTTATATCAAACCAAATGGTTTAGGTCGTAAATTATCTCTTATGGAATTGCATTATGATGAAAATTATATTCCTTATGCACATGGGCCTATAAAATCTCGTAAACTAGTTTGGCCACCAGAAAGCCAAAATAATATAGCAAAATTTGATATGTATGATTTACAAAACAATAGAATAGTTGAAATATCAGAAGAGGGTGCATGGGGATTTTTCAAACTTATTGATCACTTTAATATTCGAAATTATCAGATACGACATGGTACTGATTCAATAATTTTTGAATATAGACAACAATATTTTAAAGGTTCTTATAGTTTGACTGGAAGAGTAGCTAAGATGTTTACTAAGAAAAGTCCACTTCGTGGATTTAGACTAGAAAGTGGTTTATAATGCCTTGTATTAGTTATTCATTTACTCATCCTGGACATATTCGAATGAACAATGAAGATGCATACTTTAGTGATGATGCTTCAGGTTTATGGATAGTATGTGACGGTATGGGTGGACATCAAGAAGGTAATTTTGCTTCTCACTTAGTTACAGATATCTTTGAACGAGTTGAGCTTAAAGGTAATTTTGAGCAAAAGGTTGAGGCAATAACAACACAGTTTTATAACATACATCGTATTTTGCAAAAAAAAGTGCATAAGCTTGGTGGTAACTCAGTTATAGGTACAACTTTAGTACTGTTACTAATAGATGGGAATCAGGCTGTGAGTATACATTCTGGTGATAGTCGATGTTATATTTACAGAGACAATGTACTTTCTATGGTTACACAAGATCATGCACAAAATATTCAAGGTGAAAATGGACAACAACGCAAAGCATTAACACGTGCTTTATGTGCACCTGGAGAACTTTCATTAGAAGTGAAAAAATTTCAAACCTATATCGGAGATGTTTTTTTACTTTGCAGTGATGGTTTTTATGATAATTTATCTAATCAGATAATTGAACAAGGTATGCAACTCAAACCCTTAGAAGATGGTATGAAGTTTATGAGTACAAAAGTTTTATCTGGTAAAGCTGACGATAATTTAACTGCAACGATAGTTGGTAACTGTTAATGGATATGTTAAAAAAAAGACAAAATGAAGTTTTTTTAGGTAAAAAGATGTTAAATAATCGCTATACCTTAGCTAAAAAAATAGGTGAAGGCGGTTTAAGTGAAGTTTATGAAGCTTCAGATATTTATGCACAATATTTTAATGATACTCGAGATCTTGTCATCAAGTTACCATTACAAGAGATCGCTACGAAAAAAGATATGGTGGCATTTGTATACTCTGAGTATTCACTTTTAAATAAAATTAGACATGAAAATATTGTTAAAGTTTTAGATTTTGGTATAGATGAAGAAAGTGAATTGGCATATATAGTTATGGAGAGATTAGATGGAAATCTTTTGATGAATATTCCTATTCATTCTATGTCTAAAAAGATGAAAAATAATATTGCTTTTTCTTTATATAAAAGTATTGAATATATTCATTCTTTAGGTATAGTGCATGCAGATATCAATCCGACAAATCTTATGGTTGCTGATAGTGGGTATTCTCAGTTATTTGATTTTGGAATTTCTCAAAACCTAAGAAATAAAACATCGTTTAGTTTAGATTATAATAAAATGAATGCTTTTAATCCTCGATATAGTGCACCAGAAGTTTTAGAAGGCAATTCTCCTACAATAAAAACAGATCTTTTTTCTTTAGCATGTGTTCTTTTTGAACTCTATACAGGTGAACTTCCCTTTAAAGATTCTTCTTTAGAACTAAAAGAGAGTCAAATAAATCCTGAACTATTAAGAAAAATACCATTTTTACAACGTTCTTGGTTTGTAACAGCTCTTGAATATGATGAAAATATGCGCGATGAAAAGATTCCTTTTTTCATCCGTTTAAATATATACCTTTCAAAATGTAGCAAGATGGGTAATAATGAAACACAAAAGTGTGTTTTTAATGAAAAATAACAAATAAAAATATCATATTTGTATAAATTAGTTATAATTTAATTCAAATATAACAAAGGAACAATATGGATAATCCAGTATACATGTCAATAGAAGGTAGCACACAAGGTAAAATTACCGAGGGTGCAACAACACCAGAATCAGTAGGGAACATTTATCAAAATGGTCATGAAGATGAAACAATGGTAAAAGCATTTACGCACAATATTACAGTACCTCGTAATACAACTACAGGTCAACCAACAGGTCAAAGAACACATAACCCATTGATCGTTACTAAAATGATAGATAAAAGTTCACCTCTTTTATATAATGCATTAACAACTGGAGAGACTTTGAAAAAAGTTGAACTTAAATGGTATAGAACGTCATATGCAGGTAAACCTGAACATTACTATACAATGGTGCTTGAAGATGCAATCATTACAGATATGGAAGCATCAATGGCTGCACAAGAAGAAGCAGGAACTACTCAGGTAGTACCAGTTGAAAAAGTTTCATTTTCTTATAGAAAAGTTTCATGGAGACACGAAACTGCAAGTACATCTGGTGAAGATGACTGGAGAGTAGGCGTAGGCGCGTAAGCATCTAAGCTTTTATTCAATTATATTTCGGGGATTCCCCGAAATAGGTTTTTATATATTAAAAGTACTTTTCTATATCAAAGCCTATTACATAAAATACTCCAGAGGTTCAATTATGTCACCCTTCAATCTTCTAGATCGAACGCAACTCAATCAAAAAATCAACGCCAGAATAAACCTCTTAGAGTATAACAATATTAGTTTTTTAGAGAATGGAAGCTACAGTGTCTATAAACTAGAGGGGGAGAGTAGCCTTTTAAAAGGGTATAAGTATGAGATAGTATTTGTAAGTGATGATACTATAGAACTCGAAGATATCGTAGATACCCAAGTAGAGTTAAGCCTAAGAGATGAGATAAACCCCTTAGAGTCTAAAAAGATATATGGACATATTCTAAAAGCAGATGAATACGCTCACGTAGCTAGAAAAAAACTCTATAAGATAACAATAGTATCTCCCCTAGAGTACCTAAGCTTCACAAAAAGATATGAAGTATATCAAGAGAAACGAGTCAATGAAATCATCTCTGAGATATTTAACAAATACGCAAGCCTTCTAAATATAAAACTAGAACTAAAACTCGATACCCAAAAACTCCCAAAACGAGCAACAACAACGCAATACGCCCAAAGCGATTTGGAGTTTATTCAGATGCTCTGTGAAGAGGAGGGTTTGGTTCTACTCTTTAACCAACATGAGAATGATCCATATACTATCTGCCTGTGTGAACTGAATGAACACGCTAAACACTTAAGCCAAAGTGTAGAAGCAACTATACTTAAACATAAAAGCTTCTCTACTACAACAATGCAAGAAGATTACTATGATAGAGAAAAACCCTCTTTGGAATATAGTATAAAAAAGAGAGAACAATCAAATGTAGCTTCAAATGAGTTTACTACACAACTCCACCAAGAGATAAAACATCAACGACTCAGAGATAGAGTAGAGAAGTATGAAGAGTCTCTCTATAAAGATCTTAACCGTTACACTAACATAGATGCCCAGCAAGGCTACTCACAAGGTATAAGAGTCTATGGTAAAAGTGAGTCTCTAAAAATAGAAGATGGAATCTCCGTAACACTTAAAGATACTAAAGTGCATAAAGAGAGTAGTGTTATCATCCTAAAAGTAAACTACACAGGAGAGTTTCCTAACGCCCTTGATGAATACACACAAGCAGACGCAAGCCAAGAAGCACAATATAGAGTCTCCTTTGAAGCTATACCAAATGATGTAGTATATAGACCAGAAGTAACAGTAGAAAAACCAAAAATAAACTCTATACAAACAGCAATAGTAAGCGGTGGAGATAAAGAGACAAGCAAATACGCTAATGAGATAGATGTAAATGAAAGAGGTGAGATACGAGTCATCTTTCACTTCGATGAAAAAAGACCTACAAGCTGCTATGTACCTCTCTCAACTATCTATAGCGGAGATAACTACGGAGCACAGTTTCTTCCTCGTGTAAACTCAGAAGTGATAGTAAGCTTTATAAACGGAGATATAGATAGACCTCTCATAACAGGAGCTATACATAACGGTGAAAACGCTCACCCATATAACCTCCCAAAAGAAAAGACCAAGTCATTCATAAAAACACAAACCACTCCTCAGTATACAGATAAAGAGGGGTACAATGAACTGCTCTTTGAAGATAAACAAGGAGAAGAGCTCCTAAGCCTAAGAGCACAGAATGATTATAAACTTCATGTACTCAATAACGCAGACACCCATATAGAAAATGACTCAAAAACAGTCATAGATAACGATAGAGAACTTACAGTAGGAAACAGACTCTCCCAAAAAGTAGGAGAAGACAGAGTTACAAATATTCTCGGAAATGATATAACGACAGTAGAAAAAGAGAGTGTTACTACAGTAAAAGAAAATGCAAAGCTAAACTACGAAGCAGATATGACAACCATAGTCGGTGAGAATACTCTTGATGTAACCGAAAAAGATTTGATTGAAGAGATAAAAGCTTTTGCAACACGTTATGTTGAAAAAGATACACAAGAAAAGATACTCCAAAACCTCTATATGAAGATTGGTAAAGATCTAGGTATTGATGTATCATCTGCATATCATCTTAATGCTGCAAGTATAAAAGAGACAGCAGATACGATAGAGATCAATGTAGGAGATGGAGTAAGTCTTAAGTGTGGAGCTAATGTACTCACAGTAGATGCAAGTGGTCTTCATTTTAATACCCCAGCACTCGATACAGCTTCGGGTAATGGAGGGGTTACGGCAGATGCAGTTACAATCCCAAAAGAAAAAAGAGTTTTAAAATTAGGAACAAGCCACGATGGATAAATATGCACTTGATGAATATGTAAACTTTACTGCCAATACTATGGAAATAGATGATGGTGAAAAGCTGAATGTTCGTATTAGCCTTTTAGATAACGATAAAAAAATTTTGGCAAAAAAAGATGATACGGTAACAGTAAAAAAGAATATAGCACTCTATAGGTTTCAAGTTAAAGATATAGCAGATGAGTTGAATGTCTCACGAGGGAAAGTAAAATATGCAAAACTTTGGATGGATAAAGACGGTGACGCAAAACTCTCTTATGATGAAGAAGATATAATAGAAGTCACAAAAGAAGAGAACTTACGAATGGGAATATTTTTCGATGGAACAGGTAACAGTTCCTTAAATCCAGAGACATTTTCAAATGTTCGAAAACTATTCTTAGTTTATCCAAATAACTTTGATGCTTTGAGTGGTAAAACAATTATTACAGATGAAAAGAATTATCCAGGAGTACAGAGTGCTTACATACGAGGTGTTGGCTCCAAAGATGCACATGGCGAAGAGGATTCTGTTTTAGGAGTGCCCCTTGGAGGTGGTTTCGGTCAGGGTGCTACAGCTAGACTTGAGGGAATGCTCTTTTATATAGAAAAAATGATAGCCATATTTGAAGATAAAAAAGGCTACCTCCCTACAAATATCCACCTAGATATCTTTGGCTTTAGTAGAGGTGCAGCTATGGCTAGACACTTTGTTAATGTCTTAAAACAAGATGAAGGTAGTTTTTATACTATGAAGTATAAATTTGAACCAAACAATGTAAATATAACAACACTCAACCTCTTTGATACTGTAGGGTCAATAGGTATGGCAGGAAAAGACTTTGACCCAGGATTTACCTACTATATAGATCCTAACTATATTAAAAAAGCCATTACGCACTTTATAGCAGATGATGAGTATAGAGAAAATTTTGATGGACAGCTGATTTCAAGAAATGATACAGACTACCCAAGAGATATATATGGTGATAAAATTGTTGAAGAGGTCTTTATGGGGGCTCATAGTGATATAGGTGGAGGCTATATGGTAGTAGAAGATCAACTCACAAACAACCATCTCCAAAATGTCACTCTCAATAAAATGTATGAGCGATGTAAAAGTGTTGAAGTGCCGTTGTTAGCATTAAATGAAAAAACTTTTAAAGTAATTGGACTAAAGTCAAGTGATTGGAAAGTTTTAGACAAATTAGGAAAAGAGCTAGAATATTTCAATAAAATGTATAAAAAGTACAAAGGCCTAAAAGTAGCCCATAAAAGACTCAGAGAGTGGCAAGCATACTATAGTGATAAATTTGTAACTGGAAGAGAAAAACTCAACAAAGAGCGACAAGAAAAAATAGCCTCACTCTCTCGATTTGGAAAACTTCGTGATGAAGATATATATACAGAGTATGAACTTGATGTCGTAAAAATTCTTAACAATGACTGGTCTTTGTTTCAAGAATTTTTACAAAAGAGTAATGAGTTTCATGATGCGTATGTACATATATCATATAACTACGTGAAAGTTTCATGGTTTAAAGTATCAACTAGCTTAGAAAAAGGAGAAGATCTTGGAATGTTCTCTGAAACTAAAGGTGACAGACGTCATAGAGATTACTTCATACCTAAGTATGAAGATATGCGAGCCTTGAGTGATGAGACAAACCAAGAAGTGGATTTGACTGCAAGTTTTGACTATACAGGTAGTGGAGCCGCAGCAGCAGGGGTAATGCTCTCAAGAATGAACCAGACCTTCAATCATCTAAAAGCAAAAGAGTTTAAGGATATATAATGATAAAAATACTACTGCTTAGCATAACAGCACTCCTTCTCTTTAGTGCTTGTAATAATACTAAAGAAAATGATAAAGTTTTTTGGGTTGGAGCATATGAAATGCACCCTAAATATGATAAAGAACAGGGTGGTCAATTAATAGGGTCTGATTCTTTAGTATATATTGGGCAGTATTCAAATAAATACTCTATCCTCCAAAAATACAAAGGTCCCATAAAAGGCTCTATCGTATCACTTTGGAGTATTGCAAGACTTCCAAATGGTTTTCCTGATGAAAATAAGATTTGTGGAAAGGCAGAAAAGCATCCAGAAAATTATTTAGATAAAAATTATGATTTTATTTCAGAACAATACTGGAAAAAACGAAAAAAACGGAAAGAATGTGTTAAAAAACTCATGGCAAAAACCGAAAAAGAAACCATCTACCGCTACTATTATGCCAGAAGCAAACCATCTCATAAAATCATCTATCCCCCAAGAAGTCCACGACACTCAAACTGGCAGGTCACTGTTTATAACGGTAGAATAGGTGACTTACAACCTGTAGCACTAACAGAGGAACAGAAAAAACATCTCTCTCTTTTTAGAAAACATAAGTGTTATAAATACGGTAATGCAAAAAGAGGTTATGAGTGTTACGATCTCCCTGGAAGTGACAGCAGTATCTACTACACCATCCGAGAAAATCTCTATAAAAAAGCACCGAAAGAAAAAGGTGTTTACTCAAGTTCATGGGAAGGACTCGATGATGTCCGCTACTCTAAACCACAAAAGTGGACAGAGATAAAAGGAATACAACTTAACAAAGAACAGTACGACTACCTTAAAAAAGTATGTAAAAAAGGGGAAGCTTACTGTAATCTTAATAACTATAAAGGAGAACTCACAAAAGCTCAAAAAGCCTATGTGGAGTCAGTGAAACATAACTATGATAAATAACCAAATATTAACACAACGAATCAACGCCAGAATAAACCTCTTAGAGTATAACAATATTAGTTTTTTAGAGAATGGAAGCTACAGTGTCTATAAACTAGAGGGGGAGAGTAGCCTTTTAAAAGGGTATAAGTATGAGATAGTATTTGTAAGTGATGATACTATAGAACTCGAAGATATCGTAGATACCCAAGTAGAGTTAAGCCTAAGAGATGAGATAAACCCCTTAGAGTCTAAAAAGATATATGGACATATTCTAAAAGCAGATGAATACGCTCACGTAGCTAGAAAAAAACTCTATAAGATAACAATAGTATCTCCCCTAGAGTACCTAAGCTTCACAAAAAGATATGAAGTATATCAAGAGAAACGAGTCAATGAAATCATCTCTGAGATATTTAACAAATACGCAAGCCTTCTAAATATAAAACTAGAACTAAAACTCGATACCCAAAAACTCCCAAAACGAGCAACAACAACGCAATACGCCCAAAGCGATTTGGAGTTTATTCAGATGCTCTGTGAAGAGGAGGGTTTGGTTCTACTCTTTAACCAACATGAGAATGATCCATATACTATCTGCCTGTGTGAACTGAATGAACACGCTAAACACTTAAGCCAAAGTGTAGAAGCAACTATACTTAAACATAAAAGCTTCTCTACTACAACAATGCAAGAAGATTACTATGATAGAGAAAAACCCTCTTTGGAATATAGTATAAAAAAGAGAGAACAATCAAATGTAGCTTCAAATGAGTTTACTACACAACTCCACCAAGAGATAAAACATCAACGACTCAGAGATAGAGTAGAGAAGTATGAAGAGTCTCTCTATAAAGATCTTAACCGTTACACTAACATAGATGCCCAGCAAGGCTACTCACAAGGTATAAGAGTCTATGGTAAAAGTGAGTCTCTAAAAATAGAAGATGGAATCTCCGTAACACTTAAAGATACTAAAGTGCATAAAGAGAGTAGTGTTATCATCCTAAAAGTAAACTACACAGGAGAGTTTCCTAACGCCCTTGATGAATACACACAAGCAGACGCAAGCCAAGAAGCACAATATAGAGTCTCCTTTGAAGCTATACCAAATGATGTAGTATATAGACCAGAAGTAACAGTAGAAAAACCAAAAATAAACTCTATACAAACAGCAATAGTAAGCGGTGGAGATAAAGAGACAAGCAAATACGCTAATGAGATAGATGTAAATGAAAGAGGTGAGATACGAGTCATCTTTCACTTCGATGAAAAAAGACCTACAAGCTGCTATGTACCTCTCTCAACTATCTATAGCGGAGATAACTACGGAGCACAGTTTCTTCCTCGTGTAAACTCAGAAGTGATAGTAAGCTTTATAAACGGAGATATAGATAGACCTCTCATAACAGGAGCTATACATAACGGTGAAAACGCTCACCCATATAACCTCCCAAAAGAAAAGACCAAGTCATTCATAAAAACACAAACCACTCCTCAGTATACAGATAAAGAGGGGTACAATGAACTGCTCTTTGAAGATAAACAAGGAGAAGAGCTCCTAAGCCTAAGAGCACAGAATGATTATAAACTTCATGTACTCAATAACGCAGACACCCATATAGAAAATGACTCAAAAACAGTCATAGATAACGATAGAGAACTTACAGTAGGAAACAGACTCTCCCAAAAAGTAGGAGAAGACAGAGTTACAAATATTCTCGGAAATGATATAACGACAGTAGAAAAAGAGAGTATTACTACGATTAAAGAAGATTGTGATCTGCATATCTTAAAAAGTGCAAATACTGTAGTGGGGAACAATAGAACAACCATAGTAGAAGAGGATCTCATAGAGAGAGTAAAAGGTAGTGCTACACACTATATTCAAAAAGATAAAAAAGAGAAATACCTAGCAAACCTCTTCACGCAAGTAGGAGCAGAGTTGGGTGTAGATGTAGGCTCGGCATATCACCTAAATGCTAAAAGTATTAAACAGAGTGCATCTGTCATAGAACTCAATGCAACGCAAGGTATAAGCCTTAAGTGTGGAGGCAATATTCTAACAGTAGATGCAAGCGGTATTCACTTCAATACAGCAAACCTAGACTCAAACTCTTCAAATGGTGGAGTATCTGCAAGTGCAATCACACAAGCAGAGATAAAAAAACCACTCTATAATAAACTAAGAGTAGTAGGAATGAGCGCAACTGTAGAAAAACAAGATGATATAACACAAGAACTGGTATATACCGCAAAAGTAGAGAAGTTTGAAAACGGTGCATGGAGCCAAACAACAGAGCT
>Ga0256843_1000677_pt1 | contig 28613 bp, 31 predicted proteins | sample AlvinellametaG_FD_191572 | JGI IMG/M metagenome (GOLD analysis project Ga0256843, IMG submission 191572) | Pompeii worm associated microbial communities from hydrothermal vent at the East Pacific Rise, Pacific Ocean - Alvinella | ecosystem: Host-associated > Annelida > Integument > Unclassified ... | reverse complement strand
AATAATTAAAATTTAAAAAAAAAAAAAATAATTTTTTTTTTTTTTTTTTTTTTTTCTTGACTTAATTTTAGAAAATATATAATCAAATGTATTAGTATAGTAATACATTATTTATGAATGAAGAAGAAAAAATAAATAAAATAATTTGAATTCTCTGGTGAGTTAAGAAAGAGGATAGGGAACAATTTCTAAAGGTGTTGTTTACAGAAAATGAAATTAAAGATTTTTCTGATAGAATAGATATTCTTTCTAAGTTGAAATCTTGAGAATCACAGAGAAAAATATCTGCTGAAGTTTGAGTTTCTATTACAACTGTAACTAGAGGAAATAAATTTTATAAAGAGAATAAAGAAATTATTGAAAAATATATTAAATAAAAATTATGACAATATTAGATAAAATTATTGAAAATAAAAAACAAGAGTTAGAAGAAAAAAAATCTAACTGAGAAAAATTTAAAAAAAGATTTGAGCAAAAAAATGCTAATTTAATTGCTGAAATAAAATTAGCTAGTCCAAAATTTGATTTCAGAGATGAAATAGATTTAGAAAAATTATTTGAATTTTATTGAGAAAATAAAGAGATAAAAGCTATTTCTAATTTAATTGATGAAAAATTTTTTGCTTGAGATATTACAAGATGAAAAAATTTTAAACAAAAATATAATAAACCAATCTTTTTTAAAGAATTTGTAATTAGTAAAACTCAAATTGATTGAGCAAATTATTTTGGTTATGATGCAATTTTGCTTTTAGAAAGATGTTTATCTGAAAAAGAATTAATTGAATTTAGTGAATATGCAATGCAAAAAAATATTTTTCCAATAATTGAAGTTGATACTAAAGAGGGATTAGAAAAAGTTTTGAATTTAAATTTAAATTGTTGAATAGCAATTAATTGTAGAAATTTAGCAACTATGGAAATAGATAGAAAAAAACATTTTTCTATAATTAAAAATTACAAAAAAAACTTAGAAAATATACTACTTTTTGCATTCTCTTGAATTGATGATTTAGAGCAAGTAAAAGAATATAGGTGAATTTATAATGGAGTATTGGTGGGGAGTTATTTTATGGAAAAATTTAAAAAATAAATAAATAATTATGTTTGATTTTATAAAAAATATTATTGAAAATCCTCTAAAATTTAGTGAGGATGAAAAATTTGAAATGCTTGAAAAAGTGGCAGAAAAAAAAGTGACAGCAGAAGAATTAGCTGAGATTATTAAATTTATAAAAAATCATCAAGCTATAAAAGTTGATATTTCAGAGGCTATTGATATGGCAGGGACTGGTTGAAGTTGATTACCAAGAATTAACACTACAACTTTGAGTTGTATTAAATTGGCTCAATCTTGAGTAAAAATTGCAAAGCATTGAAATAATGCAAGTAGTTGAAGATTTGGTAGTTTTGATTTAATTGAAGAACTTGGTTATAAAATTCCTGAAAATAAAGAAGAAATTTTGGAAGAAGTTGAAAAAAATAATGTAGCATTTTTGTATGCAAAAAAGTTTTATCCATTTTTTAGGCACTTTTGAGAAGTAAGGAAAAGATATGGAAAACCTACAATTTTTAATATTATTTGACCACTTTTAAATCCAGCAAATACTGACTTTCAAATTATTGGTTGTAGTTTTGAAGATAAAATGGAATTAATTATTGAAACTTGTAAAATACTTGGAAGAAAAAATGTTTTAGTTGTAAGGTGAGAGGATTGACTTGATGAAGTAACTTTATCTTGAAAAACTAAAGTTTATGAATTAAAAAATTGAAAAATTAAAGACTATTATATTACTCCAGAAGATTTTGGTTTTGAGACTTGTGAATTACAAGAGATTTTAACTGAAAAAATAGAAGATAAAATAGAAATTGCTAAAAAGATTATTGACCAGAAAAAAGTAGTTAGATTTAGTGATTTAGTTGATTTGAATGTTAAAGTTGCTTTAAAATTAATGAATAAGGAAAATATTTAATAACTCTTTTGTCCTATTGGACATTTACTCTTTACAAGAGCAAAAGTGTTATAATCTTAAGAAAAATAAGTAGAGTGTGGCTTTCTTGCTCTTGAAAAGAGTAAGATACAGAAAGAGTTATTATTTGTTAAATACATTTTTATGCAATTATTAAAATGCTGTTGAATAAGAGATAATCTAGAAAATTATGATAATATAGATTTATTATGATTTAATTTTATAGAATCTTCAAAAAGATATATAACTCCAGAAAAAGCTAGTGAAATAGAAACACCTTTTTCTACTTTGAGAGTGTGAGTTTTTTGAAAAAAATCTGAAGATTGAACTTGGTGAAATATATCAAAATGAGATTTAGTTGATATAATTTTAACAGCAAAAAAATCAAAAATGAATGCTATTCAAATTCATTGATTCTGTGATTTTGCTTATTTGAAAACATATAATTATTTAGTTTTTCATTCAGTTTCATTAGAAGATAATTATGATTTAAATAATGAAAATATAGATTTTTGTATTATAGATTGAAAAGAAGCTGGAAGCTGAAAAAGTTATGATTATTCTAAAATAAAAGATTTAAATTTAGAAAAAAAATTTTTAGTAGCAGGTTGAATAAGTGAGGAAAATGTTTCGGAAATTTTTGAAATTTTTAAAAATAATGAATATTTTTGTTGAATAGATGTAGCAAGTTGAGTTGATAATTGAAAGAATATTGATTTAGAAAAAGTAAATAAAATAGTTAATTTAATAAAATAAATAAAGTGAAAAATTTATATAATAAGCCTTTTGTAGTATCTAAAAAAAAGTGAGAAACTTTTATTAAATATTATAGTTGAGGTGTACAAAATTATGATTTATTAGAAGAAATAAATGATAGGCAAGAACAAATTTTTGTTGTGCCTTTTTGTCAGGCTAAAGAAAGAATTTTTGAAATAAAATGAGAAGAAAAAATTATTTCTATTTTAGTTGAAGGAAAAAAAGAATTTAGTTTTAAAGATTTTAGTGAAACTTTTACAGAAAAAGAAAGTGTTTTAGTTTGAGATTTAAAAGAACATTTTTCAAAGCAGGAATATGAAAAAGTTGTAGAAAATATTGTAAAAAATGAGATTTGAAATGGTGAGTGAGCTAATTTTTTAGTTGCTCAAAAAATTGAATGAAAAATATCAGATTTTGATATTGAAGTAGCTTTATCTATTTTTAAAAGATTATTAGAGGGGGATTATTGAACTTATCTTCATTTTATATTTTTTGATTGAAAAAAAATATTTATCTGAGCAAGTCCAGAAAGAAATGTTTCAGTTAGTTCAGAAAATATAGTTAGAATGAATCCTATTTCTTGAACTTTTAAGAAAATTTGATATAAAAATTATTTGGATTTTAAAAAAGATTTTAAAGAATTTTTACAAGACCAAAAGGAAATAAATGAACTTTTTATGGCTACAGATGAAGAGCTAAAAATGATGAGTCAAATTTGTAGTAGCTGAGGAATGATAGTTGGACCAATTTTAAAAGAAATGGCTAATTTAATTCATACTGAATACTTACTCTCTTGAAAATCAGAATTATCAAAAATTGATATTTTAAGAAAATCAATGTGGGCAAGTACTGTTATTTGAAGTCCAATTGAATCAGCTTTTAGAGTAGTTTCAAAATATGAAAATTTTTCAAGAAAATATTATGCTTGAGCAATTTGTCATATAACTGAAGATTCTTTGGATTCAGCTATTATGATAAGAACTTTGCAATGTGATATTTCAGGAAAATTAGAAATTTATGTTTGAGCAAGTTTAGTAAAAGATTCTAATCCAACTAAAGAATATGAAGAATTACAAATAAAAATGAAATGAGTTTTAAATGCAATTAATTGAATAACTGTAAAATCAGAAAAGTTTTTAGAAAATTATTATCTAGATGATGAAGTTCAAGAATTAGTTCAAAAAAGAAACTGAAATCTTAGTAAAACTTGGTTTTTTAAACAAGAAAATCAGATAAATAAAAATTTATTAAATAAAAAATGTTTAATAGTAAATAATGAAGATGATTTTACAAATATGTTAGCTCACTTATTAAAATTAATCTGACTAAAAGTTGAAATAAAAAGATTTGATGAAATAAATACAGAGCAGACACAAAGGTCTACCCCTACAGAAAATGTAGGGGTGAACCTATGTGTTCATCCTGATAATTATGACATAGTTTTAATATGACCATGACCATGAAATCCAACAGAAAATACTGAAAAAAATCTTAAAAATTTAGAAATTATTAAATTTTTAGAAGAAAATAATAAAAAATATTTCTGAATATGTTTATGACATCAATTAATTTGCAAGAGCAAAAATATAGAATTAAAGAAAAAAGAAATACCTACTCAATGAGAACAACTAGAAATAGAACTATTCTGAAAAAAAGAAAAGGTTGCTTACTATAATGCTTTCTGTGCTTATGAAAATAATTTTGAAAAAAATATTTTAAAATGAGAAAACTTCTTCTCATATCAATTTCATCCAGAAAGTATTTTAACTCAAAATGGACTAGAAATTTTAGAGAAGAGTTTGGAAGAATTAATTAAATAAAAACAATGAATTTAAAAAACAAAATAATAAATAAATCTTGATATTTTTGAGAATATTGAGGGAGGTTTGTGCCTGAACCTTTAGTTCCTATTATGGATGAAATCAGAGATGCTTTTTTTGATTTGAAAGAAGATGAAAAATTTTTGGCTGATTTGAAAGATTTGTATACTAATTATGTTGGTAGACCAAGTCCTTTAATTTATGCAAAAAATCTAACTGAAAAATTGGGCTGAGCAAAAATTTTTCTGAAAAATGAAGGAACAAATCATACTGGAGCACATAAAATAAATCATTGTGTTGGACAGGCTTTGGTGGCTAAATATCTTTGAAAAAATAGAATTATAGCAGAAACTTGAGCAGGACAACATTGATTGGCAACAAGTGCAATTTGTGCAAAATTAAATTTGGAATGTGTGATTTATATGGGAAAAAAAGATTATGATAGACAAAGACCAAATGTTTATATGATGGAATTAGCAGGAGCAAAAGTTATTCCTGTTATGGAGGGAAATATGACTCTTAGAGATGCAGTAAATGCTGCACTTAAAGATTTATTAAATAACTCTGAGGATTCTTATTATCTTCTTTGAACAGCTTGTTGACCAAATCCATACCCTAGTATGAATGTATTTTTTCAAAAAATAATTGGTGAGGAAGTTAGAGAGCAATTAAAAGTTAACCCAGATTATTTGGTTGCCTGTGTTGGTGGATGAAGTAATGCACAATGACTTTTTTATGAATTTTTAGATGATGAAAGTGTTAAATTAATTTGAGTTGAAGCAGGTGGAGAATGAATAATTCCAGGGAAACATGCTGCTAGATTTCAACAAAAACAAGTATGAGTAGTTGAATGATTTAAGTCTTTCTTTTTACAAAATAAAGACTGACAAGTGCAAGATACTAGCTCAATTTCAGCAGGACTTGATTATTCTTGAGTTAGTCCACAACTGACTTATTTAGAAGAAATTGGTAGATTAGAAATGAAATATGCTACTGATAAGGAGGTTCTTGAAGCTGTAAAAATGCTAATGAAAACAGAATGAATTTTACCAGCTTTAGAATCTGCTCATGCAGTTGTTGAAGCTGTAAAAATAGCTCCAACTTTGGATAAAGAGAAAAATATAGTAATTGGGATTTCAGGTAGATGAGATAAAGATTTATTTATCACAGCACCAAAATTAGATGATAAATTTGTTCCATTTTTAAAAGATTATATAGAAAAAAATGACTAATAAATTAATGACACATATGGTTTGTGGTTATCCAACTTTGGAGGAATCACAAAGTATTTTTGATATTTTAAAAGAAAAATCTGAATATATAGAAATTCAGTTTCCTTTTTCTGATCCAATTGCTGATTGACCAGTTATTGAAAAAGCTAATGAAATAGCTTTAGAAAATGGTATTAATACTGAAAAATGTTTTGATTTTGCTGAAAAAAATGTTTGATGAAATACAAAAATTTTAATAATGACTTATTATAATATTGTATTAAATTATTGAGTAGAAAATTTTGTAAAAAAAGCTAAAGAAATTTGAGTTTTTGGTTTTATTATTCCAGATGTACCATTTGATGAAGAGGATTGAAAAATTTTTAGAGAATTATGCCAGAAATATAATATAGTATTTACTGAAATAGTTTCACCTATTACAACTGAAAAAAGACTTGAGGAAATAAAAAACTTAAATCCAAAACTGATTTATGCAATTTCTCAGAATATGACAACTGGTTCAAAAGCTAAATTTTGAGAAAATTTTGAAAAATATATTAATAATTTAAAAAATATTTTTTCTTGTCCAGTTTGAGTGTGATTTTGAGTAAAAACTAGAGAGGATATAGTTCAAATAAATAATATTTCAGATTTTGCTATTATTTGAAGTGAATTTATTAAAAAATATGCCCTGAAGGAAGTCCTCTTGGGGGATAATAATTGAGCAACTGATAAATTAAAAGAGTATTTGGAAGAAATAAAATAAATATTTGACTTTATTGATATTTTTTATATATATGTAATATTTTTTTAATTAGACATATATATGCAATTAATAAAAGCTTCAACTAATTGAGATATTGCTAGAAAAAAGAAGTTGTTATGGCACATTAAAAAAGCAGAAAATTGACTTTCAAATATTGATAGAATTAATAAAAAAATATTTGAAATATTTTGAACTGAGATTTTTTCTTTATTAGAAGAAAAATGATTAATTGATAATAACATAAATACACAAAAGAGTGAAGAAAAAGCAGAAGTAAAAAAAACAACAGATGTGCAAAGGAATTCTCTAGATAAATCAGAATTAAGAAAAGTTTATACTAAACTTGTTAATGAGTATCATCCTGATAAAAATGAATGAAGTACTGAATTTATAGAAGAGTTTTTAAAGGCTACAGAATTATATAAAGAATGAGATTTAGTATCATTGTTATCTATGTTGAATGATGATTGATATATAGAAGAAACAGATATTAAAATAATAGAAGAAAAATTTTTAAAAATTATGCAAGATTTATTATTAAAAACTTTTTTATGAATTAATACATTATCATATATAATTATTTCTTCTGCTTTACAAATTCAACTTTTTGAATGAAGGATATCAGAAAAAGAAGTAAAAAATGTTGCAGATATTATTTGAAATAAAGCATTAAAAATTTTATCTAATTATGATTCTAATTAATTAAAATTAAATTTATAAAAAAACTTTGTTTTATAATAAAAATCATTAAAATACTTATTGTGAAAAATAAGTATTTTTTATTTTAAAAAATTATGATAGAACAAGTTTTAGAACTTTGAAAATTAAAGATAAACTATAAAGAATTTTGAAATAAAGATTCTAATTTTTGAGATATTTTAATTTTGCATTGATGGGGAGGAAAAAGTGATAGTTGGGTAGAAGTAGCAAAAAAAATATCAGAAAAATGATTTAGAGTAATTGTTCCAGATTTACCTTGATTTTGAAAAACTGAAATTACTAAAGTTTATAATTTATCAGATTATGCTCAATTAGTTGAGGAATTTGCTAAAAAACTAAAATTAGAAAATATAATTTTATGGGGGCATTCTAATTGATGAGCGATTTCAATAACTTTGGAAAATAGAGGAAAATTAGATATAGATAGATTAGTTTTAAATAATTCAGCAGGAATTAGAAATGATAAAAAAAGATCTAGAAAGAGAGAATTATTTAAAAAAGTTTTAAAATATTTTAAATTTCTTAAAAAAATATTTATTTTCAAAAAAATAAGAATTTTATTTTATAAAGCAATTGGCTGACATGATTATTTAAATGCTGAAAAAAGTCCTCATTTAAAACAAACTTATTTAAATATGATAAGTTCTGATTTATCTGAAAAAATCAAAAAAATTAAAAAAGATACTCTACTTATTTGGTGAGAATTAGATACTTATACTCCACTTAGTGATTGACATTTTATGAGAAACAATATAGCTAATTCAAAAATGATAGTACTTGATCAAGAAACTCATTGAATTCATTTGAAAAATCCAGATAGATTAGTAGAAACTTTTTTAAATAATATTTAATTATAATTATATGCAACTTTGACAATTATTACTTATATTAGTAACTATTCTACCACTATTTTATAAATATAGTTTTTGGTTTTATACAATCCAATTAAAGGAATATAGGTGGGATAGATTTAAGGAATATATTTTTACTCCACAATGAAAATCAGCAATTCTTAATTTTTGGTTTTTTATTGAACTACCAGTTTTGTTTTTTTCGATAATGATTTTTATTGATAAAAATTTAATTTATTTAATCCACCCAGTAGTTTTTTATTTTTTGGTTTTTGTAAATATTTTTGTTATTTGAAAAATTTTTAGGTGAAGAATTTTAAAACCAAAAATTACAGGAAGATTACTGATAACTGTATTATTTTTATTAATTTGATTTGGAATTGATTTCTATTTTATGATTTTTGGTTGATACTGGAATGCTATCTATGCTTATATATTAGCTAGTTTACTTTTTGCTCCATTAATTATATTTTTTTATATTTTATTAACTTTGCCTTTAGTAAATTTTTTAAAAAATAGAAAAATTAATAAAGCTATAAATAAGTCAAAAAAAATAGATAAACCTGTAAAAATAGCAATTACTTGATCTTATTGAAAATCAAGTGTTAAAGAATTTTTATCAAGTATTTTAGAGCAAGATTGAGAATTATTAAAAACACCAGAAAATATAAATACAGAGCTTTGAGTAAGTGCATTGATTTTAAATAAACTAAAAAATTCATATAAATATTTTATAGCAGAAATTTGAGCATACAGAATTTGAGAAATTTCAACTTTATGAAAAATAGTAAATCATAAATATTGATTTTTAACTGCCATCTGAAATCAACATATTTGATTGTTTTGAAGTCAAAAAAATATTGTAAAAGCTAAAAGTGAAATAGCAGAATCTGTGCTAAAAAATAATTGAATTTTATATATAAATATTGACAATAAAGAAATTGCAAAAGCCAAATTTCCTAAAAAATTAAATATAGTAAAATATTGAAAATCAAAAAAAGCAGATGCTAAATATACAATTTTAGAAGAAAAAAGCTGAAAAATAGAATTTAGTTTTGAATATAAAAAAATAAATACTAAATTTAAAATAAATATAATTTGAGAACATAATATTATAAATTTAACTTGAGTAATTGCTTTGTGTTATGATTTAGGTTTAAAAACTACTGAGATTAAAAAATATTTAAAAAATCTTTCTTGACCAAAATCAAGTAAAACTATTATTAAAAACAAAAAAAATATTTTAATAGATGATACATATAATTTATCAGTTGCAGGATTAAAATCTTGAATAGAATTATTTAAAAGTTATAAAAATTATAATAGAGTTTTAGTTTTAGATGATATTTTAGAACTTTGAAAAGAGTCTGAAAAAATACATTTTGAAATAGCAAAGAAAATTTGAGAAGAAAAGTTAGTTGATAAAGTTTTATATTGTGGAGTTAATTATAAAAAAAGTTTCATAGATTGATTAATAAAATGATGATTTAAACAAGAAGACATATTGTCAACAAAGGGTTTTAACCCTTTGAAAAAATCAGTAATATTATTTGAAGGAAAAAAAGCTAAAAATTATTTAAATAAATTGAGTAAGTAGTGGAACACAAAATTTATAATAAATTAAGAAAATATAAAATACCATTATTTTTAAGAATAATCATAATGGTATTTTTGGTTGTATTTTGAGTCTTTATGGTTATATTACCAGTACCTTGATCAGCTATAATTGGTTGGTGATCTGTGATCTTGTGATTTATTTTTATACTTGAAGTAAAAAATATAAAATTTATTACAAAGATAAGAAAATGATTATTTTATTTTTTGAAAAATGCTAAAGATAAAAAAATTAGAAATCATAAAATAAAAGATATTAAAAAACATATAAAACAAATACTAAATAATAAAAAATAATGTTTAAAAAAACTATCATCTCAGAATTTTTTACAACTGTTTCATTAAATCAAGCTTTCCAAAGTTTATATTTAATGACTTTTTGAAGTTATAAATTAAGATTTTGAGCTGAAAGTGATTTATTAGAAAAAGAATTATTAAAGAAAATAACAGGGCAGACACAAAGGTCTGCCCCTACAGAAAAAAATGTAGGGGTGAACCTGTGTGTTCATCCTAAAATAATTTCTTTCTATAATTGAAGAAGTGCAATTTTTCATGCATTAAAAATGATTTGAGTAGATTCTGAAGATGAAGTCATAGTTAATGCTTATAATTGTGTTTCAGTTTCAAATGCTGTAATTCAAAGTTGAGCAAAAATTATATATTCAGACATTGAAGAAGAAACTTTAAGTTTTGATTTTGAAGTTTTAAAAACTAATATTTCTCCAAAAACTAAAGTAATAATTATTCAACATACATTCTGAAAAGAAGCTAGAGATTATAAAGAAATTATAAAATTAGCTAAAGAAAAAAACATTTTAGTTATAGAAGATTGTGCTCATAGTTTGTGAAATAATACTGAAATATTAGGAGATTTTGTTATATTTTCAACTGGAAGAGATAAGGTAATTTCAAGTGTAACTTGATGATTTTTAATTATAAATAATAAAAATTATTTTAATAAAATTGATGGAATAAAAAATAGTTTAAAAATGCCTTCAGTTTTGTTAACTTTAAAAAATCTAAATTACAATATTGTTTGATATAAAGCTTATAAATTTTATGATTTTCTTAAATTATGAAAAATAATAATTTTCCTTTCAAGAAAATTAAATTTTATAACTGAAATTTTAACTCCAAATGAAAAGGCTTGTAATTTTGATAATTTTTATTTAAAACTACCAAATAGTTTAGCTTATTTAGCTTTGAAAGAACTAGAAAAACTAGAAGAATATACTAATGATAGATTAAAAAAATCTATTAATTATTTAGAAAATATTAATAATAATAGTTTTGATATATTATTTGAAGATTTAGATAATTATAATTGATTCAGATTTCCAATTTTATTAAATTCAGAAGAAGAAAAAGAAAAATTATATAAAATAGCTAGAAAAAATAATATTTTGCTTTGAAATCAATGGTCTGGACAAAATATAATTCCAATATGAACAAGTTTTGAAAAAGCTAAATATAAAGTTTGAAGTTGTCCAGTTTCAGAAAATATAAGTAAAAGAATTTTAACACTACCTAATCATAAATTAATAACAAAAAAGGATTTAGAAAAAGTAGTAAATATTTTAAATAATTTCAATAAATAATGATTTTTATTCTTCCAACAAATACTTGTTTTTGAATAGCTTGTCCAATTTCAGACAAAGAAAGTTATGAAAAAATTTATGAAATAAAAAAAAGAGATAAATCTAAAGCCATTGCAGTAATGGTTTTTGATTTCTCTTATTTTTCTGAGGAAACAAAATTAACAGAAGCACAAATTGATTTTTTAAAAAATTATGAAAATCCTTTTACAATACTAATTGATAAATCAAATATTTTAGACAAAGAATTATTAGAAACTATTAACAACTTAGATAATTCAGAAATTTATGAAAAAATAGCTTTCAGAGTTGCTCATAATTTTATGCATAGAAAATTAATTAGATTACACTGAAATCTTTTTCTAACAAGTGCAAATATTTCTGATAATCCAGAAATTTTTGATACAATTACAATAAAAAAAGAATTCTCTAAAATTCTAAAAAAAGAAGACATAAAAGTTATTGCTCATCAAGATTTTTGTATAAACTCTAAACAAAAATATAGTGATATATTTGAATTTGTAGGAGAAAGTGATGAGGTTAAATATTTTAGGAAATAAAAATAAATAAATGTTACTATTAAAATGGTTGTCAGATAATGACTATATAGATTTGGAAAAAAAAGGACAAGTAAAAGCTGATTTACTTTCTGGGATAACTGTAGCTTTAGCTTTAATCCCTGAGGCAATTGCATTTTCATTTGTTGCAAAAGTGGATCCTATGGTTGGGCTTTGGGCAGCTTTTATTATGGGGTTAATGACTGCAATATTTTGAGGGAGACCTTGAATGATTAGTGGTGCAACTGGTGCAATGGCTGTTGTGATGACTCCACTTGTAATTGATAAAGGGCTAGATTATTTACTTGTAGCTGTAATATTAGCTTGAGTAATTCAAGTATTATTTTGAGCATTTAAGCTTTGAAAAATTGTTAGATTAATACCTCATTCTGTGATGCTTGGGTTTGTAAATGGTTTAGCAATAATTATTTTTCTTGCTCAAATGAGTCAATTTCAAACTAAATCTTGAGATTGGTTGTCTGGTTCAGCTATGATAATTATGCTTTTGTTAGTTTTTTTAACTATGGCTATTATTCATTTTTTACCAAAATTAACAAAAGCAATTCCTTCAGGTTTAGCTTGAATAGTTATTGTAACTCTGATGGTTATTTTTATACCAGAATTTGCTAATACAGGTACTGTTTCTAGTTATTTGGCTGATAATGGTTTTAGTGAATTAAAAGGTTCATTTCCTAGTTTTGCTATACCAAATATTACAGATAATTTTTTAGAAGTTTTAAAAGTAGTTTTGCCTTATAGTTTTATTTTAGCTATTATTGGTTTAACAGAAAGTCTTATGACTTTGACTTTGATTGATGAAATTACTGAAACAAGATGAAAATCAAATAGAGAAGCAGTAGGACAATGAATGGCAAATATGACTTGTGGATTCTTTTGAGCAATGTGAGGTTGTGCTATGATAGGACAATCAATGATTAATATAAACAATGGATGAAGAAAAAGATTATCAGGAATTTCAGCTAGTTTATTTTTAATATGATTTGTAGTTTTTGGAACAAGTTTGATTTTAAAAATTCCTCTTGCTGCTCTTGTTTGATTAATGTTTATGGTTGTAATTGGAACATTTGCTTGGCCAACATTAAAAATGTTAAATAAAATTCCAAAAAGTGATGCTTTTGTAGTAATCTCAGTTACTTTAATTACAGCTTTTTCTCATAATTTAGCTTTAGCTGTTGTATCTTGAATTGTGATTTCAGCTCTTGTATTTGCTTGGCAAAAATCTCAAGAAATTATGGCTAAAAAAATAATTTCAAAAGACTGAAAAATCACAACTTATAAACTAGATTGACCATTGTTTTTTGCTTCAATTACTAAATTTAAAAATATTTTTAATCCAAAAAATGATTCTAAAGAAGTTGTTATTGATTTTGCTAATTCAAGAGTTATGGATCACTCAGCTATTGAAACTATTAATTCTTTGACTGAAAAATATAAAAAAGAATGAAAAAAATTACATTTAATACATTTATCAGCAGATTGTAGAAAATTAATTAAAAATGCAGATAAAATAGTAGAAGTTAATATAAGTGAAGATCCAAAATATTTTGTAGCTGATGATAAATTAGCTAGCTAAAAAAATAATATATTTTAAAATATATTATTTTTTTATTCAAAAATTCTCCATTCATCTAATTTTAATTCTTCTTTATTTTCTAGATAAATTATATCATTTTTAAAATCTATAATTTTTTCTTTTCTAATTTCTTGAGAATAGATATTTTCAAAATTTAATTTTTTTCAAATATTTTTTTCTATTAATTCAATTTGTTTAGAAATTAGATAAATTATCTTATCTGTATATAATTGTCATTTTTGTGCATTTTCTCAGAAATATTTTTGAGTTTTAGTAATAGTTTTTATAAAACTTTCTTCATCTTTTTCTTCTACAAACTTATTAAATTCTCAACTTACTTCAATAAAAGTTTTATGAACATTTAATATTTCTTTATTATACATTTGAATATCACTATATAATCAAGGATTTTGATTCATATATCTTGCAACAGATGAAATTATTAATTTATAGACTGGACTTACAAAATTTAGAGAAGTATCAATATCAACTCAAAGTCTTTTGATTGTTTCACCAAAAACAAAAACATCAAAATGAGTTAATCATTGAACTACTGCCATCATTCTATCATGCTTTTTAGGAGTTGTTTCTAAAACTTTTGCACTTGATCTTTTTAGAAAATCTACTAAAAATTTATATCTAAAATCAGCTTTTACTTTTTCTTCAGGAGTTAGTACAAAAATTTGTCCAGCAATTGAACTTATAAAAGGCCCAAACATTGGATGAGTTGGAATTACTAAAACACTTTTTGGAGAATAGTTTTTCAATGCATTACTTGGAAAATCTTTAATAGAACACACATCAAGGACAACAGAATTTTCTTTTAAATTAGGTCAAATTTGTTTTATAGAATCTTCCATAAATGCAATAGGTACAGCAAAAATTGTAATATCAGTATTTTTTACTGATTCTATATTATTTGTTGAAAAAGTAATACTTAATTTTTTAGCTAATTTTTCACCTTTTTCTATATTTCTTCAAGTTATAGTTAATTCTATATCATTTCAAAAATGTTTAACCAAAAATTCAGCTGTCCATTTTCAAAAACCATCAGTTCATCATATTATTGTTATTTTTTGAGTCATCTTATTTTCTTACTAATACTTTAAATATAAATACAAAAATTGCATTGTATAATCTTTTTAATCTTGTTAGTTTTTGTGGTCAAGTAGCTAGTCTGTATAACCATTCAAAACCTATTGCTCTCCAAAATTTTGGGGCTCTTTTTTGAAATCCTGTGAAGTAATCAAAACTTGAACCAATTCCAAGTCATAATTTAATATTATAACATTTATCCATAATTTCAACCACTGCTTGTTCTTGTTTTTTCATTCACAAAGTTGCAAATAATATTTTTGAATCAGAATTTTTTATTTGTTCTATAATATCATCTTTTTCTTCAGGTTTATAAACAAAAAAATCAAACTCTAGTTTTGGAAATTTTTTAGATAAATCTTCTCTAAAAGTTTTTTGAGAAGCTACTTTAGCTAAATCTTTTGGATAGTATGGATCAATTATTGTAATTTTTATATTTTTATTTTCAGCAAAATTAACTAAATCAGAAGTTAAATCACTTCCACAAATTCTTTCTCAATATTTAGAATATAGCATTTTTCTTCTAAAAAATAAATTGAAGAAAAAATAAGGCAACATAATAACTCACCCCAACCCTCTCTTTACAATAGAGGGAGTATTTCTGAAAAAATTATTAATCTGAAAAGCAATATACATACCTATTCAATCAATAGTTAAATAACTTGCTTTATCTAATAAAATTTTAAATTCTTCATCTTCCAAAGTTTTTAAAAGAATTTCAGGATTTGGAGTAAAAACAATATTTTGAGTATTGAATTTTATTATTTCAGAAAATAAATCAGTATACTTTCAATTATAAAGTTCTATGTTAAATATTTTGCTCATTTCTTTTTTATTTAGATATTTATAAAATTATATAAAAAAAAACAAAAATTTCAATAAACTATCTTTGAAAAAAAGAAAAAAAGTATATAATAATAAATGTATAAATTTAATCTTACTTTAAGTTTTAAATATAAACTGTTATTTTAAAATTAATTATAAAATTATGACAACTGAATTTGATTATGACTTGATAATTGTTGGAGCATGAAGTGCAGGTTATCCTGCTGGAATGTATGCTAGTAGATACTCTATTAAAAATTTAATTATTGGTGGATTACCTGGTGGAGCTTTGGGGACTTCTCATAAAGTTGAAAATTATCCTGGTGTTATTTCAGCTCCTGGTAAAGAAATTATGGATAATTTCAAAAAACATGCTGAAGTTTCTGGAAGTGAAATATTGACTGAAATGGTTACTGAAATAAATAAACATGAAGATCATTTCCATATTAAAACAAGTGTTGGAAAAGAATTTAAAACTAAAAAAGTTTTACTGGCAACAGGTAATAATTATAGAAAATTATGAGTAAAATGAGAAAAAGAATTTCTTGGAAAATGAGTAAGTTATTGTGCTACTTGTGATGGGATGTTTTTTAGAGGAAGAGATGTTATAATGGTTGGTGGTTGAAATACTGCTGTTACTGAGGCTCTTTATTTAGCTGATATTTGTAATAAAGTTTATCTTGTTCATAGAAGAGATACTTTTAGAGCAGAAAATATTTGGATAGACAAAGCTAAAGCTAATGAGAAAATTGAATTTGTAACTAATGAAGAAGTTGAAGAAATAACAGGTGATGCTTTAGGTATGACTTGAGTTACTTTAAAATCTGGAAAAACTTTAAAAGCAGATTGAATTTTTGTTGCAGTTGGAACACTACCAAATGTAGATTTAGTAGATAGTTTTGATTTAGAAAAAGATGATGAAGGTTGTTTAGTTGTTAATGCTAGACAAGAAACAAGTTTAGAAGGATTGTATGCAGCTGGGGATGTTACTACTAATTCAAATAAATTTAGACAAACAATTATGTCAGCAGCAGAAGGTTGTTTAGCAGCAAATAGTATTCATGAAGATTTAATGAAAGGGTAACCAATAATAACTCTCTCTTGAATTCTCTCTCTTTTCAAGAGAAAGAGGCTGCATTGTACTTATATTTTGTACACTTTGCTCTTGTAAAGAGTAAATGTCCATAGGACAAAAGAGTTATAATTTTTTTTTAATCCTTTTTTATGCAAACATTTTTTTTGATATCACTTTTTATTTTTGGATTATTATTTTGAAGTTTTTCAAGTGTGATAATTTATAGAATAAAATCAGGTGAAGGGGGAATTATGACTTGAAGAAGTCATTGTGGGTCTTGTAATAAAATTTTACAAGCAATAGATTTAATACCTGTTTTTTCTTGGCTTTTAAATTGGTGAAAATGCAGACAATGCAAAGCAAAAGTTAGTTGATTATATCCTATTTTAGAACTATCTACTTGATTATTATTTACTCTAATTTGATATTTTTTAATAGATTATAATTTAATATTTCTAGCTGATATTTGAGAAATAACTAAATTATTTTTCTGGTTATTAATATGATTTATAAGTATAATTTATATTTTCTATGATATTTTATTTTTGGAAATATCAGAAAGAGTTTTAGCTAGTTGAGTGGTAATTGCTTTAATTTGAATTATTATTCAAAGTTATACTCAAATTCAAATTTTTCCAAGTTTACCAGTTTGAGTATCAGGAGATTTACTTAGTTTAAACCATTCAGTTTGATTATTAATTTTAACAATAATTTGATTATATGTTATTATTTTAAAAGAATTAGATACTATTTGGGATATTTTAATCTTAGTTTTACTATATTTATTATTATTCTGATTTAATACTTTTTTTACTGATAATTTTAGTTTAACAACTTTTCCAGCAATTTCAGCTCTTATCTGAGCATTATCAATTTTTACTTTTTTCTTTCTACAAATTGTAGTTTCAGGAGGAAAATGGATGTGATGATGAGATTTAAGAATTGCAATTTTAGTAGGTTTAATATTAGGTTCAACTTTTGCTTTTGCTGGAATGATGCTTACATATTTTGCAGGAAGTATAATTTGAATTTGATTTATTATTTTTCAGAGACTTAAGCAAAATAAAAGTAGAGATGCTATTAATAGCATCTCTACAGAAATTCCTTTTTGACCATTTATTGCAATATGATTTTTCTTAGCAGTATTCTTTCAAGAAAATATACTAGAATTTATGGAAATATATTTAAATATATAAAAAAAAGTTAGAAAATTAATTTTCTAACTTTTTTTACTTTTAATTAGCATCTTTATCAATAATTTTATTTTTAGCAATAGAAGGAATCATTGCTCTTAATTTTGCTCATGTAATTTCAATAGGAGTTTTTTTCATAGCTTCTCTTGAAGATTTCAAGAATTTGTGACCACCATCACATTCAGCTATAAATGCTTTAGCAAAAGTTCAATCTTGAATTTCTGTTAGAGCTTTTTTCATAGCTTTTTTTGATTCAGCAGTGATAATTTTTGGTCCAGTTACAATATCTCAGTATTCAGCAGTATTACTTATTGAATATCTCATATCTGCAATTCATCCTTGAAACATCAAATCAACAATCAATTTCATTTCATGCATACATTCAAAATATGCCATTTCAGGTGGATAACCTGCTTCAGTTAGAGTTTCAAAACCAGCTTGAATAAGTGAAGTAATTCAACCACAAAGAACAGCTTGTTCACCAAATAAATCAGTTTCAGTTTCATCTTTAAAATTTGTTTCAATAATACCAACTCTTCCTCAACCAATAGCTGAAGCATAAGATTTAGCTAATTCTAAAGTTTTTCCTGATGGATCTTGATGAACTGCTATTAAATCAGGAATTCCACTTCCATTTTCAAATTCAGTTCTAACTGTATGACCTGGAGCTTTTGGAGCAACCATCATAACATTTATATTTGATTCTGGATTAATTCTTCAGTAGTGAATATTAAAACCATGACCAAAAGCAATAGTAGCTCAGTCTTTTAAATTTGGTGCGATTGATTCATCATAAATTGCTTTTTGATATTCATCAGGAGCAAGAATCATAATAACATCAGCTTTTTTAACAGCATCAGCTACTTCTAAAACTTCAAAATCTTTTTTAACTGCTTTATCCCAAGAAGCTCAACCTTTTCTCAAACCAATAATTACATTAACTCCAGAATCTCTAAGGTTTTGTGCATGTGCATGTCCTTGAGAACCAAAACCAATAACTGCAACAGTTTTTTCTTTTATAAGTTCAACATTACAATCTTTATCATAATATACATTTAGTGCCATAATATTTTTATTATATTTTAAAATTAACTTAACCAATTTTTATACTCTTCATCTCTTCCATAAACAATATCCATATAGATATTTTTTATTTTATTTGAAAGAGAATTTTGCATTCAACTTTTAAAATTTATTTTTTCTCAGTTATAAGTAATACTTCCAATAGGAGTAACTTCAGCTGCTGTTCCTACAAAAAATGCTTCATCAAAATCTTTTAATTCAGTTGGAAGAATTTTTGCTTCTTCACAATTAATATTAAGTTTTTCTGATACTATCTGCATAATTGTTGCTCTTGTAATTCAAGGCAAAATTGTTCAAGCTTTTGGAGTAATTAATTTTCAATCTTTTATAAAGAAAATATTTTCACCAGGTCCTTCAGCAATATAACCTTCATAATCAAGTAATAATCCTTCATCAAAATTTTCTTTTTTTACTTCTAAGCTTACTAAAACATTATTATAATAACCACCACTTACTTTTGCATTCATATCAGCAGTTTCAGGATGCATTCTTTTATATTTAGAAATTTTTACATCAATTGGTCTATCAGCTAAATATTTTCACCAATTCCAAGCAGAAATAACAGTTTCTACACTTGCTCAAGTAGGATTTAATCCCATTTTACCTGTTCAATAATATACAAGAGGTCTTAAATATCACATTTCTACTCAACATTTTGCAACTATATCTATATGAGCTTGCATAATTTCTTCTTTAGAAAAAGGAATTTCTAGTTCTAAAATACTAGCTGAATAAAATAATCTATCAATATGTTCTTCTAATCTGAAAATTTTTGGTCATTTTGAAGTTGGATAAAATCTTATTCCTTCAAAAACTCAAGTTCCATAATGAAGAGAGTGCGTGAGATTATGGTCTTTTACATCATCCCAAGCAACAAACTTTCCATTTTGCCAGATATATGGTGTTTTTATATCCATAAGTTTCTTATTATGATTTAAAATATTCTTGTATAGTTTAGAGTCTATTCAGACATAATCTTATTTAAAATAATCAAAAAAACTTTTTCTTCTTAGCTTCTTTCTTTTCTGGTTCTTTTCAGATTAAATTTATCATAATTTTTTTTAATTCTACTCAGTTTGGAACTCAACTTTTATTAAAAATTATTTCTTCTCATTTCAAAATAATTATTGTTGGTGTTCCCATAACTCTATATTTTGCAAATAATTCCATATTATTAGTAGAATTTATTGCAACAAAATCAAAATGATTTCAATAAGTTTTTTCAGCTTCTATAAAATTTGGCATAAAAGCATGACAGGGGGGACATCAATCTGAATAGAAATTTAGTATCTTTAATTCTTTTGTAGAATTATATATGTTATTATTTGCTTGTAGCATAATTTATTTTTACTCACTATAATATTTTCTAAATTTAGCTATCATTGGTGTTAGCATTCTTTCTGGAACATTAAATCCTTCTTCTTTTTCTCTTCTTATAAATTCTTCTTCTGAAACTTTAACATTTAAAATTCTATTTGGCATATCAATTTCTATAATATCTCAATTTTTAATTAATCAGATTCTTCATTTATTATATGCTTCTGGATAAATATGTCCAATACAAGGACCTGCTGTTCAACCTGAAAATCTTCAATCAGTAATTAGTGCAACTTTTGTAAATCCTGCTCATTTAATAGCAGCAGTTGGAGTTAGCATTTCTGGCATTCAAGGGGCTCAAGCTGGTCATTGATAAGGTAATACTACTACATCTCATTCTTGTATTTCTCAGTTTTTTACTCAATCAACAACTGCCTGTTCTGTATAAAATATTTTTGCTGGTCAAGAGTGAACTAGCATATCTGTTACTACTCAAGTTTGTTTTACAACTGATTCTTGGCAAATATTTCATTTTAAAGCAGCTACTCATCCTTCAAAATAGTATGGATTGTCTAAAGCTCTTATAATATTATTATCTATTTTTTCTACTCAATCTAATCTATCTTTTAAATTTCAATCGACTGATAATCTATCAATATGAAGTTTATCTTCAATATTTTTCATTACTTGTTTTATTCATCCTTCATTGTATAAATCTACCATTTCAAAAGGTCAGCTTGGTGATAACTTACAAATATTTGGAGTATTTTTAGAAATTTTATCAAAAGAATGCAAATCAATATCTATTCAACATTCTTTAGCAATAGCAGGTAAATGCAAAGTTACATTTGTAGAACCACCAATTGCATTATCAAGAGTCATTGCATCTTCAAAAGCTTTTTTAGTCATTATATCTCTTGGTCTAATATTTTTCTTAGCAAGTTCAACTGCTAATTTTCCAGATTCATATGCTTGATTTTGTTTTTCTTTGATTGTTGCAAGAGTTGCAGCACAATCAACTACACTCATTCATAAACATTCTGTAACACAAGCCATTGAATTTGCTGTAAACATTCCAGCACAACTTCAACCAGTAGGACAAGCTTCTTTTTCTAATTCTAGTAATTCTTCATCAGTAATATTTCCAGCTCAGTGGGCTCAAACTCATTCAAATACACTTACTAAATCTAGATGTTTTCCAGTTTTTGAATCTCTTCCAGGTTGCATTGGTCCACCAGTACAAATTACAGCAGGAAGATTTAGTCTTCAAGCAGCCATTAGCATTCAAGGAGTAATTTTATCACAATTAGTTAAACCAACCCAACCATCAAAACTATGACTTAACATCATAATTTCTATATTATCTGCAATATGATCTCTTGAAGGAAGTGATAATCTCATTTCTGCAAACATTGCAATACCATCACAAACAGCAGGAACTCACCAAGTAAAAGGAACTCAACCAGCATCTCTAATACCTTTCATCACAAATTGATTTAAAATATTTAGATGTCAGTGTCCAGGTACAACATTGTTGTAAGAATTAGCTATTCAAATAAAAGGTTTTTTAGTATCAAAATCTTCATCTTTTAATCCACTTGCTCTTAATAAACTTCTATGAGGAGCAGTTTCAGGTCTATCTTTTAATATATTTGATTTGAAAGTCATAATCTTTTTATTAAAGCTAAAATAATGTATAATATTAAATATATATAAAAACAAAAAAAATACAAAAATTTTTTGTATTTTAATTAATTTAAGTCATATAATCTACATCTTTAAATTTTGCTTGAAATTCTTTCATAAATGCCCAAAAAGAGTTTTCTATAAATCAAGGAAGTACTTTTTCATTTTCCCATAAGATTTCTTTTTTTATTTTATTTCTCATTCAATCTTCTCAAACAGGGCAGTTACAACCTGAATAAGGAATATTTTTTTCTAAAACATGGTTCATAATATCTTTTTCTCTAAGATAAACCATAGGTCTTATAAAACTAATTTTTCAGCTAGTTAGTTTATTTTTAGGAGCCATAACTTGAAATTTTCTTCACTGAGTTAAATTCATAAAAGTTGTAACAACTACATCATCCATATGATGACCAAGCATAATTTTAGTTGCTCAATGTTTTTGGCAAAGTTTCATCATAGAAATTCTTCTAGCATAAGCACACCATTGACAAGTTTGTTTTACTCAAGTATCATTATTTATTTTAGAATCTTCAGGTAATTTTATATCTACTTTTTCTAAAGGAATTCCTAATTCTTCTTCATAATATTTTTGTTTTTCCAAAAAATTAATATCACAATCAAGTAAAAATTCCTTAAACATATAAACTCAAATTATTTTGAATTTATTTTTCATTCTTTTTTGTAATTGACTCATTGCATAACCAAGATACATAGAATCTTTTCCACCAGAAACTCATAATAATACAGTATCTCAATCCTGTATCATATCAAAATCATTTATAGCTCTCTGAATATCTCTCAACATTTTTTTCTCTGAAGGCATCTTTTTTATTTAAAAATTATTTTTTTGAATTATATTTTTTATTTTACAAAAAGCAAAAAAATAAACTTGACTTTTATATTATAAAATATAAACTCTTTTTGTAAATTTTTTTAAAATTAAAAAATATATATAATATGAAAAAAATGATATTAGCAGCTTCAGCTGCAACAACACTTTTAAGTTCTACTTCATGAGCAAGTGAAAAAGATGTTTTATTACAAGTTGATCAAAATGTTAGTAAAATAGAGAAAGTAATGAAAGAACCACAAATTGAGGAATGTGAATGGTTTAATAATTGTAAAAAATCTGAAGTTTCTGAAAAAGAAGAAGGTATTGAAAAATTAAAATTAAAAAAATGAAAATTTTATTTACTTGAGGTTGATTGAATAAAAACATTAGTTCAATTAGATGATTTTAAACCTAATAAATATTTAGATTGAGAAATAGCTCCAGCAATAAAAATTTATTCTGAATATGAAAAAGATAAATATTTTAAGGTTTTAGCTACATTTGTTTTACCTAAATGAAAGTGAAATACTTGAGATACTTATAATTGAGAAAGATATTTTAGAAATTTACCATTTGGTTATAAACTAATTTCATATGATAAGGAAAAATGAACAATGGATTTAGAATTTATTTCAAGATTTGAATGAAATTTAAATATAACTGAACAAAATAATTTATCACAATTTGATTTAAAAACAAGAAAAAAATTAACAGATAATGAAATACAAGAAATTTATCAAAAAATTGAAAAAAAATTAGATGAATAAGAAATAGAAAGTCTTAAAAAACTTTCTATTTTTTTTGACTTATTTTATGCTACTACTATAATATTTGTAGATTAAAATTAAATAAAAAAATAATGAAAATATATTATCAGGGGATAGAAGGTTCTTATCATCATTATGCTTCTATTAAAATAAAAAAAGACTTAAATATTGAGGTTGATGAGATGATTGGTTTAAGTAGTTTTGAAAAATGTTGGGAAAAGGTTTGAGAAAAAGATGCAATATTAGTTTTGGCTATAGAAAATTCAACAGCAGGAAGTATTTATGAAAATCTTTATAAATTTGGAACTTTGGATGTAAAAATTATAGGTGAATATAATATGGAAATAAATCACTGTATTTGTTCTTTAGAAAATGATATAAATAAAGTTAAAAAAGTTTATTCACATTTTAAAGCTTTGCCTCAATGTTATAATTATTTGAAAGAAAAAAATATTAACAATCAAATAGTTTTTCCTGATACAGCTGGTGCAGCTAAAAAAATATTTATGGATAATGAATTACAAGCAGCAGCAATTTGTTCAAGTTTTGCAGCAAAAATGTATAACTTAAATATTTTAGAAGAAAATATTCAAGACCAAAAATGAAATACTACAAGATTTGTAATTATTGTTCCAAGATGAAGTGATATAAAATATAAAGATATAAAAAATAAAGTTAGTGTTTTATTTGAGGCTAGAAATATTCCTGCAAGTCTTTATAAGTGTCTTTGAGCATTTGCTACAAATAATGTAAATTTATCAAAAATAGAAAGTTTACCAAATATTAAAAATCCTTTTTCATACCTTTTTTGGTTAGATTTTGAAGGAAAACTAGAAGAAGCTAATGTTAAAAAAGCATTAGAAGAATTAAAATTTTTTACAAGTAATATAAATATAATTTGAGAATATTAGTTTGATTATCTGGTTGAGTAGATTCAGCTGTTACGGCCTATCTTTTAAAAGAGCAAGGTTATGATGTAACTGCTGGTTTTATGATAAATTATTTGGATGAAGAAAATCCAAATTGTCCTACTAGAGAAGACATAAAAATAGCAAAAGAAGTAGCAGAGTACTTAGAAATTCCATTTTTCACTTTTGATTATAGAGATGAATATGAAGAAAAAGTTTTGAATTATATGTATGAATGATACCAAAAATGAATTACTCCAAATCCTGATATAATGTGTAATTCTCAAGTAAAATTTAGAGCATTTTTGGATGAAGCTATGGAATTATGATTTGATAAAATTGCAACAGGACATTATGCTAGAATTAAAGATAATAAATTATTAAAATGAATTGATGGAAATAAAGATCAATCTTATTTTTTGGCTTGATTAAGTAGTGAACAATTATCAAAAGCACTTTTTCCAATTGGAGAATTAGAAAAATCAGAAGTTAGGGAAATAGCAAGAAAAGCAGGTTTACCAAATGCTGAAAGAAAAGATTCTCAATGAATTTGTTTTGTTTGAAAAGTAAATATGGCAGATTTTTTAGAAAAAAAAATAAAACCTAAAAAAGGTTTGGTTAAAGATACTTCTTGAAAAATTTTATGAGAACATAAATGAGTTTTTTATTATACTATTGGACAAAGAAAAGGTCTTGATATATGAGGACAAGATGAAGCAATATTTGTAGTAAAAAAAGACTTAGAAAAAAATGAAATAATAGTTTGAACAAGCTCAGATTTAGAATTATATGATGATAAATTAATTATGAGTTATATTAATAATTTATCTAGTTGGCAATGATGAAAAGCAAAATGTAAAATTAGATATAGACAAGCTGATCAAAATTGTGAAGTTTTAAAAATTTCAGAAGATAAGTATGAAGTAAAATTTGAAGAAAAACAAAGAGCAATAGCAAAATGACAAATTTGTGCTATATATTTATGAGATGAATTAGTTATGAGTGGAATAATACAATAAAATTAAAAAAATAAAAATGACAAAAAAAATATTAACAGGTATAAAGCCTACTTGAAATTGAATGCATATGTGAAATTACTTTGGTGCACTAAAACCATTGTTTGATATGGCTAGTGAAAAAAATAATGATGTTTATGTGTTTTTACCAGATTTTCATTCATTAACTTCTGTTCATGATTGAGAAACTTTGAGAAATAATAGAATTAGATTATTAAAAGAATTTTTTGCTTTGATGCCAGAAAAATCAAATATTACAGTTTTTGAACAATCAAAAATTAATAATCTAAATAATATTAATTGGATACTAAATAGTGTAACTCCTTATTCTATGATGCTTAGAGCTCATAGTTTTAAAGATTCACAAAATAAAAACTCAGAAATTAATATGGCAGTTTTTAATTATCCAATATTAATGGCAGCAGATATCATAAGTTATGATTTTGATATTGTTCCAGTTGGAAAAGACCAAAAACAACATTTAGAATTTGCTAGGGATATTGCAGGAAATTTTAATAAAACTTATAAATGTGATATTTTTAAGCTTCCAGAAGCAAAAATAAATGAAGAATTAATGATAATTCCTTGAACTGATTGAAGGAAAATGAGTAAATCTTATGATAATTTTATTTGAATTTTTGATACACCTAAACAAATAAAAAAGAAAATAATGTCTATCAAGACTTGAAGTGAAGATATGTCAGAAGCTTTAGATACTACAGATTGTAATGTTTTTTCTTTAATAAAATTATTTGCTTCAATAGATAAACAAAATGAAATAGCTGAAAAATATAAAAAACCAGATTTTTGATATGGTCATGCTAAACTAGAATTACTTGATATTGTATTAGAATATTTTAAAGAGGCTAGAGAAAAATATGAAAGTTATGAAAATAATATGGATTTTATTTATGATAAATTGGAAAAATGAAATGCTAAAATGAATAAAATAGCTGATGAAAAATATGAAAAATTATTAAAAATTACTTGATTGAAATAAAAAAAGCTCATTAGAGCTTTTTTATAATTTTAATATTCTTATCATTTTGTCTACAAAACCAAATTCTTCTTTTTCATTTTCTTTTATATAATGGGGAAGAATCTCTTTTAATTCTAAAGCTACATTATTATCAATTTTTAAATCAACTAATTTAATTCATTTTTTATTTAGATTTAATCTCAAAACTACAGCATTTTCTCATTCATATATAAATGCAAAACTATCTATTTTTGAATAATCATAGAAATATTCAGAAACTTTTATTCATAACTCTGTTATTTCTACATTAATATTGTCAGATGAATTATTCTCAATATAAAAAACTAAACCAGATATTAAAAGAACAATAAAACTCATTCAATACTGCTTTGTTAAAAATCACCAAATTACAAGTCATATAATAATTGATAAAACTATTATATACCATAATTGTCATCTATTTTTATCATCAGGAAATGTCCAAGAATATAACATATTTTTTAGAGTTTAACCAAAATTATCAAATACAAATTTAACTATAAACCAAGCTAGAACAGAAATAGCAAAACCAGTTAATGCCATTACAATAGTTTCTCTTCATTTAGTATGATCAGATTTAAGGGAACCAAATAATAATTTGTATGCTCATATTATTACAAAGATTACAGAAATAGTTCAGGCAAGCCCTAAAAATATTTCTATCATTCATTTTATTCCTCAGATTATATCATCTAAATCTAATTCTCATTTTCTTATACTACTTACTCATCATGTTGTTCATTCTAGTAATCATTTTCATGCAGCATAAGTATTTATTTGAGTAGAATATAGAAAAAAGAAGCTACTAATCATTAGTGTTATTTTTTTTATCATTATTAATTATTTACTAAATTAAAATCTTGTGAATCTTGTTTTAATTGACTAAAATCTTCCATATTAGGATTATAATAATCAGTTATATATTTAATTAATTCTTTTTTATCTAATGCTGTGGCTTTAATTCATATATTTTCTAAACTTGTAGATATTTGATTTGATCTATTTATTAATCATTTTTTAGTTTTTGAAAAAGTCCTTATTTGTTCTCTTATTTTTACAATATCATCTTGTCAGTTTATAGATTCCCAAAAACTTTTAAATGAAGCAAAGAAACTTGTATTTTTTACACTTTCTCATTCAACCTCATCAAAGGGAACTACTACATAAAATTCTTTTTTCATTATTTGAGCTACTTCAATTAGCTTTTTAAGATATTCAATATATTCATAAGTTTGATTTTGAAGTAATGGATTTTGTTGTTTTATTGCTTTATCTTTTAAATTTGCTATATAACCATCAATATCTAATTTAATTGATCTAACAATTATTTGAATTGGAAAACTTAGAGAATTTAAAAATCTTTGAAAACTAATAATAATTGAATCTTGTTCTTCAGTTGATTTTAATAAGAAATTAATTGGTGAACATCTCATCACTATTCTAGAAGATCAATCTTTCATAATCATTATATTTTCTCTAATTTGAGAAAAAGGTAGATATCTTTGAGTTGAATTATCAGGAATTTCTTTTTTCTTTGTTTTTACTGTCATATATTTATTTAAATTTTATTAATTTTATCTTCAAGGTTTTGTAATTTATCAATTTTTGATTCAAAACCAATTTTTTTATTTTTTTTGTCAGCAGAACTTTTTACAAAACCAATATCCATTGGTTGAAAACTATCTACTCATTTAACCCATTTTCTTTGAGTTCAATTAATATTTCTTCTAATTATTGCTAATATAAAAGGAATAAAGCTCATTTCAGAATGTTTGAATACAGCAATTAGTATAGTTAAACCAAATATTAGTAAAGCAGGAATAGCAGCAATTTCATTTCATAATCATTTTAAACTATCAAATACTTGAAATGCTATTCATCATCAAACCATAATTACAGCTAATTGTTTTAATCAAAGTCCTAGAAATATTGGATCTTCATTTTCTATTTGTACAGGTATTTTATATTGCATACTTTTATATTTATTTTTATTTATTATATAATAACAAAAAAAGCTAACTTTTCAAAGTATTTTTTTGTTTAAATAGTCTTTTACTATAGACAAAAACTTAAAAATATTTTTAAAATATAGAATACATTGTATAAAAAAATGGAACATTAAAAAATTATAGAATATTATATTTTATAGTCAATATAATAATTAAGTACTTTTATTCTTTATATAAAGGCCTTAATCTTTGTTTTTAACATTACTAGGCTCTTTTCATTCTATTAGGAAATTTTGAATCAAAAATTAGAAAATAATTGAGATTTTTTAGTTAATTCTTTTATCCAAATTTTTTTAAAATAATTTAATTTATCACTAAATCAAAATCCTTGT
>Ga0256843_1000675_pt1 | contig 28632 bp, 14 predicted proteins | sample AlvinellametaG_FD_191572 | JGI IMG/M metagenome (GOLD analysis project Ga0256843, IMG submission 191572) | Pompeii worm associated microbial communities from hydrothermal vent at the East Pacific Rise, Pacific Ocean - Alvinella | ecosystem: Host-associated > Annelida > Integument > Unclassified ... | reverse complement strand
AAGGTTGAGGGGAGTCAACCTCTTTAAGGGGGTTGATAAAAGTATATCTATAAAGTGTTAATTATGTGTTAAATTATTTCGTCACTATAGATATATCTTTAAAACCTTTTGATTTCATAAAATCTATCACATCTACAAAGTAGTGAAAATCAGCCATTTTGTCTGTTTGCAAAGATACTACATCTTTTTGAGGATTTAGTTTTGAGAGTTTTTCTTTGATACTCTCTAAGCTTACTTTCTCTTTGCCATAGTAGTATGTACCGTTAGCATCTATGGCTATGATGATGCTTTTTTTGTCTTCTTTGACTTTACTACTAGCTGAAGGGAGATCAACTTTTATGGATTTGTTTGCTACAAAACTCGCAGTCGCCAAGACTATAACCAAAAGCACCAAAACTATATCGATGAATGGTACAACATTCATCTTGTCAAATCGCTCTCTTCTCATGAGTTTTTCTTGTCTTGTAAGATTTCCCATCTAGCTAGGATAGTATCTACTTTGGTAAGTAGTGCATTGTATATCACAGTAGCGGGGATAGCTACTACAAGTCCTGCTGCTGTAGCTTTGAGTGCGAGAGCTAAGTGTTTCATAATCTCACCTGGGTTGATGCTATCTTGCTGATCTCCTATGATATAAAATGTCAAGATGATAGCAAGTACAGTCCCAAGTAGTCCTATATATGGAGCATTTGAGCCTATGGAAGCTATGGTGGAGAGATGTTTTGATAAATCTAACTCCAACTCTTTGATATGAGTATAGCTCTCAAGCTTGATAGAACGAAAGTACAAAACTCTCTCTATCGCAAAAGCTATAGTCAAAAAACTTAAAAACAACAACAATCCGATAATCCCATAATCTACTATATGTTTGATCTGTTCTACTGGCATATGACTTCTTTTTTTGAGATATGTGATTATATATGATTTTTGTTTATAAAGTATTAATATCATAAGCTATGGTATAATTGTTGCTAACAAAAGGGTTTTTATGAAAAGATATATACTCTATACTGCACTTATCTCATCATTGTCTTATAGTGAAACGATAGAGTATTTTGTATCTAATGATGATAGAAACATACCCGATATAAAACCATTTGATTTGAGGTATAACAATCAAAACTTAGTTTGTTATCCTGCTAAAACCATACACACAAAAACAAGAAAAACTCTCATATCCTTTAGCTGTATCAAAAAAGACATCCCTGTAACATACATACCAAAAGAACAACAAGTATCATATAAAGAGCAAAATGGTAGAGATGAAACCAAAAAACTAAAGCTACAGATAAAAGACAAAGAAAATGTAGGTGTGATATACCATGTAGATATCCCAAAAGCTGATTTGTCATCCCTGTGGCTTACCAAATCTGTAGCAAAACAGCAACTTAACAACACTTACTATACTAGGTACTTACACTGGCTTTTACCTGCCAAGTTTTATATCAGTATAAGACCACAACTTTCAAATACCCAAGACAACTCCAAACTCAAACTAAGAGATGGTGGTTCAAGAGCAGGTTTTTTTTACTATTATGATTTTGATAATGGCTGGGAGTTGACTACACAGTATGAAGCTACTATCAAGTGGGATGATCTCTCATCTTTTATCAACCTATCTACACAATCAAACACAAGTAGAAGACTTAGCTATATATCTTTGGGCTATGACAGATACACTATACTAGCAGGTAAATACTGGTCTGCTTACTATGATATCGCATCATATACAGATAAGTTTATGGCTTATGGTGCATTGGCTAGTGGGGCTTTCAACAACAAATCAGATGGAGCCATCTCAGGTACAGGTAGAGCTGATCATATGATACAACTTCATATAGATACATCCTCATACAACTCAACCATACAGATACAAACCAAACACAAAAGTGATACTAACTTGGATACAAAATACGCTTATGGCGTATCTGCTAGTTATGAGTACCTACCACTACCAAACATCAAGCTTGGTATGGCTTTTAACTATGCCAAATTTGAAGATATAACTGCCAAGATGAAAGCTCTTGGTATCAATGGTGATGAGAGTTCTGTTATAGGTGGTATATCTTATACAAAAGAGAGATATACAATCAATGCTATACTATCTTATAGCCAAAATCATATGAATGATGACAAAGCGATATATTTTGATGGATATGGATTTGAGCTATATATGCACTATGACTATACAAACCAGATCCGTCTAGCAGGTGGGTACAACTACATCAAACCCAAATATCACTACGGATACAAAAGCCACTATAAGATATCGGATGCTATTTTGTCATTACAATATACATTTAACCAAAACAGTTTTGATGACTTGGTATATGTAGAGTTATCTATACCAAATGGAAGATTATCTGATGGGCAGAAAGCTCACACATCCATATCTATAGGGATGAGATATCTTATATCTTTATGAGTGGACAGTTTTTAGGCAGTTTAACATGTAGTGAGTTATGAAGTAGTGTAAACTTTATATCTTTTGTACGATAAGGCTCTCCATCAAGATTTACACTTCTGATATCTTTTGGAGATGAGCATACTTTTGCACTTTGCAACCTCTTGACATACTCACCTTCTATAGTATCATCTAGCATCTCCATCAACACTTGGGTGATAGCAGTAAAAGGAAACTCAAATATGATAACTATATCAAACAAACCATCATTGATATAAGCATGAGGTGCTAGTACCTGCCCTCCTCCTGCTTGTCGTCCGTTACATATGGCTGCTGCTATATATCTGCCTTCTATGTCTATACCATCACCTGTAAGTCTTCCTTCTGGGTTTGGTGTTATACTGCTAAGTGCTTTGATAACTGCTGAGAGTGTATAAGCTCCACCACCCAAAAAGTTTTTAAGCTCAACAGGCGTTTGGGCTGTTATCTCTGCTCCTATACCACCTGTAGCTACATTGATAAAGTATCTATCATTTGCCTGTATGACATCTATAGGTGTGACTTTGGCTTCTATAGCTAAACGAAGAGCCTCCAAAGGGTAATCAGGTATCTCACAAGCAGTTGCAAAATCATTGGCTGTACCAAGTGGCAATATAGCTAAATTTGGTCTTTTACTGATATCTAATTGCATCAAAGCGTTTACTACTTCATTGAGTGTACCATCTCCTCCTGCACTCACTACTGTATCGATAGCTAGTTCACTAGCCTCTTTGACAAATCTCATAGCATCCCCATACTCCCAAGTAACTCTTACTTCTATCTTATAGCCTTCATCTCTGAGTATATAGATAGCTTCTCTTACTTCTGGGATATCTAGTTTTTTGCCATTGAGGATAACTAAAAGCATACTATCTCACAACCTTTACTACTGTACCCTTATCAACCTTGGCAAATAGTGTATGAGCTACATTATAAGGTAATCTGATACATCCATTTGTCCCTGGATATCTCTTGACATATTTACTAGCATGAAGTCCTATACCTGAACTAGTAAGTCTCATCCAGTGTTTTAGTGATGCTCCTACAAACTTCACACCTTTCCATGAACCTCTGTACTTTCTTCTATCACCATGATAAATTCTTCTACCATTTTTGTATATATCTCCAAAGATTGTAGAGCGTTTATCTGCTATCTTTTCTCTTATTTTATATGTTCCCAATGGTGTATGTTTATCTCTATATATCTTTGTATTTGGCTCAAACTTGTGTTTAGCACCTGTAGTACAAGGAGCATCCAAAGCCACTTTACCATTGACAAATAGTCTAACTCTCTGTTCACTCACATCTACTACAAGTTTTTTTCTTGCCCTTTTAGCTTTGGCCAATAGCTTTTTATCTGTATAAACTGCATAACTTTTTTTGAGATTTACATTGTGTTTAAAATCAGCGTAACAGTTATAACATTTTGGTTTAAGTTTTTTTGCATATTGATTTGTAGTTTTGTTTGTTATATCTAATTTCGCATATCTGTTTAATGCTCTTTTTGTTTTATATCCTACATATCCTTCTGTAGGAGAGATATGATGAGTTTTTTGGAACTTCACAACAGCATCTTTGGTATGTTTCCCCCATTTACCATCTACTGTTAGATTGACATTGATACTTTTATCTGCATTTAACATTTTTTGAAGTAGTTTTATATCTTGTAACTCATTAGGACACTCTTGAGTAGCGGTCGTATCACATATATCTTTGATATGAGTTATATCACCTGCATATACTGCCCCACTTATAGCCACTATACCAAATATACTATGCAATAATTTCAAAAACTTTCCTCCATTTCTATAAAAACATTGGATAATATTACCAAATATAAATAAACGAAAAATTAACTAAATTATATATTAAGTTTAATATACTTTATTTTCCAAATATATTTTCTTAAGTTTGTCAAGTTATAATTTTTAAAAAAAGGATGAGTATGAAAAAATGGTGTGTATCTTTTAGGATTTGGCACTGGTTAAATGCTTTGGTTATGTTTGGGGTATTTATAACTGTTTTACTAAGAGAGACTTTTCTCAACAAACACAATGTTGCTGATATACTTACAAACAAACTAGCTTTGCTTCATATATCTATAGATGAAGCTCAAGCTATCACTATCGCCAAAGCTATCCGTGCACCTATGTGGGAGTGGCATATCTATCTAGGCTTTGTGGTATTTGGACTTTGGATTATGAGAATGGCTCTTTTCCAAACTGTAAGTGGAAGACTAAACTATATGCATATCAAAGAAAACTCTATGCATAAACTTTTGGTCAAATTAGGTTATATAGGTATATATATAGCTATCTTTTTGGTATCAGCTACTGGTATAGCTATCAACTATCATGATGCATTTGGTATCACTAAAGAGTTGGCACACTCTATCAAAGAGTTACATGAAGTATGTGCCTATATCATCACTATATTTGTACCTTTGCATATCATAGGTGTTGTTATAGCTGAGAACAAAGATGAAAAAGATATCGTATCTGATATGATAAATGGTGGAAGGTTAGCCGATAGCTAAAACTTCCCTACATGATAAACATTATAGTCAGTAGTATAAACAGAGGCAAAAAAGCCAAAGAGTAAACAAACTCTTTTGTCTTACTTGCCTTATATATCCCCCAAAAAAACAATCCAAAAGATATGATAAATATAGCTAGTAAAAGCCAGTTTGGTATCACTATATTGTGTAACATCGATAAACTCCTATTGTAAAAACAACAGTCTAACATGTGATAACTTTATATAAGTTTTTGTTATCACATATTTATCCGTTTAACCAAAATATTTATCCAATAACTTTTTATCTATAACTGGAAATTCTATATCATTTTTTTGTTGCGTATAGATAGTTCTAAGCAATGGTTTGGTCTCTCTCATTTTAAGATTTTGTTTTTCAAACTCTATAGCTTCACTTTGAGTAAAGTTTAACATTTCATTCATAAATTGAGTGATATATAACTCTTGATTGTGCATACTGTTATACTCTTTGACCTTCTGTATAAATGTATATAAATCTACTATTTTTATACCTTCAAACTTTGCGATATCAGAGAACTTAACCATCAAAGGACTACTTAAGTGGAAAACTTCATTGCTATACTTTGATGATAATGAAACTATAGATTTGGATATGTAATCTACTGGTGTTATAGATATCTCAAAGTTCTCTATATCTATCATACACCCTATCTTTGATATAGAATCTATCAAGTTATAAAACCATTGACTCTTTTCATTTTTACCTATGATAGTATCTCCTGTTATCAAACCTACTCTGTAGATATTGATATCAAAACCTCTGTTTTTTGCCAAGATAAGTACATTTTCTGCTACAAACTTACTACTTGCATAACCATTAGAACTATAATGTATCTGCTTGGAAACATCACTGTACTCATCAACTATAGGTTGAGTTTGATAAGTAAACACATCAGCTGTAGAGATATACTCTATCTTTTTAGGTATAGATGTAGAAGCAAACTTGAGTATCTCTTTTACCCCTCCTACATTTATCTCTTTGAGTACCTCATAAGAAACCATTGAGTTTAGATAACTAGCACTATGATAGATATGTGTAATCTCTTTTGAGAGTTGTTCATATATATCCTCTGACATACCTAATCGTACCTTGGACAAATCACCTAAAACAAAACTGACTTTTGTTTCAAAATCATCTTTTAAAAGATTATAGTTTTGCATTACATCTTTTACTCTTTGTTTGGCTTCTTGTATTGTTGAAGCTCTAACCAAAAGATATATATGCGTATCTTTTTGCTTCAATAACTCAGACAGTATATAAGAGCCTAAAAATCCTGTAGCACCAGTTAATAGTATGTTTGAATTTAACTTTATATCTGAGGATATAGGTTTAATATCATCTTCTAAAAATGCCTCTTTTGAAGCTATGATTTGAGTATCTTCTTTACGATTTTTCAAGATATCTGATAGTTGTTTGATAGTAGGAGCGACAAATACATCTTTAACTTCTATATCTATATCTGCTCTTTTTGCTAGATTGACTAGTTTGATACTCATGATAGAGTTTCCACCAAGATCAAAGAAACTGTCTTCTATACCCAAAGTATCGATACCTAACACCTCTTTAAATATCTCAACTAGCTTCTCTTCGGTATCATTTCTAGGAGCTACTACTGTTTTGGTATCAAACTCCAGTTTGTAACTAGCTAAAAGTTTTTTATCTATCTTTCCGTTATTTGTAACAGGCATACTATCTATAGTTTTGATAAGAGATGGTATCATATATTCTGGTAATCTTGCAGATAACTGCTCTTTTGGATTTGAACACTCTCCTACTATATATGCCACTATATGATTATCTATAAATAAAACTGTAGCTTCATCAACTCCATCTAACTGTAACAGATGGTTTTCTATCTCATCTAACTCTATACGATAACCTCGAAGTTTTATCTGGTTGTCTATACGACCTATATACTCTAAATCACCATCTTGATTATATCTGACCAAATCCCCTGTTTTGTAAACTCTTTGGTTATTAAACATAACAAATCTCTCTTTGCTCAACTCTTCATTGTTCAAATAACCTCTAGCAACACCATCCCCACCTGTATATAACTCTCCTACAACACCTTTTGGTACTAGATTTAAATCTTTATCCAAGATATAAAGCGTAGTGTTTGCTATAGATTTACCTATAGGTATATTTGTATATTGTATATTTTTATCACATCTATAAGTTGTTGTAAAAGTTGTATTTTCAGTAGGTCCATACCCATCTATGATAGTTACATTTGGCAACTTTTTATGTATATAGTTTACTGCGTTTGGATTGACTCTCTCACCTCCTGTCAAAACAAACTTTAGTGAAGAAAGTTCATCTTCAACCATATATACCCACTGTTCAAACAGTGCCGCAGTCAACCATATAGTGTTGATATCATACTCTTTGATAGAGTTGTTTAACACTTCCAAATCCAAATGTTTATCTGGATACAAAATCAATTCTCCTCCATTGAGCAATGCACTATAAACTTCAAATGTAAATGCATCAAAAGATGGAGAAGATATCTGTATAGATTTGATATCTTTATCAAAATCCACATAATCTTGTGCTTTTACTAGTCTTGTTACACCTCTGTGTTCTACCATTACACCTTTTGGATTACCTGTTGAACCTGATGTATAGATGATATATACCAAGTTGTCTGGTTTGATATCTACTACAGGGTTAGTAGTGTCTGTTATAGATGTTTGTATATGCAAAATATCATTTTGAGTTAAATTCAAAACAGCATTTGAATCTTTTAACATATACTCTATCCTATCTTTTGGATAGTTCATATCTAGTGAGAGGTATGAAGCTCCTGCTTTTAATATACCAAGTATAGCTACTATCATCTCTATAGATCTATCCATAGAGATAGCTACTATATCATCAGTATTAATCCCTTTTGAGATGAGGTAGTGTGCTACTTTATTTGATTGTTTGTTCAACTCATCATAAGTGAGCATTGCATCTTTGTATCTTAGTGCCACTTTATGTGGGTATTTTAAAACCTCTTCTTCAAAAAGTTGATTTACTGATTTGTCTTTTGGGTATGGCTTGGTGTTATCTATCTCTAAAAACTCTTGTTTTTCTTGATGAGTCAATATATCTAGTTTTGAGATATTTGTATCACTTTGTTTAGATATATGTCTCAAAAGAGTTTTAAAGTGTTGGATCATCGAGAGTATAAACTCTTTGCTAAAGAGGTCAGTAGAGTACTCCATAATCCCTTCTAGCTTACCATCTTTTTCACTCAACTCCATAGTCAAATCAAACTTACTTGTAGGGTTTTTAAACTCTACTATATCTACAGATATATCAGACAAAGATATAGTACTTTGTTTTGTATTTTGCAATACAAACATTGTTTGAAATATAGGTGAGCGAGAACTGTCTCTAGGTAATTTTAAAGCATCTACTATCTTTTCAAACGGTACATCTTGGTGTTCATAAGCATTGAGTATCAACTCTTTGTTTTTTCGTATGAGTTCATTAAACTTCAAGTTACTATCTATTTGCAACCTAAATGGCAATGTATTTACAAAGAACCCTATCAGTCTTTCCAACTCTTCATACTGTCTATTTGCGATAGGAGAACCTATAACTATATCTTCTTGATTTGCATATCTGCTAAGCAATATAGCAAAACTGTTTATAAGAGTCATAAACAGTGTTACATTATGCTCTTGTGATATATCGTAAAGAGCTTTAGTTATATCTTCTGATATCTCAAAAGATACTCTATCACCACGATATGACAAGATATTTTCTCTTGGATATGTAGTAGGCAAATTCAATGGTTCTATATCTTGTAGATACTCTTTATAATATTGTAGTTTGGTATCTAATAGTTCTTTAGATAGATACTCTTTTTGCCATATCGCAAAATCACTATACTGTATATCTAGTGGTTCTAAACTATCACCATTATACAGATGTAAAAACTCCTGTACTAGTAACTCTATAGACCACCCATCAGATACTATATGATGCATATTGACAAATAAATAGTGTGTAGTATCATCTATTTTAAAAAGAGTCACTCTAAAGAGCATATCATTTGCCAAATCAAACTTTTTAGCCAATAACTCTTGGACTTTTGAGTCTATATCACTTTTTGATACATTTAGGTACTCTATAGCAAACCTCTTGGCACTACCTATAACCTGTTTGGCATCTATGAAGTTTGTTCTTAGGATTTCATGCCTATTGATGATAGTTGCAAAAATCTTTTCTAGTTTATCATAAGATATTTTACCACTCAAACGCAACAGTGTAGGCATATTGTAAGCTCTACTATCCTCTTCAAGTTTATCCAAAAAGTATAACCTCTCTTGAGCATATGACATAGGTATATGCTCTTTGTTTTTAGCTTTGGTTATCTTAGGTACAGATGATTTAGATGCTTGTGTTATAAGCTGAGATATCTCCTCAATGGTTGCTGATACAAACAACTCCTTAAGAGGTAAATCAACATTGAGTTTGGATCTGATTTTGGCTACAAGTTGAGTAGCAAGAAGAGAGTGACCACCAAGTTCAAAGAAGTTATCATATATACCTACTTGTTTGACATCTAAAAGTTCTTTAAATATATCAGCCAAACTCTCTTCTATCTCATTGCGAGGTGCAACGAATTTTTTGGTTGATGATATATTTAGTTTTTTATTTATCAGTGCTTTTCTATCTGCTTTACCGTTTGGTGTAAGAGGCATAACATCTAGTATCTCTATATATTTTGGTATCATATACTCTGTTAAGTGTTTTGAGAGTTCTGTTTTTACTGATGCTATATCTATATCTTTATGTGTTGTAACATAAGCTACCAAGTTATCATCTTTGAGTACTACTATACTCTCTTTTATCTCTTCTATCTTTTGGAGTTGTTGTTCTATCTCTCCTAACTCTATTCTTAATCCTCTGAGTTTTATTTGGTTATCACTTCTTCCTATATATTCTATATTGTTATCTGGCAGTAGTTTAACCAAGTCACCTGTTTTATAGATAATCTCACCTTTATAGTTTATAAAGCTTTTTTCACTCAACTCTTTGTTATTGAGATATCCTCTTGCTACTCCTACTCCTTGTATATATAGTTCACCAACTACACCTTTTTGTACTGGGTTTAAATCTTTATCTAGTATATATAGATTGATATTTGCTATAGGTTTTCCTATAGGTATAGTATGTAGTTTTGTTGTATCTTTTGGGCATAGATAGCTTGTGACATCTATACTGGCTTCTGTTGGTCCATACAGGTTATACAGTGGTGCTTGATGTAGTTGGTAGTACTCTTTAACCAGTTTTAGAGGTAGTGCCTCTCCACTACAAACTACTCTTTTTAGGTAGTGGCTATTTTCTACAAACAGTGGCTCTTGGTTGATTGCAAACAGCATTGATGGTACGAAGTGTATAGTTGTAATCTTCTCTTTTTTTATTATCTCTGCTAGGTATTTACTATCTTTATGTCCATTTGGTTTTGCTATAACCTCTTTTGCTCCACACATTAGTGGCAGTAGCAACTCCCATACTGATACATCGAAGCTAAATGGTGTCTTTTGTAGTATAATATCGCTACTATTGATATCCAACTTCTCGATTTGCCACTCTAGTCTATTGACTACTCCTTTATGTTCTACCATTACTCCTTTTGGGTTACCGGTTGAACCTGATGTATAGATGATATATGCCAAGTTATCTGGTTTTATTTTTACATTTGGATTATTTATATCTTCATTACTATCTATAATCTTTTTGATATCTTCTTGAATCAGTATATTTTTTGCTTGTGAGTTTTGCATTATATACTCTATCCTATCTTGTGGATAGTTGATATCTATAGGTATATATGCCCCTCCTGCTTTTAATACACCTAGTATCCCTACTATCATCTCTATAGATCTATCTAGTTTTAGTGCTACTTTATCTTCTACACTCAAACCTTTTTTTATTAGGTAGTTTGCTACTTTGTTAGCTTGTTCATTCAACTCTTTATAACTCAAGCTTTTATCTTCAAACACTATAGCTATATCACTCTCTTTAGTTTTTGCTACTTCTTGGATAATCTCATGCAAACATTTATCGCTAAACTCTTTCTCTTCTCCTTTTTGTATCTCCTCTTTGATATCTAGTTTATACTCTTTTATCGCTTTCTTCTCATCTTTGAGTATCTCTTTTATCAATCTTTTATAATCTACAATCAATTGCTCAACAAACTCTTTATCAAACAAATCACTCGCATACTCCACTTCTCCTCTCAATACACCTTTATCTTCTCTTAATTCCATACTTATATCGTATTTGCTTGTTGGATTTGCAAACTCCAATGGTTTTAAACTCAAGTTTGGTAACTCCAAATCGCTTTGTTGATTGTTTTGTAGTACAAACATTACTTGAAATATAGGAGATATGGAGGTATCTCTAGGTATATCCAAAGCCTCTACTATCTTCTCAAATGGTGTATCTTGATACTCATAAGCATTTAAAGTAGTCTCTTTGATATCTTCTAGCAAATCTGAAAAAGAGTTGTTTTGTAACTGTACTCTTATAGGTAACATATTGACAAAAAAACCTATCAGATTTTCCAACTCTACAGAGTTACGATTTGCTATAGGAGAGCCTATGACGATATCATCTTGATTGCTATATTTTTGTAACAACAGAGCATATACACCAAGAAGTGTCATAAAGAGTGTTGTGTTGTGTTTATGGCTTAACTCATTGAGCATAACTGTTGTCTCTTTGTCTATCTCAAATAGTACTCTATCTCCTCTATATGATGGCATCGCCTCTCTTGGGTATGTGGTTGGTAACAAGAGTGGTTCTATACCTGCTAAAGCCTCTTTCCAGTAAGATATTTTTTGTTCTAAAACTTCACCACTTAAATACTCTCTTTGCCACATAGCATAATCACTATACTGTATTTGCAACTCATCCAAAGGATTTTGGTCACTTTCCAAATATGAGTTATATAAAGCTATAAACTCTTTTATCATAACATCGATAGACCACCCATCAGATACTATATGGTGCATATTGACAAAAAGCTTATAGTTATTTGGTGATGTTTCAAATAAAGTAACTCTAAAAAGTAAATCTTTTTCCAAATCAAACGCCAAATTTACTCTTTTTTCTACCTCTGTTATAAAATCATCGGTCTTAAGTGTCTCTACAATCAAATTGTGATTTTTTACAACTTGATAAACTTGTGTATCTTTTTGAATAAAGTTACTTCGTAAAACTTCATGTCTATCTATGATAGTCTCAAAGCTTTTTATCAAAGCCTGTTTATCAAGTATCCCTTCTATCTCTAACAATATAGGGATATTATATACCAAAGTACTACCTTCAAATCTATCTAAAAACCATAATCTTTCTTGGGTAAAAGATAGTTTGCTCTCTTTTAGGTTCAGTCTTTGTATAGTTGGTATATCTACTTTTGAGTGTGTTGATATATACTTGCTTATCGCATCTATAGTAGGATTTGCAAATAGCACTTTTAGAGGTATCTCTACTTCAAATCTATCTTTGATATATGCAGAAAGTTTTGTAGCAAGAAGAGAATGCCCACCAAGCTCAAAAAAGTTATCATATATACCTACATCTTGTTTGATACCTAAAATCTCAACAAACAATGAAGCCAAAACTTTTTGATTTTCATCTTTTGGTGCGACAAATTCTTTGGTTGTCACTACTGTTATATCTCTTTTTGCCAAAGCTTTTCTATCTGCTTTACCATTAGGGTTGATAGGCATTTGATCCAATATATTGATAGAAAAAGGTACCATATATTCAGGCAAATGATTGAGCAACTTTTTTTTGAGTGCAGGTATATCTATACTATATCCATCTTCTACAGTTATATAACTAACCAACTGCTTCTCTTTTGCTATAACAACACACTCTTTTATGCCATCTTGTTGTACTATATGTTGTTCTATCTCTCCTAGCTCTATCCTAAATCCACGGATTTTAACCTGATTGTCTTCTCTTCCTAGATATATGATATTGCCATCAGTTTGGTATTTGACTAAATCCCCTGTTTTATATACTCTTTCATTGTTAAATGACAAAAAACTTTCATTTGTCAGCTCTGCTTTATTATGATAACCTCTAGCAACACCATCACCACCTGTATATAACTCACCTATTACACCTTTTGGTACCAATTGCAAATGCTTATCAAGTATATAAACTGTAGTATTTGCTATAGGTTTACCTATAGGTATATCTTTGTATTCTATACTTCTATCGCATCTATAAGTTGTTGTAAAAGTTGTATTTTCCGTAGGTCCGTATCCATCTATGATAGTTACATTTGGCAACTTTTTATGTAGTTGATTGACTGCATAAGCATTGACTACATCACCACCTGCTAAAACATATCTAAGAGTATCTAGCTTGACATCTAGTGCAAAAACCCACTGTTCAAAAAGAGCTGATGTAAGCCACATAGTATTGATAGCATACTCATTGATAGTATGATTGATAGCCAACAAATCAAGTTTGTTTTCACCATACAGTACCAAAGTACCACCAACAAGCAATGCACCATATATATCAAAAGTAGCAACATCAAAGGATATAGAGTTTGATTGTAACATAACTATATCTTCATCGAAATCAACATACTTTTGAGCCAAAACCAATCTACTAACCCCTCGATGCTCAACCATAACACCTTTTGGATTACCAGTTGAGCCTGAAGTATATATGATATATATCAAATCATCTGCTGTTACATTTATACAAGGGTTATAATCTTTTGTTGTCTCTTTAATAGCTTGTTGCACACTATCTTGATATAGTGTCATAAATGCATTTGAGTCTTTTAGTATATAATCTATCCTATCTTGAGGATAACTTGTATCTATAGGCAGATATACACCCCCTGCTTTGATGATACCAAGTATCCCTATGATTATCTCAAATGAACGATCCATTACCAAAGCTACTTTGTCACCCTTTTTTAATCCTTTATCTATAAGATAGTGAGCTACTTGGTTAGCTTTGGCATTTAACTCCTCATATGTTAAACTTTTTTGATTATGTATCAGTGCAACTTTATGAGCATATCTCTTAGCTTGTTCTTCAAATATATGATGTACAGCTTTATTGTTTGGGTATTCAACTTTGGTTTTATTGAAATCAAAAAGCAGTTCTTCTTTCTCTTTTGAAGTCAATATATCATACTGCCATATCTTTTGATGAGGATTTTTAACTATACTTTTTAAAAGTACTTCAAAGTTACCAACAAACTGTTTCATAAAGGAGTGACTAAACAAATCAGTTGCATACTCCAATACGCACTCTAATGCACCATCTTTTTGAGTTACTTCTATTGTGATATCAAACTTGCTTGTATGGTTTTTTATCTCTTGTGTCTCAAAGACGAGATTTGGTAAGCTTAAAACCTCTTGTTTGTTATTTTGTAAAACAAACATTACACTAAAAAGAGGAGAGTGACTGGTATCTCTAGGGATATTTAATGCATCTACTATTTTTTCAAATGGTACATCTTGGTGTTCATACACTTTTAAAACATTATCTTTGACATACGATAAAAGTGTATCAAAACTCATATCATCATCTAGCTTTGTTCGTATAGGTAGAGTGTTGACAAAAAAGCCTATCAACTCTTCTAGCTCTACTCGATTACGGTTTGCTATAGGTGAACCAACTACTATATCATTTTGTCCACTATAACGATAAAGCAATACATTCAAAGCACTTAACAAAGCCATAAAAAGTGTAGCTTGTTTATCTTGTGCTATATGATTTAGCTGTGTTGTAGTATGAGCATCTATGCTAAAAGAAAATCTATCACCTTTATAACTTTGTATAGCAGGTCTAGGGTAAGTTGTAGGCAACTCTAGTATCTCTGCATCTTTTAAATGTTCTTTCCAAAAAGATAGTTTATGCTCTAGTATATCATTAGCTAAATAATCTCTTTGCCACTTGGCATAGTCTCCATACTGTATCTTAAGTGGTTCCAATACATTTTCTATACCTTTGGTGTATGAGTGATATAGAGTTATAAACTCTCTTACTAAGACATCTATAGACCAACCATCAGATACTATATGATGCATATTGATAAACAAATAATACTCTTTTTCACTGAGTTCAAACAGATTTACTCTAAATAAAAAATCATTTTTTAAATCAAAAGATTTTGCAAGTAACTTTTGTACTTCTTCTTCTATATTTATATCTTTTGCTAAGATATAATCTATCTTAAACCCATCACTGCTTTTTACATACTGTTTAAACTCACCTCTGTTTTCTATAAAGTTACAACGCAAAACTTCATGTCTATCTACGATAGTTTTGAGAGATTTTTCAAGAGCTTCTTTATCTAGCTTACCTTCTATTTTTAAAAGAGAAGGCATAGCATAAGCTTGGTTTTCTCCCTCTTCAAACTTATCCAAAAAACACAGTCTTTCTTGTTGGAAAGAGCATATATACTCTTTGCCGATACCTTTGGACAAAAATGCTACTATATCATCTTTTGCTTCTTTTAGCTTAGACATAAACTCTTGGGTCATAGCACCTTTTTTGGCTTTTATCTGTAAAGAGTTATCCTCTTTTAGAGATATAGCTATCCCATTGTCTTTTAGTTCACTTAACAAATCACTTATATAACTCATATCCATCCTCTTATAGTACAAACTCTTCTATATCATCATCTTCATCAAAAAGATTATCTTCGTCTTTTGATGCTTTTATCTCTAACTCATTATCTAAAACTTCCAGTCTTGATACAACTTGTGCCAACTCTTCAAGAGTTGATAGTCCAAACAACTCCTTAAGAGGTAAATCAACATTGAGTTTGGATCTGATTTTGGCTACAAGTTGAGTAGCAAGAAGAGAGTGACCACCAAGTTCAAAGAAGTTATCATATATACCTACTTGTTTGACATCTAAAAGTTCTTTAAATATATCAGCCAAACTCTCTTCTATCTCATTGCGAGGTGCAACGAATTTTTTGGTTGATGATATATTTAGTTTTTTATTTATCAGTGCTTTTCTATCTGCTTTACCGTTTGGTGTAAGAGGCATAACATCTAGTATCTCTATATATTTTGGTATCATATACTCTGTTAAGTGTTTTGAGAGTTCTGTTTTTACTGATGCTATATCTATATCTTTATGTGTTGTAACATAAGCTACCAAGTTATCATCTTTGAGTACTACTATACTCTCTTTTATCTCTTCTATCTTTTGGAGTTGTTGTTCTATCTCTCCTAACTCTATTCTTAATCCTCTGAGTTTTATTTGGTTATCACTTCTTCCTATATATTCTATATTGTTATCTGGCAGTAGTTTAACCAAGTCACCTGTTTTATAGATAATCTCACCTTTATAGTTTATAAAGCTTTTTTCACTCAACTCTTTGTTATTGAGATATCCTCTTGCTACTCCTACTCCTTGTATATATAGTTCACCAACTACACCTTTTTGTACTGGGTTTAAATCTTTATCTAGTATATATAGATTGATATTTGCTATAGGTTTTCCTATAGGTATAGTATGTAGTTTTGTTGTATCTTTTGGGCATAGATAGCTTGTGACATCTATACTGGCTTCTGTTGGTCCATACAGGTTATACAGTGGTGCTTGATGTAGTTGGTAGTACTCTTTAACCAGTTTTAGAGGTAGTGCCTCTCCACTACAAACTACTCTTTTTAGGTAGTGGCTATTTTCTACAAACAGTGGCTCTTGGTTGATTGCAAACAGCATTGATGGTACGAAGTGTATAGTTGTAATCTTCTCTTTTTTTATTATCTCTGCTAGGTATTTACTATCTTTATGTCCATTTGGTTTTGCTATAACCTCTTTTGCTCCACACATTAGTGGCAGTAGCAACTCCCATACTGATACATCGAAGCTAAATGGTGTCTTTTGTAGTATAATATCGCTACTATTGATATCCAACTTCTCGATTTGCCACTCTAGTCTATTGACTACTCCTTTATGTTCTACCATTACTCCTTTTGGGTTACCGGTTGAACCTGATGTATAGATGATATATGCCAAGTTATCTGGTTTTATTTTTACATTTGGATTATTTATATCTTCATTACTATCTATAATCTTTTTGATATCTTCTTGAATCAGTATATTTTTTGCTTGTGAGTTTTGCATTATATACTCTATCCTATCTTGTGGATAGTTGATATCTATAGGTATATATGCCCCTCCTGCTTTTAATACACCTAGTATCCCTACTATCATCTCTATAGATCTATCTAGTTTTAGTGCTACTTTATCTTCTACACTCAAACCTTTTTTTATTAGGTAGTTTGCTACTTTGTTAGCTTGTTCATTCAACTCTTTATAACTCAAGCTTTTATCTTCAAACACTATAGCTATATCACTCTCTTTAGTTTTTGCTACTTCTTGGATAATCTCATGCAAACATTTATCGCTAAACTCTTTCTCTTCTCCTTTTTGTATCTCCTCTTTGATATCTAGTTTATACTCTTTTATCGCTTTCTTCTCATCTTTGAGTATCTCTTTTATCAATCTTTTATAATCTACAATCAATTGCTCAACAAACTCTTTATCAAACAAATCACTCGCATACTCCACTTCTCCTCTCAATACACCTTTATCTTCTCTTAATTCCATACTTATATCGTATTTGCTTGTTGGGTTATCCAAAGTTACTTCAGATATATTGAGATTTGGCAATTTCAACTCTATATCTTGAGTATTGTGCAAAGCAAACATCACACTAAATAGTGGAGACCTACTGGTATCTCTAGGTATATCCAAAGCCTCTACTATCTTTTCAAATGGTGTATCTTGATACTCATAGGCTTTTAAAGTTCTTGTTTGCACCTCTTTTAGCAGATAGTCAAAACCAGTATTTTGCTCTATAGAGATTTTTATAGGTAACATATTGATAAAAAATCCTATCAAATGCTCCAACTCTTCTTGGGTACGGTTGGCTATAGGAGAACCTATAACTATATCACTATCACCACTGTATTTGTTTAAAAGCATAGCATATACACCAAGAAGTGTCATAAAGAGTGTTGTGTTGTGTTTATGGCTTAACTCATTGAGCATAATTGTTGTCTCTTTGTCTATCTCAAATAATACTCTATCTCCTCTATATGATGGCATCGCCTCTCTTGGGTATGTGGTTGGCAGATTTAACTGACCTATACCAAAAAGCTCTTTTTTCCAAAAGTCCAGTTTATCTTGAAGAAATTTACCTTTCAATATATCTTTTTGCCATATCGCATAATCTTTATACTGTATAGTCAATTCAGATAGTTGTTTGTTTTGATAAAGCTTTATAAACTCATCTATCAATATACCCAAAGACCAACCATCAGATATAATATGATGCATATTTACAAAAAGATAGTGTGTAGTATCATCTATACTATACAATACCACATCAAACAATCTGTCATCTTCAAGATCAAATCCTCTATCAAGACGCTTTTGTGCATCCAAAAGCAAATCATTTGCAGATAAACTTATCTCATCTACTATAAAATTATCATACTCTTTGATAACCTGTATAGGAGTTTGTTCTTTTAGCTTAAAGTTTGTTCTTAAACTCTCATGTCTTTGTACTATATGATTGATAGCATCATAAAGTGCTTGTTTATCCAATGCACCATCAAGCTTCAAAAGAGCAAACATACTATATAAACTTCCCATATTACCTTCTAATCTATCCAAGAACCATAATCTCTCTTGAGCATATGATAGTGGAAAGTCCTGTTTCAATGTAGTTTTTGGGATAGTTTTGATTTTGTCTTGTTTTGTTTGAGATGAGATACTTTTTGCCAAAGATTCTATTGTCGGATTTGTAAACAGAGTCTTTAATGATATATCTACTTGCAGTTGCACTCTTATCTTTGATACCAACTGTGTAGCCAAAAGTGAATGCCCACCCAACTCAAAGAAATTGTCATATATACCAACATTACTCTCTAATGACAACACATCTTTAAACAAATATGCCAATCTCTCTTCTATATCATCTCTAGGAGCTATAAATCTATGTGATATCTCCATATCCAAAACTATATTGTTTAAAGCTTTTCTGTCTATTTTACCATTTGCATTTAATGGCATGGTATCAAGTATCTTGATAAAAGCAGGTACCATATACTCAGGTAGATTCTCACTCAAAATCTGTTTGATATCTTCTGTTTTTATATCTTTGTTTGTTGTGATATATGCTACAAGCTGTTCATCTTTGAGGATTGTCGCACTCTCTACTATACCATCGATAGCTCTTAGTGCTTCTTCTATCTCTCCTAGTTCTATCCTAAATCCACGAACTTTAACTTGATTATCTATCCTACCGACTATATCAACATACCCTTTTGTGTTAAAATACCCAACATCTCCTGTTTTATAGTAAACTTTGCCATTTTTTTCGATAAATGCATTTTGTGTCTTTTCTATATCGTTAAAATAACCTTTTGCCACACCTATACCAGATATATAAATCTCTCCATTTACCATAGGTGGAACAGGTTGCATATCTCTATCATATACATATATCTCCTGATTTGCCAAAGGATATCCATATGGTATCTTATCAAGACTTTCTAGCTTATCTTTGTTTATAGGGTAGTATATAGACCATATAGATGCTTCAGTAGCACCACCTAAGCTTATGAGATTTATGTTTGGATTTATGCGAAGTATATCTTTTGCCAGTTTTGTAGATATAAAATCTCCACTTAAAAGTACCAGTCTCAAAGAGTCAAAAGAGACATCTTCCAAACTTACAAGCAGTTGCATAAAGGCAGGTACGCTGTTGAAAACAGTTACATTGTTTTGATGAATGATATCCAACCATACAAGTGGGTCTCTTTTCTGTTCTTGAGTAGGGATAAACAAAGATGCTCCACAACTCAACGCCCCAAATATATCATATACACTCAAATCAAAATTTAGTTCAGATATAGCAAAAAACTTATCTTTTGAAGATACATCAAAACGGCTATTGATATCTCTTATGGTATTTGCTATATTTGAGTGTGTTATCATCACACCTTTAGGTTTACCTGTAGAACCTGAGGTAAATATCGTATAAGCCAATGAATCTGGGGTAGCTTTGATAGGATATGCCCCTTCATCTTTACTATCAGATACGAAAGAGTTTACATCTATAAACCTGATACTATCTAACAAAGAGCTGTCTATATAATGGCTGTCTCCAAAGAGCATTTTGATATCAGCCTCTTTTAAAAGATACTCTATACGACTTAAAGGATACTCTACAGATAGAGGTAGATAAGCAACACCAGCATAACTACAAGCCAATACAGATATGATCTGTTCATATCCTTTTGGCAATAGTATGGCTATATGTTCACCATCTTTAATCCCCTCTTTTTCTATCTCTTTTGCCAATAAAACAGCTTTGTTGTGCAACTCTTTGTATGATAAAGTAGTATCGGCACTTCTTATGGCTAATCTATCAGGATTTGCTAATGCATACTCCATAAATGAAAATATCAATGGTTCCAAGGAGATATCTTGAGTCGTTTTGTTATAAGTTTGATATATATCTTCAAATGAGTATATATCTTGGTTATTTAGCATAGATATATCTTCACTGATTTGTATCAACAGTTTTTGGTACAAATCAAACATTTTATCAATCATACCATCTTCAAATAACTCTTGAAGTATATCCCAGTTTATTTTTAACTCACCATCTACTTCTGATACTTGATTATCAATCCAAACTTGTGGTGTTTGGGATATACTATAAAACTCTTTTCCAATCCACTTAGTATCTATAGTATCCAAACCTAATATAGAAGTAAATACAACAGGCATCGAAAACTCTTTGTTTTTTGAACGCATCAATCTTTGTATCTCGATACCACCTACTCCTTTATGTTGCAAATCTTTAAACAGTTGTAACTTTACATCTTCTATAAGCTGTTGAAAAGTTTTTGTCGCAGGAACATTTACTTCCAAAGGATTTAAAGATGTAAAATCCCCTACTATTTTATTGATATCTGGATGTACCTGCAACCTGTCAAAGAGCGTGAGGTTTATACAAAAATGTTTAGTATTTGACCAAAGTGCCAATACTTTTGCATAACAAGCGATAAGTAAAGATGTTGGAGTAGCACCAAGTTCTATACTGTGTTGTTGTAACTTATGCCACTGCTCTTTTGATAATCTAAACTCTTTTCTTACAAATTTTGGTTTTTTGATAGCAACAGGTTCTGTTTTGAATCTAAACTCAGGTGATGAAGGCAGTGTATCCAGACGCTCTGTCCAGTATCTCAAACTATCATGGTATATATCACTGTCTTTATGAGACTGTTTATATGTGATATAGTCTCTAAAGTTTATTTTTAGAGGATGAACACTTTCATCAAAGTAGAACTTTTTAAATTTGTTAAGCAATATACCTATACTACTAGCATCGCATATAAGCATATCTATATATATACTCAAGATACTTCTATCCTCCAGATGATACACTTTCAAGCTAAATAGAGGCAATTTGGAAGGATCTAGTATAGTTTGAGTTGTTTTTTCTCTTCTTTGCAACAGTTCATCATAGCTACCAAGCACTTCTTCTTCTATCTTATATGTATCTATATCTTTTGTGATAGTTTGAGTCATACTATCTTGATCTATGACAGTATGAAGTGTAGGAAAATAATCTACAAGAGCATTCCAAGCAGATTCCAGTTTTTTTATATCTATATCTTGTATCTCTAACTCTATATAGGCAAAACAAGCTGTATTGCCCAGTATCATAGAGCTATCTCTTCCAAGTAAATATGCTTGTTGGATATCGTTTAAAACAAAAGGTTTATACATATCTGCATCATTGTGTTTTAATGGTTCTAAAGATTTGTATCTTAAAACCTCATCTTTATGCAAGATTTCAAAAACCTCTTTTGCAAATGATGATATGGTAGGATATTCATAAAACCAAACCAAAGGTATCTCTTTTTGAAACAATCCACTTAATCTATCTTGTAACTCAATACTTTTTAAAGAGTCTATACCAAATGAAACAAAGTTTTTATCCAAAGGTATATCATCACTATTTAGATTACACAGTGAAGATATCTCATCAACTATCCAACTCTCTATCAACTCTTTTTGCACAAGTGGCATAGCGTGTTTCAACAAAGATAAGTCTTTTTTTAGTTTATGTATTTGTTGTTTTGGTTTATCTTGTGTATTCAATAGCTGGGCTATAGGATTAAACTCATTATTTAAATACTTTTGTTTGTTTCTGTATCTTTGTATCTTACCACTTGATGTTTTAAGCAATTGATTTGGTTTTATGAGTACTATATCATAAACCATTAACTCATGTTGTGTCCCAACACTCTCTATGATAGCATTAAAAACCTCTTTGGTATTTAGGTTTCTTATCGATGTTCTTTTTACCTCTTGGACTATAACCAAATGTTCATCACCATATTTTTCTATGCCAAATACAGCACATCCCATATCTACCAATGCCTGATGAGAGCTATATACATCTATCTCTATATCTTGAGGATAGTAGTTTTGCCCTCTGATGATGATCAAATCTTTTACCCTTCCACATACATATAACTCATCTTCATATATAAAACCTAAATCACCTGTTTTTAGATAATCTTGAAAAACCTCTTTTGTTTTATCTTCATTTTCCCAATACCCTTTGGCTACACTAGAACCACTAACAAGTATCTCACCTATATCATTGCCATCTTTTTTATCTATCACAACTTTATGATCCAATGTAGGCTTACCACAAGATACTATCTTCTGTCCATCTTGTACTTGTACGACTTTTCCCTCTTTTAACTTCTCTTTATCTACTGATATGGTTTTATAACACTCTTGTTGATTTATCCCTGTAATGATTAAGGTAGTCTCAGCCATACCATAGCAAGGATAGTGCGTCTCTTGTCTAAATCCACATTTTTCAAATTTGGCACTAAACCTTTCTAGTGTATCAGCATATATAGGCTCAGCTCCATTTACTGCACTTTTCCAACAACTAAGATCCAAACTTTTTAACTCTTCTTCTTTTATATTGTTTATACACAACTCATATGCAAAGTTTGGTCCACCACTGATATCTGCTTTATAACGACTGATAGCTTCCAACCAACGGATAGGTTTTTGTAAAAAATATACAGGTGACATCAATGTAATCTCACATCCCATATAAAGAGGTTCTAAAACACCACCCATTAAGCCCATATCGTGAAACAGTGGTAACCAACTTACACAAACACTATCATGCTCATACCCTACTAGCTTATGCAGTGCTTCCATATTGCTGATGATATTTGAGTGTGTTACCATAACACCTTTGGGATCTCCTGTAGAACCAGAAGTGTATTGTAAAAATGCTATATCATCAGGTGACAACTCTCTTTGAAGTATTATATTTTGTTCTGTTTTTATCAAGTCACTTTGTATAATGGGTAGATGACTTAACAACTCTTCATCTGATACACTATGCTTTACTATCTCAAAACTCTTACTAGCTGTCAAGATAGCTTTTGCATCAGCATTTTTAACCAAAGATATAAGTCTATCCATCTTTTGGTTTTTTCTTGGAGGATAAGCAGGTACAGCAATAACTCCTGCATACAAACACCCTATAAAAGCTTTGACAAACTCCAACCCAGCAGGATACAAAAGTAAAACCCTATCACCCTTTTGATACTCCCTAGATAAAGATTTGGCTATACTTTTGGCACTATCATATAGCTCTTGAAATGTTAGATTTTCAACACCATCTTCACTCTCAAACCTATAAAGAGTTTTATTTGGTATTTGTTGTTGATATATATATAATTTATCTAAGATAGTAAGCATATTTATTCCCTTCCCTGTAAAATAAAAAAGGATAATAACACATTTATTACTAATAGTAATCTAATACTTTCTAAATTTGTTATATAATCAGTTAAAAATAAGTTTTTTTAATTATACTTTTTCAAAAAGTGCAAACAAAATGTCAAAAAAAGTTATTTTCTTAATATGTATTCAATTCTTATCACTTTTTGGTACACATATGTCAGACTTTGCTTTAAGTTTACATCTATATGAAGCAAGTGGCTCTATAGCCTTATACTCATACTTTTCTATGATGATAGTCTTGCCAGAGATTATCCTCGCTCCCATTATAGGTCACTATGTAGATAGATTTAACAAAAAAGCATTGATGTTACTAGGACATGCCGGAGCTGGTATATCTAGTCTTATTATTTTAATGCTACTACAAAATGATTTTCATAACTACTATATATATCTGCTATTTGTTATGATAGGTTCACTGTTTAATGCTATGGTATTTGCTTCATTTCATGTAGTTATAGGATATGAGGTAACAAAAGATAGTATTCAAAAGGCTTCATCTGTTATAGAGCTTGGATTTGGTCTTATTATGATATTATCTCCTGCTATAGGTGCTTATTTGCTTGACCATCAAAGTATATTTACTATCTTTTACATAGATATAGTGACATTTTCTTTAGCTCTTATAGTGATATCTATATTGCCTCTTAGAGATAAAACAGATACAAAATCCAAAGAGTTATTAGAAGGTTTTTTAAACACACTCATATCAAACCTCTCATATCTCAAATCAAACCATATTTTATGGCTTAGTTTGATACTTTTTGCTCTTATACAGTTCAATATGGCACAAACAACTGTTTTGATTACACCTTTTATTTTAACCATATCTACCAAAACTACTTTGGGAATGATTATCAGCCTATCTGGTATCGGTATGCTTATAGCAAGTTTATTGATGTTTTCTATCAAAATAACAAGACACTTATACTGGATAAATCGTTTTGCCATATTACAGGCACTTATACTGTTTCTTGCTATATTGCATGTCAATATCATACACATAGCTGTTGGTTCTTTTGTTTTTATGTTTTTTAGCTCTATGCTTAACATTACAAACTACTCATTTTGGCAACAAGAGATAGACAATAGTAAAAAAGGTCAACTTTTTGCTATGAGAAACTCTATTATGATGTTCTCTTTGATGATGGGATACCTTTTGAGTTCTCCTTTGGTATCTTTGATGCATACTATCATAGAGTATTTTCCATCTCTTCTTGATATCATAGGAGATTATTTGAAACCAGAGATTAGGCTACTGTTTATATGCAATGCTTTTTTGATACTGTTTGTTGTATGGTTGATAGAAAAAGAGAGAAAAAAGATAGAAGTATGATTGATACACAGATATTTGTCAAAAGCTTTGATTATGATGACTTGACATCAGTTAAACTAAACTACCTAAATGATGAAGAGAAAACAAAAGCAAAACAGTTTGTCCATCAAAAAGACAAACAAGCATATCAATTATCTCATATATATCTTCGAGAGATATTATCTGTATGTTATCCTGATGTGCCTGAAAAGTTATGGTGTTTTAAAACAAATCAGTTTCATAAACCATATATAGCATTAAAATCATACAAAAATGTATATTTTAATATATCTCATACAAGCTCTCACTTTGCAATGATACTCAGCAATACAGAGTGTGGTATAGATATAGAACAAGACAATCATAAAAAGATAGAAAAGACTATGTTAGAGTTGGTACTTACCAAACAAGAACAAAATATACTTAAAAAAAATGATATATCTTTTTATACTTTCTGGACACTCAAAGAAGCACACCTAAAAGCCTTAGGCAAAGGGTTGTTAGAGCCTCTTCACAATATAGAGTTTTTAGATATCAGATATGATATTGCATTTGAACAAAATGGTTATGAGTATATAACTTCAAAAATAGCTTCAGACCTATACTTATCTTATGCACGAAGTATTAGATAAGATATCATTTATAGTAGATATCACTTTATCTGTAGATGTATTGATAAAAAAGTGTCCACCTTCAAACTCTTTATATACAATCTCGGATACAAAGTATCTACTCCATTGCATAATTTGCTCTTTTGGTATATCATCTTTAGAGTTAAATATATAAGCTTTTGATTTTAGTTTTGTATCATCAGATATATTATATCTGCTCAAAAGCTCCAAATCAGCTCTATATATAGGCAAAACAAGTTCCATAAGTTCATCATTTTCCAAAATCTCTTGTGGTGTTGCATTTAGTTTTTTTAATTTATCTTTTAACTCTTCATCACTTAAAAGATAATCTGTAGCATTGCTATATACTTCTGGTGTTTTTGATGCTGATATGATGATGGCTTTTGCCATATATCCCAACTCTTCTAGTTTCCTCAACACACCATAAGCTACTACACCACCCATACTATGCCCAAAAAAAACAAAAGGTTTACAAAGATAAGGTTTTAGCTCATCTACAATCTCACTGACAACTATATCCATATCTACTATAGCATCTTCAACAAACCTATCACCTCTAGCAGGTAACTGCATACCAAAGAGTCCAACCTCGGTTGGATATTTGTCTTTCCAGCTATGATAGGCAGATACACTCCCTCCTGCGTAGTGAAAACAAAACAGATTGATTTTACTGCAAGATGTATTGTTTAATCGTTTTATATACATACTACTTTTCTAGCTCCTCTTTGGCTAGTTTATCCACCATACGGATACTCTCTATCGCATTTGTAAGTATCTTTTTGGTTGATGCTAGTGGTTTTAGACGGATATTTGTATCACCTTTGCCTAAAGACTCATCAGCTAGTACTTCCATCACCTCTTTTTCAAGCTCTGTGATTATCTCACCTATTTTTGATTCTATAAACTCTATATCCATCACTTACCCTTTGGTCTAAATACTTTTATCACACTCTCATCAGCCACCATATATCTACCACCTATAAGGTCTATACAGTATGGTATAGCTGGAAATACTGCATCAAGACACTCTCTGATGGATTTTGGTTTACCAGGTAGATTGACTATGAGTGAGCCGTTACAGATACCAGCAGTCTGGCGAGATAGTATAGCAGTAGGTACATACTGCAAACTCACAGCTCTCATCTGCTCACCAAATCCTGGAAGAAGCTTTTGGCATACACTCTCAGTAGCCTCTGTTGTCACATCTCTAGGAGCTGGTCCAGTTCCACCTGTAGTTACTACTATATCACAACCTTCATCACGAGATAGCTCTATGAGAGTATTTTCTATAAGGGTTTGTTCATCAGGGATACATCTATACACATACTCACACTCATTTTGCAGATACTCATTAAATGTATCCATGATAGCCTTACCTGAGATATCCTCATATATCCCTTGTGATGCTCTATCACTTGTCGTTACTACGCCTATTTTTATCTTATCCACAGCTATTCCTTGAAATTTTTGACTGATTATAACAAATTAATACAAAATTTATTCAACATAGTGTAGTGTATCATTATAGTTTTAAATAGGGAAGATACTTAATCAATGGATATACTAGATGACAGCTTTTTAAACCATACAAAAATGCTTAGAAAACGCTCTATTATTAGAGCATTGGCTTTGATATTTTTTATATTTACTTTTATAATGGGTATACACCATATATATGAACATCATTCTATTACTACACTTGGTATGGTATTGCTGTTTAACTCTTTTTTAAGCCTTAGCAATATATCTTTACTTGCCAGTCATAAGATATCAGACCAATATGCAAGTTATCTTATAACTTTCCCTCTATTTTTAATGATGTTATATCTTATCGCAACAGGTGGTGTGGACAATACAGGATTTATTTGGATATTTATAGTTCCTATAGTATTTTTATATCTTCATGGACTAAAATCAGGACTTATATTGCTTAGTATTTTTTTACTTAGTATAAGTTTGATTTTATTTATGCCTGAACATATTTTACTAACTACACACTACTCTTTTGCTTTAAAAATCAGAATTATTTTAGTGTTTTTATTAGCTATACTACTTGCATCTGTATATGAGTACTTTAATGAAATGCTTTTTAACCAAATAAAACATATGACTCACAAACTAGATCATTTAGCAAATGAGGATCAACTAACTCAGATATACAATCGTCGAGGTATTTTAAACTTTATAGAGTTATCAAAACAACATCATATAACACCATATAGTCTCATACTTTGTGATATAGATTATTTTAAAAAATTCAATGACACATACGGACATGAGATAGGTGATAAAGTTCTAATACATATAGCAACTATCATTAAGAACACTATAGAAACTAAGGGTGTAGTTGCTAGATGGGGAGGTGAAGAGTTTTTGATATTTTTACCAAAAGCTGATGAGATTAAAACTTATCTTATGGCAAAAGAGATTAGACAAAAGGTCATATCTACACCTATCACTCTAGATAACAAAGAGTTGAAAGTTACACTGAGTATGGGATATACTGTAGCTTTTTCTATAAAAACAGATATAGATACTCTCATCAAAGAAGCAGACAAGTATATGTATGAAGCCAAAAAAACTGGTAGAGATACCATCAAACCTATACCAGCCTAACCTATCTTATATAAAATCTTATCCAACCAGCTAGTTGGCAATATCCTTTTCAAAAAGCCTAATATATATGTAGCTTTGGTTATATAGTATCTAGGTTTTGGCTTTTTACTTTGAGTTATCTTATAGACTACTTTGGCTACTTCTATAGCTGGTAGATTAAACGGCACTGAGCTTTTATCACTTTTGATATTGGCTA
>Ga0256843_1000674_pt1 | contig 28648 bp, 23 predicted proteins | sample AlvinellametaG_FD_191572 | JGI IMG/M metagenome (GOLD analysis project Ga0256843, IMG submission 191572) | Pompeii worm associated microbial communities from hydrothermal vent at the East Pacific Rise, Pacific Ocean - Alvinella | ecosystem: Host-associated > Annelida > Integument > Unclassified ... | reverse complement strand
TCTGTTTTTATCCACGAGGTATTCTTTGATCGTACCGTCATCCGCATCGATGATAATTCTCTCTTTCGCACGTAAAGGCTTACCGAAACGTACCGTTCCTGCAACTTCTGCAATAACCGCAGGACTTTTTGGACGTCTGGCTTCAAAAAGCTCGGAAACACGTGGAAGACCACCGGTAATATCCTTCGATTTTGCCGCAGCTTTAGGGATCTTCGCCAATTCATCCGCCTGTTTTACTTCTGCACCATTGTCTACCAAGATAGAAGTTTTTGGCTCAAGAATATACTTTTTGATCTCACCGCTTTTTGTAGCAAGAACAATCGCCGGTTTGTATCCTGACGGGATATACTCATTGATCACCAAACGAGATTGTCCTAATTCATCCAACTGCTCTGTCGCAGTATGACCAGGCTCGACATCTTCAAAAGTAACCACACCGTCTTCTTCCGCAATAATCGGCGTAGAATACGGATCCCATTCTGCGATAATCGTCTGTTCATCAGTTTCAGGTTTTGCGATAATATCCAAAGCACTTACCTGTGCATTGTCTTCAAACTCTACAATAGACTTTCTTGGGATATAGTGACGAACTGCTTCTCTGCCTTCTTCATCTGCGATGATTGCAAAGAGCCCTTTTTCATCTACTTTATGCCCTTTTTCGATATTCTCGAATCTTTGTAAATAATCTCCGGTAAGCTGGAAATACTTAATCACACCATTTGCTTTAGCCGTTATCTTCTGTACAACAGGTGCACCATCTTCAATGCGCAAGATACTACCAAAATGAATACGGTTAGGAATGTTCCATCCCTCTTTGATCACTTCGACAATACTCTCACCCTCTTCTACTTCAACACTACCTTCATAAGGCAAATAGAATTTACCTTCCATCTTACCGCTGATACCGGCAAGTTCATTCGGTTTGGCAACGTCGTTTTTACGTAAAACAAATTTTGCCGTTTCGTTTGCACCTTCTACACTAACAACCATCTCTTCATGCGCATAGTCTACAGTTACCTTACCGTCAAACGGCGCTTTGATCTTAGGCTCAACCAACAATACCGCTGCATTTCTTCTGTTTGCAACAATTTTCTCGCCTTTTGAATTGGTGTATGTCTTAAGGTTATAGAAACGTATAAAACCTTCTTTTTTCGCCACGACTTGTTTATCTTGTTGCTCTGTTGATGCCGTACCACCGATGTGGAAAGTTCTTAGTGTAAGCTGCGTACCAGGCTCACCGATAGACTGTGCGGAGATAATACCGACCGCTTCACCTTTTTTCACAAGTTTTGCTTTACCAAGGTTTAGTCCATAACATTTCGCACAAACACCTTTAGGTGATTTACAAGTAATCGGCGTTCTGATAACTGCTGATTTAATACCTGCTTCTTTGATACTTTGCGCTGCCACTTCGTCGATCAATGTACCCTCAACAAAAAGTACTTCGTTGGTAATAGGATCGATCACATTTTCAGCAAGTACACGTCCTAAGATACGATCTTCAAGTGACTCGACCAATTCACCGTTTACGCTGATTTCAGTGATTTCGATACCTTCATGCGTACAACAATCGTCTTCTGAAACTTTTACGTTTTGACTAACGTCAACCAGCTTTCTCGTCAAATAACCCGCATTCGCAGTTTTCAGTGCCGTATCCGCCAAACCTTTTCTCGCACCGTGGGTAGAGATAAAGTACTCAAGTACGTTCAAACCTTCACGGAAGTTTGAAATAATCGGTGTCTCAATAATAGAACCATCCGGTTTCGCCATAAGACCCCTCATACCTGCAAGCTGTCTAATCTGAGCCGCAGAACCCCTTGCACCAGAGTCAGCCATCATATAAATAGAGTTAAAACCATCTTTATCGTTTTTCATCAACTCCATCATCTCGTTGGCAAGAAGGTTGTTCGTATTTGTCCAGATATCGATAATCTTATTGTAACGCTCTTGCTCTGTCAAAAGACCTGCAGAAAATTGTTGTTGGATTTCAAGTACTTTTCTCTTAGACTCTGCAATCACTTCCGCTTTGTTTTCAGGAACGTTGATATCATCGATAGAAATCGAAATACCAGCATCTGTAGAGTATTTGAAACCTAGGTTTTTCAGGTTATCCAAAATCTCAGCTGTGTCGTATGTATCACCGATTTTATAGATATTATCAACCAAGTTACCGATATCTTTTTTCTTCAATACTCTATTCCATAGTTCTTCAGAAACATAATCCGGTAAAATAGACTTGATAATCATACGACCTGCAGTAGTATGAATCAAACGACCGTCGATAACTGTCTTGATTTTCGCCTGAATCTCTAAAATACCAGCATCAAGTGCAATCATAATCTCATTGATACCGGAGAAAAGTTTATTCTCACCTTTGGCATTTTTCTTTTCAAGACTTAGATAGTAAAGACCAAGTACCATATCCTGTGTAGGTACGGCAATCGCTTTACCTGATGCAGGAAGCAAAATGTTGTTTGATGAAAGCATCAATACTTTACACTCTGCTATCGCTTCACGAGATAATGGTACGTGTACCGCCATCTGGTCACCATCAAAGTCGGCGTTGAATGCCGAACATACCAATGGATGCAATTGGATCGCTTTACCATCGATCAATACAGGGTGAAACGCCTGAATAGATAGTTTGTGAAGTGTCGGTGCACGGTTTAGCATAACCGGATAGTTATCAACTACCTCTTGCAAACACTCCCATACTTCATTTGTTTTGGATTCGATCATACGTTTTGCTTGTTTGATCGTTGTTGCGTATCCCTTGTCTTCCAGTTTTGCCAACAAGTGCGGTTTGAAAAGCTCAAGCGCCATAGTTTTTGGTAAACCACACTGATCCATTCTAAGGTTTGGACCGACAACGATAACAGAACGTCCGGAAAAATCAACCCTTTTACCAAGAAGGTTTTGTCTGAAACGCCCTTGTTTACCTTTGATGATTTCACTCAGTGATTTCAATGGACGTTTATTTGCACCTTTAACGGCGTTTGCACGTCTACCATTGTCAAAAAGAGCATCGACTGCTTCTTGAAGCATTCTCTTTTCATTACGGATAATGATTTCAGGTGCATCAAGTTCTACAAGTCTTTTAAGTCTGGCATTTCTGTTGATTACTCTTCTGTACAAGTCATTTACATCGGAAACAGCAAATTTACCACCGTCAAGTGATACCAAAGGACGAAGATCCGGCGGAAGTACCGGAAGCATCGTAATCATCATCCATTCCGGTCTGTTACCACTGTTGACAAAAGACTCGACAACTTTCAAACGTTTGACAAGTTGTTTCTTTTTCGCTTCCGATTTTGTCTCTTCCATCTCCATTTTGAGTCTGTTGAGCGTTTCGATAAGATCGAAGTCTTCTAGCAACTCCTGAATCGCTTCACCACCCATTTCCGCAACAAAGCCGGAATCACCGAAACGTTGCTCTAAAGACTGGTATTGCTCTTCATTAAGAACATCGTACTTAAGTACTTTTTTGGTATTTTCATGATCATAATAAGCATCACCCGGATTTTTTACGATATATGCTTCATAGTAAAGTACGCGCTCGAGATCTTTCATCTTGATACCCAGAAGCGTACCGATACGACTTGGAAGAGAGTTTACATACCAAATATGTGCCACAGGTGTAACAAGTTCGATATGTCCCATACGAGAACGTCTTACTTTACTTGTTGTTACTTCAACACCACACTTTTCACACTTGATACCTTTGTAGCGCATTTTTTTGTATTTACCACAAAGACACTCATAGTCACGTACAGGTCCGAAAATCTTGGCACAGAAAAGCCCGTCTCTCTCAGGCTTTAGTGTTCTGTAGTTGATCGTTTCAGGTTTTTTGACTTCTCCGTAACTCCATGATAAAATTCTTTCAGGACTTGCAAGTTTCAGTCTAAACGCATCAAAGTCTCTAGGACGGTTCTCTTCATTAATCTCTATCGGAATCAGATTTTTCACCCTCTTCTCCTTCTTCAAAAATCTCTACATCAAGTGCCAATGATTTCAATTCGTTGGTCAATACGAAAAATGTTTCCGGGATACCGGTTTTTGGTACATTTTCACCTCTGGTAATCGCTTTATAAGCCTGCATACGACCTTCAACGTCATCTGATTTGATCGTTAGCATCTCTTTTAGGGTATGTGCCGCACCATATGCTTCAAGTGCCCATACCTCCATCTCTCCGAATCTTTGTCCACCGAACAACGCTTTACCACCGACAGGCTGTTGTGTTACCAGTGAGTATGGTCCGGTACTTCTTGCGTGAACTTTTTCATCAACAAGGTGGTGTAGTTTAAGCATATACATCACACCGACATTTACACGCTCTTTCATAGGTTCACCCGTACGACCGTCATACAGTTGCGTTTTACCATCCATATCGATTTTCGCAAGTTCGAACAGTTTTTTGAACTCTTCTTCCGTTGTACCTTCGAAAATAGGTGTTGCAAAACGCACACCCTTCGCCCAGTCACGCGCATATTTCAAGAGTTCGTCATCACTTAGATTTTCGATAAACGCTTTTCCGTTCATGAGCTTGGTTACATCTGCGATTTCAATCATTTTCGCACGTAAATCCTGGAGCCACTCACCCTGTTTTTGTTCAAGTTGCTCCTGAATCTGTTGTCCTAAACGACGACCGACAAGTCCGAGGTGCACTTCAAGAATCTGCCCGATATTCATACGACTCGGTACACCAAGCGGGTTCAGTACGATATCTACCGTCTCACCACTTTCAAGGTATGGCATATCCATCTCAGGTACGATATTAGAAACAATACCTTTGTTACCGTGACGACCAGCCATTTTATCACCGACTTTTAGTTTACGTTTCGTTGCGATATATACTTTTACAAGTTTTGTCACACCACTTGGCAAAATGTCGTCTTTTTCGAGAATAGAAAGTTTTTCATCATGTTCGATTCTAAGACGTTTCTTCTCTTCACGGAAATAGTTTTTAAGATCGTTGTATTTGTCTTGTGTTTCCTGATCGAAGCATTTTACAACACTGTTAAATGCAAATCTGTTAATCTTTTCAAACTCTTCTTTAGGAATCGTCGTTCCTTTTACAAATGTTTTACCATTTACTTCACAATCACTTGCCAATGGTGTTTTTGAAAGCAAAGAATTAATTTGTAAAAGCTCTTCACGGTCAATCATTAGCAATCTATCATGATGATCCGTATCCAATGCCTCTTTCTCCGCTTCAAATGCAGCAATGGAGCGAGGATCTTTGTCATAGCCTTTTTTTGTAAAGATTTTTACATCGACAACAACACCTTCGGTAGATTGCGGACAGTAAAGTGATTTATTGACAACGTGCCCTGCTTTTTCACCGAAAATGGCACGTAGAAGTCTCTCTTCAGGCGTAGGTTTTACTTCACCTTTTGGAGATACCTTACCGACAAGAATCATCCCAGGCTTTACATAGGTACCTACTTTAACGATACCACTATCATCCAGATGGAAGAGGTTTTCCTCTTTGACATTTGGAATATCTTTGGTAATCTCTTCAGAGCCATCTTTAAGTTCACGCGCTTCTACCTCTTTTTCATAGATATGCAAAGAAGTAAATGTGTCGTCACGAATCAAACGCTCATTGACAACGATTGCATCCTCGTAGTTGTAACCGTTCCAAGGCATAAAAGCAACAAGAATATTTTTACCGATTGCAATTTCACCCTGATCCATACTAGGTCCATCTGCAATCACTTGTCCGGCTTCAACTTTATCACCTTTTTTAACGATCGGCACTTGTGAGAAAGAGGTGTTTTGGTTGGTTCTCATATTTTTATGCAACCAATAATGGTCGATAAAAGCACCATTTTCATCTTCACCGAGAATATAGATATTTTTAGAATCTACCTTTTCCACTGTACCGCTACGCTTGGCTTTGATAGCTTCCCACGCATCTCTGGCAACGACACTTTCCATACCTGTACCAACATATGGAGCCTGTGACCAAATAAGAGGAACAGCCTGACGCTGCATGTTCGACCCCATCAATGCACGGTTCGCATCATCATGCTCAAGGAACGGAATCAAAGAAGCGGCAACACCCATGACCATAGCGGAAGATAAGTCGATCAAATCGATCTTTTCTCTTTCAATCAATTTGATCTCACCGTTGATTCTAGCCTCGATGATCGGCTCTACAATATTACCCTCATCATCTACTACTGTGGAAGCAGGTGCGAGTACCTTATCTTCTTCCTGCGTAGCTGTAAGATAGATGACTTCGTCAGTCACTTTACCATCTTTGACAACTCTGTACGGTGCTTCGACAAAGCCCAGTTCATTTACTTTCGCATAACTTGCCAGAGTATTGATCAAACCAATGTTTTGTCCCTCCGGCGTTTCAACAGGACAGATACGACCGTAGTGTGTCGGATGAACGTCACGCACTTCAAATCCTGCACGTTCTTTAACTAGACCACCCTCACCAAGTGCTGACAATCTTCTTTTATGCGTTACCTCACTAAGTGGGTTTGTCTGATCCATAAACTGAGAAAGCTGTCCACTGGTAAAGAACTCTAAAATTGTGTTTGTAATCATTTTAGAGTTAACAAGATCATGAGGCATCAACTCTTCTATATTCCCACTCAAAGTCGAAAATTTATCACGGATTGATTTTTGCATTTTCACAAGACCGGAATGTAACTCGCCTGAAAGAAGTTCACCGATAGCACGAATTCTTCTGTTTCCAAGGTGATCCCTGTCATCAATATGCCCCTGACCACTTTTAACTTTTATAAGATAACGAACCGTACTGATGATATCTTCTGTTGTCAAAACCGTTACGTAAGAAGGCACAGTTAGCGTAAGCTTGTGATTCATTTTCATACGACCGACTTTTGTCAAGTCATACCTTTCAGGATTAAAGAAAAGATCTTTGATAAACTCTTTTGCCGCTTCTTTGGTTACCGGTTCACCAGGTCTCATAACTTTATAGATTCTGATTGCAGCCAAATCATTTTCATCTTCAATTTCTTCCGTTTGTTTTAAAAGCTTCATCATCTCAGCATCTTGAACAAAAGAGTTAATGATAGAATCATCTACACCAGGAGCAAGATCGTTAGCAATCTCAATCTCTTCAAGACCCATTTCAACAATTTGTGTCAGTTTAGTCTCGTCAAGTTGTGTCAACGTTTCAAACAAAACTTCACCGCTTTCATTGTCGATAATCGGTGCAGCCAAAAATCTATTGATCAATATCTCGACAGGGTACTCTAGCCATTCTATTCCCTGTTCTTTCATTTTTGCTGCTTTTTTTGCAGTCAAACGTTTACCTGCAGAAACAAGTAAGTTACCGTCTTGATCTCTTAGATCAAACTCCACTTTTCCAAGGAAGTCTTTTTCATTAAAACGAATCAGGAACTTACCATCTGTAACTTTGATTGTTTGAATAGGATAGAAAAGTTTTAAGATATCCTGTTTGCTATATCCGAGTGCTCTGAAAAGAATTGTCACAGGTACTTTTCTTCTTTTGTTAATTCTGACATAGAGTGTATCTTTTGCATCATATTCGAAATATAACCATGAACCACGATCAGGAATGATTTGCGCTGTATAAAGAAGTTTGTTTGCAAGCGTAGAACTCTCTTCTTCTTTAAAGATTACACCGGGACTTCTGTGTAATTGGTTAACAACAACTCTTTCAACACCGTTGATGATAAACGACGTTCTATCTGTCATCAAGGGGATATCACGAATGAACAACACTTGCTCTTTGATATCTTTAACACCGGCTTTTTCTCCGGTTTTTTCATTTTTATTCCATAAAATGAGTCTGATTTTCATTTTAAGGTGTACAGAATAGGTAAGCCCTCTTTCCATACATTCACGAATGGTATATTTAGGCTTGCCTATTTCACTACCGATATACTCAAGTGTGATACGATTTTGAGGATCATGTATAGGAAATACGGAAGTAAATACTTTTTCAATTCCGCTCTCTTTATTTGGATCACTAACGTTTAGAAATTGTTCATAACTTTTTAGCTGAAGCTGCAATAAGTTCGGTACATCGATTTGTTTGGGATTTTTTGTAAAATCTACGCGTAATCGGTTTCCTGACCGTAAACTATTTATCATGGGTCCACCTTCTAGAAGATATTAAATTTTGCATATATGACTTTGGGAGAATAAATATTTTATCCAATATACTTTACTCTATCATAATAATATAAAATATATTGGATAAAATTACAAGCAGGGACGTAGTTTTCCCCGCTTGTAGTGAAATTACTTGACTTCGACAGTTGCGCCTGCTTCTTCAAGAGCTTTTTTAGCTTCTTCAGCATCTTCTTTAGAGATACCTTCTTTAAGAGTTGTAGGAGCGCTTTCAACAGCCTCTTTAGCCTCTTTAAGACCAAGACCTGTAAGTGCACGTACAGCTTTAATAACGTTGATTTTCTTAGCACCAGCATCTTTAAGGATAACATCGAACTCTGTTTTATCTTCTTCAGCTGCTCCACCAGCTCCTCCACCTGCACCGGCTACAACAGTTGGTTGTGCAGATACACCGAATTTTTCTTCAAATTCTTTAACTAGTTCTGAAAGCTCTAGTACTGACAAATTTGAAATGTATTCTAAAACGTCTTCTTTAGTAATTGCCATTTTCTTTCCTTTTCTATTTTTTTCTTATATATTTACTATGTTTATCTATAAATGTTACGCTGACTCTTCTTCAAGTTTAGACTTGAGATTGTCAAGACCAGTAACAAAATTTCTTGCCGGAGCTGTCCATACAGACAATAGCATACCAATAAGCTCTTCTCTCGAAGGCAATTTAGCAATCGCAGCGATTTGGCTAAGATCTGCTTTTTGACCTTCAAAGAGACCAGACTTGATAACCCATTTTCCTTTAAAGTCTGTTGCAGCTTTATCGGCTACTTTACAGACAGAAACCTGGTCTTCACCCCAAACAACAATATTTGCTTCTTTAAGCTCCAGTGGCTCAAGACCGGCATTGTTCAAAGCGATTGAAGCAAGTGTGTTTTTTACAACTTGAACTTTCGTTCCTGCTTCATTTGCAAGCGCTCTTGCAGTTTCGATTTCAGCAACTGTCAAGCCTTTGAAACCACATACAAGAATCGCTTTCGCTTCTTTGAACTCGTCTGTCAAATAAGCAACGACTTCTTCTTTATGTTGTCTTGTCATCTTTTTTCCTCCTTTCTGATCACTCGGCAGGGCATCCCTTTCGGGAAAAAAAGATTTCGGAGGAAACCTTTTTGTTTAAGCATCGCCCCTGCTGTCTTAGATCAAAGATAAACGCTTTTACTAAAGAGCGTGGTTTTTTTAATTATTTGATTTCCAATAATTCTTGTGTATCAAGATCTACTGACGGGCTCATTGTCAAAGACAAAGCACCGTGTTTGATATATCTACCTTTTGCAGAGGCAGGCTTTTGTTTGTTGATTGCTTGAACGAATGTTGTCAGGTTCTCTTTGATTTGATCTTCAGAAAAACTAACTTTTCCGATACCGGCATGAATATTACCGTGTTTGTCTACACGGAAGTTTACCTGACCGCCTTTTGCATTTTTAACAGCTTGTGCTACATCCATAGTAACAGTTCCTGTTTTAGGGTTAGGCATAAGACCTTTTGGTCCGAGTACACGACCTACTTTACCAACCATACCCATCATATCAGGCGTAGCGATCAATACATCAAAGTCGATTTTTCCAGCCTGGATATCTTCGATAATCTCAGCACCACCTGCAATATCAGCACCCGCAGCTTTCGCTTCGTCTGCTTTCGCATCTTTTGCAACTACTGCAACACGAACAGTTTTACCTGTACCTGCAGGTAGTACTACTGAACCACGAATCATTTGATCAGCGTGTCTTGGATCTACATTTAGTTTAAGTGCGATCTCAACTGTCTCATCGAATTTTGCTGATTTTAGATCTTTTACGGTCTTTACCGCTTCATCAACGCTATACTCTTTTTCTCTATCTATTTTTTTTAATAGTTCTTGAAATCTTTTTGATACTTTTTTTGACATTTAACTCTCTCCGCATTTTGCTTCCACTTTTACCTAGTGGTCAGGTTTTTTTAGTCCTCTACTTCAACACCCATACTTCTGGCAGAACCAGCAATAATTTTAGCTGCTTGATCTCTATCTTTTGTATTTAAATCTTCGATTTTTTTATCAACGATTTCCATAAGTTGGTCACGTGTAAGTTTTGCAACTTTATTTTTCAATGGATTGTCACTACCTTTTTTGATACCGGCTGCTTTTTTGATTAAATCGGATGCCGGTGGTTGTTTTGTGATAAATGTAAAGCTTCTATCAGCATAAACAGTAATAACAACAGGAATGTTGTATCCCATCATCGCTTTTGTTTTTTCGTTGAATGCTTTACAAAATTCCATAATATTTACACCTTGTTGACCAAGTGCAGGACCAACCGGTGGTGACGGATTAGCTTGACCAGCTGGGATCTGTAGTTTGATCTGACCAGTAACTTTTTTTGCCATTTTCTTTCCTTCTTTATTAGTTTTAGATTATTTTTTCGACTTGTGTGTATAAAATCTCGACAGGTGTACTTCTACCGAAAATTGAAACGTTCAATTTCAATGTACCATGAACCATATCATACTCCTCTACCACACCGGTAAAGTTAGCAAATGGTCCTTCCGTAATACGTACACTTTCACCTACATCAAAAGAAATTTTTGGTTTCGGTGCAGATTTTTTCTCAGTTTTTTCAATGATAAGATTGATATCTTTTTCACTAAGAGGTGTTGGCTTTTTCGATTCACCGATAAATCTACTCACTTTCGGAAGTGACTGAATCTTATGCCAGGTGTCCATATCAAGGTCAACGTGTGCAAAAACATATCCCGGATAAAGGCTTCTTTCAGTGATTTTTTTCTCACCGTTTTTCACTTCTATGACATCTTCTGTAGGAACAAGTATATCTTTTAGTTTTTCTTCAATGCCCAGCTGTGAAAAAATTGTCTGAATTGCATTCTTCACACTCATTTCACTACCGGCGTAGGTTTGTATTGCATACCATTTATGAGCCATTTTATCTCCTACAATACGCTAGACAATGAGAGTGACATGATCGCATCGATCAAGGCTAAAAATAAAGATATAACTGTCACCACAATAAAAACAGATACAAATGCATTTCTAATCTGCTCTTTTGTCGGGAAAATAACCTTCATCAACTCTGCACGAGAATCACGTACATATTGTAATATTTTTTGCATCTGTTACCTCTAAACTTATATGTTTATGGCAGGGCAAGAGGGACTCGAACCCCCAACCATCGGATTTGGAATCCGGCGCTCTACCAATTGGAGCTATTGCCCTAGCTGTAAAGCTTAAAGCAAAAGCCGAAGCTTTTTGCTTTCTCGCTTAAAGAGTGTCAATTTTCTAATGAAAATTAACTTTTAAGTTTTGTTTCTTTATGTACTGTATGTTTTTTATCTCTTCTACAGTATTTTTTAAGTGCTAACTTTTCAGTCATTGTTTTACTGTTTTTAGTAGTTGTGTAGTTGATATCTCCACACTCTTCGCACTTTAAACCTATTTTTACTGTCATTGTTTTCCCTTTTTAAAGTTCTAAGCCGTTTGGCTTAGAACAAAGAATTATTCGATGATTGATGAAACAACACCGGCACCAACAGTTCTACCACCCTCACGGATAGCAAATCTAGTACCTTCTTCCAATGCGATTGGAGCGATCAATTCAACTGTAATTTTTACGTTGTCACCAGGCATAACCATCTCAGTTCCCTCAGGAAGTGTGATAGAACCAGTAACGTCTGTTGTTCTTACATAGAACTGTGGTCTATAGTTATTGAAGAATGGAGTATGTCTACCACCCTCTTCTTTACTTAGAACATAGATCTCAGCTGTGAATTTTGTGTGAGGTGTGATTGAACCTGGTTTACAAAGTACCATACCTCTTTCGATATCTTCTTTTTTAGTACCTCTAAGAAGGATACCAACGTTATCACCAGCTTCACCTTGATCCATCTCTTTTCTAAACATCTCAACACCGGTAACAACTGTTTTTTGAGTGTCTCTGATACCAACGATTTCGATCTCTTCACCAACTTTGATAGTACCTCTTTCGATTCTACCAGTTGCAACAGTACCACGACCCGAGATTGAGAAAACGTCCTCTACAGGCATCAAGAAATCTTTGTCAGTCTCTCTTTCCGGAGTTGGGATATATTCGTCAACTGCTGCCATAAGGTCAAGAACTTTTTGTCCCCACTCACCAACTTTACCTTCTTTTGCTTCTTCAAGCGCTTTAAGAGCAGAACCGGCTACAATTGGAGTATCGTCACCCGGGAATTCATACTCGTCAAGAAGCTCTCTGATTTCCATTTCAACAAGCTCAAGAAGCTCTTCATCATCAACCATATCTTGTTTGTTCATGAAAACAACGATATATGGTACACCTACCTGGCGAGAAAGAAGAATGTGCTCTCTAGTTTGTGGCATTGGACCATCAGCTGCAGATACAACGAGGATAGCACCATCCATTTGAGCCGCACCGGTAATCATGTTTTTAACGTAGTCGGCGTGACCTGGACAGTCAACGTGTGCATAGTGTCTGTTCTCTGTCTCATACTCAATGTGAGAAGTAGCGATTGTAATACCTCTCTCTTTTTCTTCTGGAGCGTTATCGATACCATCGTAATCTTTAAGCTCTGCAAGACCTTTTGTTGCGAGAACTGCAGAGATTGCAGCTGTCAATGTTGTTTTACCATGATCGACGTGACCGATGGTACCTATGTTTACGTGCGGCTTACTTCTTTCGAACTTTTCTTTTGCCATTGTATCCTCCGTATTGTTAGATTTTAAATTTCATACTTTTTTCTGTTTAAAGTTTTGGCCAAAACTTCCTGGAGCTCATAGTGGGACTTGAACCCACGACCTCTTCCTTACCAAGGAAGTGCTCTACCCCTGAGCCATATGAGCAAATCAATGACCCAACACCTTTTAACCAAACAAATGATCCAGTAAAAATGATTGATAAACTTAGAAAGCAGGTTTGTATTTGCATTGTTATGATTGTTTATTGTCATAGGTAACGCAAGAAATACGAAATCAGCTCCCAGTTTAAATGGAGCGGGAAACCGGACTCGAACCGGCGACCCTCAGCTTGGAAGGCTGACGCTCTAGCCAACTGAGCTATTCCCGCATAACGTGGTGGTGAGAGGAGGATTCGAACCTCCGAAGGTAAAAACCAGCAGATTTACAGTCTGCCCTCGTTGGCCGCTTGAGTATCTCACCATTGGCTCCACTTGATCATTTCTGGTCAAACACTGTTTTCACAAACAAAATGGAGCTGGTGAACGGACTTGAACCGCCGACCGCCTGATTACAAATCAGGTGCTCTACCAACTGAGCTACACCAGCTTGTGTTTGTGAGCCGAGATTATACATGATATTTTTTCGTTTGTCAAGAGTTTTTGAGAAAAATTTTGATTTTTTTTCAAATTTATATATTTTTTATTTTTTGCTTTATACGTAAAATTAATTTATTTCCGTTTAGATATTTGGAGAGGTATTCAATATTCCGACAAGATAGTTAACAAGTAAATTAAAATGGAGCTGGTGAGAGGACTTGAACCACCGACCGCCTGATTACAAATCAGGTGCTCTACCAACTGAGCTACACCAGCATTGTTTGAAAGAGTTGAGATTATATAGTATTTATTATTAAATAAAAGTTAAGTATATATTTTTCGCCTTATTTTCTTATATATAGTATACTTCGCTAAAACTCTTATGAGGATATATCATGAAAATTCTTTTCTCTCCCAGTGAAACCAAAAACGACGGAGGAGACTTACCTCCCATTGATGCAATGCACACCCTTTTCCCTGAAATGTTCGATAAACGTGTCTATGTTATGCAAATGTATATGGACTATCTAAAAGAAAAAGACATACCGACAATTCAAAAGCTTTTCGGTATCAAAAAAGAGAGTGATTTAAAGCGCAATCTTTCCATCGATCTTTTTAATGATCCGACTATGAAAGCGATCAAGCGTTATACCGGTGTAGCTTATGACTATCTTGACTATCCCTCATTACCAAAAGAGCAGCAAGATTTTCTGGATGAAAACCTTTTACTCTTTTCCAACCTTTTAGGTCCCCTTATGGCAAAGAATCATATCCCTTACTATAAACTCAAACAGGGAGAAAAGATCGGTGACTTTGCACCGGAGAAATATTACCAGCAACATTTCACACCCTTACTGGATGATTTTTTAAAAGAAGAGTTCATCATCGATCTGCGTGCAGGCTTTTACCTAAAGTTTTACAAACTCAAACAACCCTATGTAACTATGAAGTTCATCAAAAACGGCAAAGTGGTCAGCCACTGGGCAAAAGCGTACCGTGGTAAAGTAGTACGCACCCTTGCAAAACATCAACCACAAAACGAACAAATGTTTCAGGAGATCTCCTTTGAGGGACTCAGCGTCGTAGAAATCCAAAAAAGCAAACTCAAAACCGAATATATCTTTGAGATCACTTCATGAAAGAGATTGTACTGGTGGGGATAAACTCCCGATATACCCACACTTCTCTGGGTCTGAGATACCTTTATGCAAACCTTCATGAACTACAAGCAAATGCAGTGATACAAGAGTATGTCATCAAAAGCGATCCTTCCACCATCGCAGAAAAGATCCTCGCGCAAAATCCCAAAATCGTCGGCATCGGTGTCTATATCTGGAATGCAACGGATGTACATGATCTGGTAGAGATTTTACATAAAATCGCCCCGGAGGTAACAATCGTTCTGGGTGGTCCCGAAGTGAGCCATAAACCCTTTCGTATCAATTGGCAATATGCCGACTATATCATTCAGGGAGAGGGGGAAGTCAGCTTTTACCAACTCTGCAAAGACATTTTAAACCACACCCCGCCCAAAGAGAAGATCATCCCTGCCCTCCTGCCCCAACTCAAAGAGATCAACCTTCCCTACAAATACTACAGCGATCATGACATCGGTTTTCGCTATATCTACGTCGAAGCATCCAGAGGTTGTCCTTTTGAGTGTGAGTTTTGTCTCTCCGCCATCGACGAGCGTGTCAGGGGTTTTAATATGGACAAACTTCTGGAAGAATTTGAAACCCTTTGGCAAAAAGGAGCAAGAAATTTCAAGTTCATCGACCGGACATTTAACCTCAACATCAAACTTGCCAACCAGTTGATGGACTTTTTTCTCACCAAAACCGAACCTTATACCCTGCACTTTGAAGTGATCCCGGACAATTTTCCCGAACGTCTCAAAGAGCGTATCAAACTCTTTCCCAAAGGTTCTTTGCAACTGGAGATCGGCATCCAGACACTCAACCCGCAAATTCTGGAAAATATCAACCGCCGTATGGATCTTGAAAAAGTAAAAGAGAATATCACCTTTTTAGAACACCAAACCCACGCCCATCTTCACCTAGATCTCATCATCGGGTTGCCGGGTGAGAGTGTAGAGAGTTTTGCCGACAACCTCAACCGCCTCAAAGAGATGAGTAATTCCGAAATTCAAATAGGCATTCTTAAAAAGCTCTCCGGTACCACACTCGATCGTCATGATCAAAAATACCATATGATCTACTCAGACAAACCACCCTATGAGATTTTACAAAATGACTTTATCTCCTTTGCCAAACTGCAAAAACTCAAACGTTTTTCACGCTTTTGGGATTTGACCTATAACAGCGGGAACTTTTACCAAACCATCAACTACCTCTGGAAAGAGAAAACAGTCTATGACGGCTTTTATGCATTTAGCGAGTGGATCTACACCCAAACCGAGTCAACTTTTCAAATCTCGCTGATGCGTCTTAGCGAACTTCTGTTTCGCTACCTCACCGAAGTACTGCACTACGACAAAACAATGATCGCCGACAGTATGATCGAAGATATCATCAAAATAGAAGGAAGAAAGATACCGGGTATCTTACAACAACACGCTTCACACATCCCTAACCTCAAACGCCTCTATATGCAAAAACACCAAAAACGCCAAATCCTCAGGAGCAGTTCATGAAGTTTACATTTTTAGGTACAAGTGCGGGAAAACCGACCAAAGAACGCAATGTCTCAGCCCTTGGAGTGGAATTTGATCAAGACAACAAGTGGTATCTTTTTGACTGCGGTGAAGGAACCCAACACCAGCTCCAAAAGAGTGATCTTAAAATAGGAAAACTCTCCGCCATCTTCATCACCCACCTGCACGGCGATCATATCTTCGGACTTCCGGGACTTCTGGCTTCCAAGAAAATGGATGAAGCACTTAAAGCCATTACCATCTACGGGCCAAAAGGGATTCGTCAATTTCTTGAATGTGCCATCGAAGTTTCACAAATGCATTTAGGCTTTGAGATGGAGATTGTCGAATTTGAAGCAAACCGGACTTTTATTTTCGATAAATTTCAAGTAACACCCCTGCCTCTTAAACACTCCATAGAGAGTTTTGCCTTTTACATCAAAGAGAATGACATCTCCAACAAACTAGACGAAGAAAAACTACGAAGTATCGGACTAGAACCTTCTCCACTTTACGGGGAACTGAAAAAAGGCAAAAGCATAGTTTATGAAGGCAAAACCATCCACCCCGAAGCATTTATGCTCTCACCCATTCCAGGACGTAAAGTCATCGTCGCCGGAGACAATCAAGCCCCTGAAATTTTAGGAAATTATTTGGACAATCTTGATCTGCTTATTCACGAAGCCACTTACACGCAGGAAGTTTATGACAATCTGGCAAAAAAGGTACTACACACCACGGCAAAAGATCTGGGCATCGCAGCAGAGAAACATCATGTCAAAAACCTCATCGCCACACATATCAGCGCACGTTATACGGAAAATACGAAATTTCCTGTAGATCTACTACTTCGTGAAATCCAAAACCATTACCACGGTACGGTTTTTATCGCAAACGATATGGATACTTTTTATTTGACCAGAGAGGAAACTTTACTCAAAGTATCCAAATAAGATCCCATCCTCTCATACAACCAAAATTCGGGTTTGGAAAATGTACCACCTACAAACCCGATATGCCCTCCATACTCTGAAACTTCTAAACTCACAGCTTGACTCATCTCATCTTTGGAGGGGATCACCCCTTCCCCTGTAAAAGGATCGTCTTTTGCATGAAGTATCAAAGTCGGTGCTTTAATATCACAAAGATACTGTTTCGCACCGGACTTTGCATAATACTCTTTGGCATCTTTAAAACCGTGAATCGGTGCGGTGTAGGCATCGTCAAATTCCCAGAATGTTTTGAGCTTTTTCACCTCATCCGCTTTGATCCCTAAAAACTTCTCCATCTCAAAGTTATCATACTTTTGTAACAACTGTGCCAGCAAAGGTGAGAGTAAATGCCTTTGGTAAAGTTTGGAAAATCCCTGATTGATCCTGTCCGCACAAAGCGCTAAATCCATCGGTGCACTGACTGCCACTGCTCCTTGCAGTAACTGCTCTTCAGAAAATTCACCCATCAACTTCAAAAGCATATTGCCGCCAAGAGAAAAGCCAATGGCAAAAAGCGGTACAGAAGGATAGTGCTGCCGCAAATACCCAATCCACTCTTTAGCATCTTGTGTATCTCCACTGTGATAGGAACGGGGCAAAAGGTTTGGTACACCAGAGCATCCGCGAAAGTGCATCAATACAACCCTGTAGCCTCGCCTGTGTAAATCTTGCATCGTACGTAAAATATAGGGTGACGATACAGAACCGGCTAAACCATGAAAAAGGATGACGATGGGACACATATCTTCTGCATAAGGTTTTTCATACCATACACAATCTACAAAATCCCCGTCGCTGAGTGTAAATCTTTGTTGGTAGTGTGTATTGATTTTTGGCTTGGGATAAAAGGTTGCATAAAGCGTTTGCAAGTGCGGATTTTGAAAAAAAGTTTTCATAAAAAAGATTGTATCAAAATGTTGTTGAGGGAAGATAAAAAAGTGGCTCCGGATGCTGGATTCGAACCAGCGACCAATCGGTTAACAGCCGACTACTCTACCGCTGAGCTAATCCGGAATGTAGTTCCTCGTTCAAAGGAGCCGAAATTATACAAGATTTTTTTTTATTTGTCAAGAGTTTTTTGAAAAATTTTGACAATTTATTTTTTCGGGATATAATGAAGCCTATTTCAACCTAAGGAGAAGAGTTCATGAAACGCTATATCAGCATACTTTTTCTCTTAAGTATCCTGTTGCTGACAGGATGCCTCAAAGAGATCAACACCAACGGTATGACCATCGCCATACCCGCTTCACAAATCACCGAATCCCTGCAAGAGCAATTCCCGGTTACTCAGAACACGCAGTACGGCAAAGTTACTCTGACAAATCCTAAAGCCCTTTTACAAAAAGGAAGCAATCGCTTAACCGCCGGGGCGACAGTCGCATTTTCCAATGCTTTGATTCCTGAACAAAAAGGAACCGTTTATGTTTCGGGAACACCTTATTTTGATGCACAAACAGGAAATATCTATCTTAGACAACCGCAAATAGAAAAACTTAATTTTAACGGATACTCTATAGGAAAGTTTCTAAACGGTTCAACGATGCAACTTGTTAAACCTATTATCGATGATATTTTCAGACAAGTACCGGTTTATAAACTCGATAGAAACTCTATTCAAGGTTCGTTTGTAAAAAATGTAAGAGTAGTAGACGGAAGTTTGTTGGTAACGTTTGGGTTATAACAAAGAAGAGTCGGAATATTCCGACTCTGAAGTTTGCACTATTTTAATTTACCTGCAAGTTGAGAAATCACAGCATTGCCAAACAGGATACGTCCCTGAGGATTTGGATGGGTATTGTCCCCCATTGACCATTTACGGTCTATGTCAACACCGGGCTCTACTGCCAGTGTATTTTTGAAAAAGTCTACAAAAAACCAACCATTCTCCTGAGCAATCATTTCACCTCTTTCACGATACCCAAGTAATCTTCTAGGCGTATAAGGTGTGGAAGTATAAGGATCGTTACTTGCAGGGTTATAATAGTTCGGAACACCTGACGTACCGATACCTACAAGCATATTGTTATTTCCCGTACCGATTTTTACTTTTCGGATTACTTCTTTTACTCTATCTTCCCAGGTGGAAATTCTTTTGATACGACAGATTTTCGTAATACCTGAAGGAACATAATGCTGTTCATGAACCGCTTGCCCTTCATAGGAAACAACTTTAGAAAGTGTCACACGATTGCCATTGCCGGCGTTAGCTACGATACCTACTGCCATGTTCTGAATATCTCCCTGATAATCCCCCATCACAACCACATCACCTTCACGTACACTTACTGTCTGCGGCAATGTAATCACATTTCCGTCACTGCTAAAATTGACAGGGTTTTCGATAAGCCACTGGTTGGTACTCTCTTCCTGTCCGTCCAGTTCAGCACGCCATGTCTTGGCATCATTTGTCGAAGACTCGAAGATAAATAGATCAGGGTTAAAATCGATAATATCCCGTACAGTAGAATGTGTTCTGTATTCCGAGAGAAAATCTTCCGCTTCAAATCCTGAAACACCGGCATTTTGCATATAAAACATATGATTTGTCACAAAATTGAGATGCAATTCTCCTGATTTGACGGTTATTTTAAACTGATGGTTCTGTGTTTTCGGAAGTTTCCACACTTTAACCGCCTTTGGATTCGTCTCTCTGAAGGCTTTATAAAAATTCACATTCGTATCGTCATACACTTTTTTTACAGGGCTGTAATTTCCGGCAGGTATTGTATAGGAAAATATTTTGCCGTCTACTTCCAACTCGATCGTAGTCTCTTCGTCATTTCCTGCATATACAATCGCTATTTCATCCGATTCTTTAAGGGTACCGGTTATAACACTTCCCTGTGGATAGATATTGATCTTACCAAGGTAACTCATCAAGTCGGTATCGACATAAGGTGTAGAAAGCAATTCATTTGCATTCAGTGTGTCAGCAACCTCTTCACGCAAATACTTTTCTACCTGCCCGACATAAGAGTGTTCTCCCAGATAACCTTCTTCACCCTCATCCTGATATCCGCCACCATGAGTGATCGAACTACCTGCAATAGAAACTCTGCTATATTTAATATTTTTAGTCTGTTTTACAGGAGAGTTCTGAGAAGAAGGATCTTCTTGTCCGCCATTGTCTGAAGGTGGTGTAGTTCCGCCACCTCCACCACATCCATTTACCAGTGCTCCCAAAAGCACTATACTCAAAAACAAATGTCTGTATTTACTGTAATTCATAAAGTCTTTATACCGCCTTTTTCGCAAAATACAATTATTATACCACATAATATCGTTTTTTCAAGTAATTTTTTGTTTAGAATAATTAGTTATTAAAATTATTACACAATTTATAATTTAAATTCGTTTTCCACAACTTTTGCACGCTCTATTCCTTTGAGTGTAAGCTGTGAACCTTCCACATATCCTTCATCTTTTAACTCTTTAAGAAGTTTTTTTGCTTCTTTGAGTGTAAACATACGTGTCTCTTCCAGTTTGATCAAAACCTCCTGTATCGTCTCATCTTCCTCTTTTTTGTAAATACCAAGCAGTAAAACACGTTTTTCGATATTGTTTTCCATTAGATTTCCTTTATACCGGTTTTATTACAACCATAATAACGATAACAATCATCAAAAGTGTTGGGATTTCATTGTATGCTCTGAAAAATTTACCGTTTTTGGTACAAGTTCCCTCTTTGAGCTTCTTTTTAAAATATCCAAGACTAAAATGATACGCTATCAGTAACAATGCCGCCGTAAGTTTGATATGCAGCCATATACCACTCTCAAAAAGTGACGGGTTTAGATAGATCATCAACAAACCGCTCAAAAGAGTTGCCCAAAGTGCCGGTACACCTATGAAATGGTAAAGTTTTTCTTCCTGTATCTTGATAACATCCGTAAAACAACTTCCGTTTTGTTCATGCTCTTTGTGATATACATAGAGTCTTGGCTGATAAAAAAGCATCGCCATCCAGGAGATAAAGCTCATCACATGAAATGCTAAAACCCAATTGTAATATGCCATTATTTTTTCCTTTTTTCCGAGTTGTCAGGCAATGCATAAAAACGCACACCTGCAATATTTTTTACAATCACTCTCTTTTGGTGAAGCAGATTTTCAAGATTTTCCTGTGCCTTTTTCGAAAAGAGATACGCCGCATCCGACTCACTCTGTGGTCTTCTGCGCAGTGTCGCCAAAATCTCCTCTTCGCTAAAGTCCACTTTTTGGTGCGGTGCCTCTTTATGCATGATAGAGATATTGTGATGCCCCAGATAGTGACTTAAATCTTTCAATGTCTCGGTAGAAACCCCTTTGACATCATAGGCAGGTGGTCGATCGATCGTTCCAAGATCCACACGATCAGGATTTATACGATCGAGTACTTTCGCCAGGGCACGCATCTCTTCCTCTTTGTCGTTGATACCCGCCACAACCAAAATCTCCAAAATCAGTTCATGAGAGAAATTTTTCCGAAAACTTATCAAGCCTTCGATAATCTCTTCGATATGCACACTTTTTAACGGACGATCGATCTTTTTGAAACATTTCTCAGTCGCACAATCTAAAGAGAGTTTGACGATATCGATCTTTTTTAAAACTTGCTGCACTTTCGGGTTTATGATGGTCGAAGCGTTGGAGAGGATCAAAAGCTTTTTATCCCCTTTTAGCTCCTTCAATCCCTCTACCAGTCGATCTAACTCGGGATATAGTGTAGGTTCACCGTTGGCGGTGATAGTGATCACATCGACATCGGGATATTCATGAAGTGCTTTTTCTACTTCTGAAAGAACATCTTTTACCGCAGGTGGATTGTCGATACGATCTGTTACCTTTGCAGGTTTAAGTTCACAATAGAGACAGTCAAAGTTACATGATTTGCTTTCAGGGCTTAAATCGATCCCCAAAGACAAACCAAAACGCCGTGAAGCCACCGGTCCAAATATATATTTATACATAATAAAAGCATACTACAAATGAACTTTGTATTCAAATTTATCGTATTGACATTATTTCCACATTTTTTCATGTTATGATACTTCTATGATAAATATTTAAGGAGCTCTTCATGAAACGGTTCATTATACTTTTATGCTTCCTGTCCGCATATGGCTTTGCCGAAACCGCCTTACTTTTACATAAAGGATGGCAACTTATCGGATCTACTTCTAAAATCACCGATATGCAGATTTTCGATACATCTCATGTCGAACAAGTATGGCACTACGATGCCGGAAATCAGCAATGGAAAGGTTACTCACCCCGGCCGGATATAGCAAAAAAGATCTCCGAAAAAGGATATCAAACCATCTCCACACTTGAGAGCCGGCACGGTTTTTGGGTGAAAAGTAAGGATGACTGGACACTGGTTTTACCCACAACCGAACATTCCGATGAAAACATTACCCTCGAAAAAGGGTGGAATCTCATCTCCTTACCTGTCGATACGGTCGTTTCTCCGCATATCTTCGACGGTACTACGGTATGGAAATATACAAAAGAGCGTGAATGGCAACTGTTTGACAACAATAACACGGAAAACTTCCCCGCCATCTCACACATCTCCAACAGCGACGGGATATGGGTAAAGTCCGACAAAAAACAAGTTATCTCCACCGTCAGTGACGCAGCCAAACTACACAATTTCAACACTATCGCCGCGATGAAAGCCTATATCGAAGATATGCTATTGACTTACAAGCGGCCGTATTGCGGCTATGTGCCTATCATACTTTCAAGCGGCGGAGTTTACGACAAAGCAGGTGAAGCGACAGCGAACGAGACCTTTGAAGCACCCCAAGCTTCTCAAAAAGCGGAAAATACCTCCCAGACAAATCTTCAGGAAAGTGGTGTCGATGAAGCGGATATTTTAAAACACAACGACAAATACATTTTTTATCTGGCGCCGGATCCAAAAAATATGATACAAATGCAACTTTTGGTAAATACTTTCGAGCGTATCACAAACAATCAACTCAACCCTTTACAAACCATTCCGCTTGGAAATACACCTGTGGATATGTACCTAAAAGACAATAAGCTAATCATACTTTCCAAATACGGCTTGGATAATTACAAAGTCCTCACCCCTACCCCCGAAGAAAAGATAGCCATCCAAAACGGCGAATATGTCGCTTCGATGGTAGTGGATATTTACGATGTATCGGATATCAACCATATCACCAAAACAACCGGCTATAAAATCAACGGACAATACAACTCCAGCCGTATGGTTGCAAACAAGCTCTACCTTATCACACAGTTTATGCCTTCTATCTCCGTAGACTACCCGCATATTTACATCGATGCACCGGAATGTGAAGCATTTTTCAAACCTGTCTATACAGATGTTGCAACCGATGAAAGCACCCCAAATGCATCTTCAACAAATCAGTCAAAAAGCGATACTCCCACAATCGCACAAAACCGTGCAGTTGCCGGTGACTATGCAAAATATGCCCGTTGTTACGATCTTCGCGTCGATGAAAACAACCGCTACTATCGTCTGGACTATGACCATCCGAAGATCTCTCATGAAAACCTTGTCCCCTACTACACCAAAGACAAAAACGAACATGAGATGCTTATCACTCCCAAGAGTTTCTACGCATCGGACAAAAAAGATCAGGAACCCATCATCACAACCGTCAGCCAAATCGACATCACAAACGGCACACTTGAAAAAACAACTTCCGTACTAGGCTACAACAACACCGTTTATGCCTCCGATAAAGCGCTCTATATGGTTTCCAACCAATACCCGATCTTCTATACATTCGACAGATATCAACCCCGCTCTATGATTTATAAGTTTAACCTTACCCCTGCTGTGGCATACAATGCAGTAGGTTTTGTGAAAGGTACGGTACTCAACCAATTCAGCCTGAGTGAATACAACAACATCCTCCGCATCGCCACTACCAGCGGTACCAGTTGGCAAAACAACACTACCAACAGCCTCTACACCTTAAAAAGTATCGGTGATCAACTTCTGATACAGGGTGTATTAAGCGGTCTCGGTAAAGAGGGTGAGACAATTCACTCTGTACGATTTATGGGCGATCGTGGCTATATCGTCACCTTTAAAAGAACCGATCCTTTTTATACACTCGATCTAAGCGATCCTGCACACCCTAAAAAAGCGGGAGAACTCCAAATAGATGGTTTCTCATCTTACTTACATCCTATCGGTGAAAATATGATACTGGGGTTTGGACGTGATGCGACACCGGACGGGCAAGTTGCAGGACTCAAACTTGAACTTTTCGACGTAACAGACTTTACCCATCCTATCTCGCTGGACAGTTACACCCTGCCGGGAAACTACACCAACAGTGAAATCGAGTACAACCACAAAGCATTAGCCTATCGTACAAGCGACAATCTTTTCGCATTTCCTTACAACACACGAAAAGGTTACAGTAGTATTCAGGATTATCTGGGGATATTTCAGATTCAAAACGATCAGATCAATGCCTACAAACCATTGGAAGGAAACAATATTACAAACTTTTACAATATAAAATCACTTCAAAGAGGGGTGATATTTGACCTTAACGATACAAGCTATATCGCCTATTTTTCCAACGGGAAAATTTACTATACAACACTAAACAGTTTGAAAGAGGAGTAGAGAGATGAAATATTTCATGATAGTATTGGTTACATTATGGTTTATCGGATGTGGAGGAAGCGGCAATTCTGAAAACAACCAGCCACCCGCTTCTCCGAAAACAACCGACGAAAGCAAAACGCCACCGCCGGTTCCGGTCATCGACTAAGCCCTCAGGCTTAGTCTCTTTTACTTACTTCCTGACAAAGTTTCACGAAGTATTTGGCATTTTCAACCGGTACATCCGGTAAAATACCGTGTCCGAGGTTGAAGATATGTCTTCCCTCTTTCATCGTATTTGCGATAGAAGTGACACACTCATACGTCGCTTCTTTACTATAAAGTCTGCAAGGCTCCATATTTCCCTGAAGCACGTAACGATCTCCAAGATGCTCTTTTGCAAGTGCCATCGGCGTAGACCAATCCACACCGAATACATCAAAATCACCATCGATCTCATCAAGATACGCAGGAATTCCCTTAGGAAACATGATGATAGGGATATGCGGATATTTCGCCTTGATATGTGCCGCAATATCTTTCATGTATTTCCAGCTGAATTCCATATATTTTGACTTTTCAAGTGCAGCTGCCCAGGAGTCGAAAATCTGCACGACATCCACACCCGCTTCGATCTGTTTTTCAAGATAGTACTTGACAACTTCTGTCACTTTGGATAGAAGTTTATGCATAAACTCAGGCTCGGTATAGATCAGTTTTTTACAGATATTGTACGTTTTGGTTCCCTGTCCTTCGATCATATACGTCGCCAAAGTCCACGGTGCGCCTGTAAAACCGATCAACGCTTTATCATCAGCAAGCTGCTCGCGTACCAACTTGATCGTATCATATACATAGGTAAGTTTATCTGCCGCTTCTTCACCACCCAAAAGCGCATCTAAAGCTTTTTCATCACGCACGGGATTGGCAAAAACAGGACCTTCGCCTTTGATAAAATCAAGCTCCATCCCCATTTCATTGGGAACGACCAAAATATCAGAAAACAAAATTGCCGCATCGACACCGACGATATCCACAGGCTGAAGCGTGACTTCCGCTGCCAACTCAGGGTTGTGACAAAGGTTTAAAAAGTTACCCGCTTTTTCACGCACTGCCATATATTCAGGAAGGTATCTTCCCGCCTGACGCATCATCCAAACCGGTGTATAGGGTGTTTCTTTTCCGAAACACGCATCAACAAATATTTTACCCATCTAGTGTTTCCCGCCTTTATGTAAGAAATAGAGTCCGATAGAAAGCGCCAGAATCGATCCTGCAAAGTACAACATCTCAAGCGCTCCGGAATATGGCGTATGTAAAATCCGTTTAAAAAAACTGACCACAAGAACCATAACGATAACTTTAGCCAATTTATCTTTAAGTTCATCGAGAGAGTGGATCTCTAAAATACGGGAAGCACCACCTTTGGCAATATCGATTTCCGAGATAAAGAGTTCATACAAACCGAACCCGAAAATAAACATCACGATCGCCATCAGATAAAGATCGACCGCACCGATCAAACCGCTGACAATCTCTTCATGAAAGTGTTCTGGGTGTAAATGGTTTATATAAGTGTTAAAAATCATCACGGCAACGTCCGAGATATCGACACTCGCCACGATAAAGAGGGCAATTCCTCCGACCATACTGAATATGACCGCAAGTAACACGAAAAAGCGTGTTTTCCATAACATACTTTCAAAAACACGCTCAAGCCAGCCTTGCTCTTTTTGCGAAGGCACCTCGTTATAATCTTCCGAATGATGAGACATTTATTCCTCCAGTTCTATCCACTTTTGCGCAATACGCAGTGAATTTGTCGCAGCGCCCACACGAACTTGATCCGCTACGTTCCAAAAATGGAGTATATTATCTCTAAAAATATCTTTTCTTATCCTTCCAACATAGGTAAAATCGGTATCTGTCGCCGTTACAGGCATAGGATATACACTATTTTCCAAGTCATCTTGTACGACAAGGTTTTCAAAATTTTCAAAAGCGTTACGCACTTCATCCAGTTGAACGGAAACATTTTCACCAAATGTTACTGTGATAGACTCACTGTGACTTCTTAGCACCGGTACACGTACACAAGTTGCCGCCACTTCGATATCTTTATGCAAAATCTTTCTGGTTTCATTGACCATTTTCATCTCTTCTTTGGTAAAACCGTTCTCCATAGGAACATCTACCTGAGGAATAACATTCAACGCGATCTGATGCATAAAGGCTTTATGTTCACTCTCGTCAAGTTTGAAAGCGAAAAAATCCTGCATCTGTTTGACAAGCTCTTCCATACCCGCTTTGCCCGCACCACTGGTTGCCTGATAAGTACTTACATCCACACGAACGATACCGTAGAGATCATCCAACGCTTTAAGCGCTTGTACCATCTGGATAGTAGAACAGTTAGGATTTGCGATGATTCCTCTGTTTTTCCATAGTGCAATATCCCCGGGATTGACTTCCGGCACAACCAATGGAATATCCGGATCCATTCTGAAGTGACTGGTATTGTCGATGACCACTGCACCAGCTTCTACCGCAGATGCTGCAAACTCGGCGGAGATACTTCCACCCGCACTGAAAAATGCGATATCCACTTCTTCCTCTTCAAACACATCATGTGTAAGTTCTTTTACTTTGATCGCTTTTCCGGCATACTCGATCTCTTTTCCCACACTTCTGGCACTGGCCAATGGAACAAGTTTTGCAATAGGAAAATCATACTCTTCAAACAGTCTGTAAAACTCTTCACCTACAGCACCAGTAGCACCCACAACAGCAACATTGAATTTTCTCATATAGTAACCTCGTTATTAAAATTGTATTTGATATTGTTTTATTAAATGATAATTATTGGGCATTCAAACGAATATCCAAGCCAAGATCATCCGGCAGGATTTCCTCTCCGTCACTTAAAATCACCGCTCTTTCCACAACAGACTTCAACTCACGTACATTGCCGGGCCAGTCGTATTGTAACAGTAAGGCTTTGGCATCTTCACTCAAATGTTTATAAGGCAAATCATACTGCCGACACGTTCTGTAAAGATACTCGGTAGCGATATCGATCACCTCTTCCTTACGTTCTCTCAGCGGCGCTATTTTAACAGGAATTGTATTTAATCTATAATACAAATCCTCACGAAACTCTTTATTTTTAATCTTTTCCAAAATATTCGCATTGGTAGCCGAAACGATACGCACATCGATTTTAGTCGGCTTGGTTCCTCCCACACGTACGATTTCACGCTCCTGAATCACACGTAAAAGTTTGGCTTGCAGACTCATCGGCATCTCTCCGATCTCATCCAAAAAGAGTGTTCCTTTATTTGCCGTTTCAAAATGTCCCTTCTTCTGGGAGGTAGCATCGGTAAAGGCACCTTTTTCATAACCGAAAAGTTCACTCTCCAAAAGGTTTTCAGGGATTGCAGCCATATTGATTGCGATAAAAGGTCCCGCATAACGGGGAGATTCTTCATGAACATATCTGGCAAAAAGCTCTTTCCCAACACCACTTTCACCCAAAAGCATAATCGAAGCATCCGTTTTTGCCGCTTTGGAGAGTGTGGACTTGATCTTTTCCAGTTTTTCACTCGTACCGTAAAACTTCTTACGCCTGTCACTTCCTTGTTTACGGCGTTCTATTTTGATCTTTCGCGTATCAGGCAATCCTACACGTCTGTCTTTGGTAACAAAACGTTTTTCATACGCCTCTTTCTTCTCTTTGACTTTTTTCACACGCTCCAAAACAGCGATTAAGTCTTCCACTTCAAAAGGCTTTGTCAAAAAGTCTTTGACATTTTCGTAACGTATCGCTTCTATGGCAGTATTAAGAGTAGCATTACCCGTCATGATGATGATATTGCAAGGGAAGTGGATCTCTTTGATAAATTCAAGTCCATTCATACGAGGCATTGTAATATCCGTGATAATCACCTCGAAAGTCGAATCAATCTTTTTAAGTGCTTCGATAGCATTTTTAAATGTCGTTACTTCGT